>VOFB01003955.1_pt1 | contig 10206 bp, 15 predicted proteins | sample 5384141 | NCBI WGS metagenome assembly VOFB01 (sample SAMN12384721, study PRJNA508395) | human gut metagenome | isolation source: healthy gut A | host: Homo sapiens
AATAATCAAGTCTGGCTTTTCCTTATGTAACACATTCCATGCAATCTTGGTATTCTTAATAAGAGCCTTTAGACTACGGTTTGTCGGATAATAACAAGGATACATTTTTTCACCTTCGAGCAGGCTTCTTGCATCCTCCTTTATCAAACGTAACCTCAAAAATGATCCTTGTTTTTCCAAAATGGCTTTAACATATAAAGGTGGGTTAAATGACCGCCAGATGAACCCACCAAGCATACCTTTATATTTTCTTTATTTTTCATCTGACTCTCTCCTCTAATTTTCCTTGATCTTGCTTAATCTCTCTGGAAAATATCTCTGGTATAGACTTTCTCTTTCACATCATCCAAGCACTTGTCATAGCGGTTCGCAATGATGGCCTGACTCTGCTTCTTGAACTCGTCCAAATCATTAACTACCTTACGCTACCGAAGAAAGTATCCCCGTCTTTCAGGGTCGGCTCGTAGATGATGACAGTTGCGCCTTTTGCCTTGATGCTTCGTTGAATGGAACCTCTTCATCGTCAGGCGGTAGACGCCGATCGTGACGGGCCTTTCGCGGCTTTCGTCAAACTCATTTTCCTGATCGTAGCCGTAGTACCCGGCCAGCTTCAGCACGCGGTCAGCGATGAAGTCCTTGCGGGTGCGGTTGGACTCCACAATGGCCTCAATGAGATTTTCCGGCACATCGGCGTAGTTTGCCAGCAGCTGCTTCGTGTCCTTGGGCAGGCAGTAGCCGCCGTAGCCGAAGCTGGGGTTATTGTAATGGCTGCCGATGCGCGGGTCAAGACATACGCCGTCAATGATCTGCTTCGTGTTCAGGCCCTTGCTCTCCGCGTAGGTATCCAGCTCATTGAAATAGGCAACGCGCAGCGCCAGATAGGTGTTGTTTCTCTTAAGAATTCCGGGCTAAAGATGATATTGTCACAGTGGAATTTTCACGAACATTTGCAGTATATCCAACTGGAATGGTGCTCTTGATAACCATGATAGCTTCCGGATTGTACTCGATAACCAGCTTGATTACAGCTTCGACTGCACTGGTGTCAAAAAAGTTCTTCTTGCTATCGTAGTTGGTAGGTGCAGCAATTACTACAAAATCAGCATCACTGTATGCTTCCTTTGCATCCAGAGTTGCGGTCAAATCCAACTCTTTTTCTGCCAGATACTTTTCAATATATTCGTCCTGAATCGGGGACTTTCGATTATTGATCAGCTCCACTTTCTCAGGGATGATATCCACAGCAGTCACCTTGTGGTGCTGAGATAACAATGTGGCAATAGACAAAACCAACATAACCAGTGCCAGCAACAGCAATCTTTAAATCCTTAAACTCTCTCATTTTTTAACCCTCTAATTTTCTTTATCATAGAATTTACACTGCATGATTACACCAATGCGTCATGAAACACAGGTTCTGTCCTTCGCGATCTAATTTTTTGCCCTTCTGATATTATTTACCTATAAGACTGACACACTACAGAACACGTGGGGGGTAAGTGGCGGGGCTGTATAGCGGCGACCTCGTATAAATATTTGTTGTCGGTCATCCGTTAAGGCATCAATGAGTGGCGCATAACAGTAGCCCGTAAACTTATCTCTTCCGAAGTCGACTCGATCTCGCCGGATGACCAGTCACTGTCAGTTTTATAACTATAAATACCAGGAGGTAGTTTCTTGTCATTTAAAATTTTTAAGTTCAACTGTTGTGGACTTGATGTCCACAAAACATGGATCTATGCCTGTATCGGCATCACTGATTCCAACAATCGCACGGAGTATAAGCAAGCTCGCTTTTCTTCCTTTACCAAAGGATTGAATGAGCTGTGTGACTGGCTTGCAAAGTACAACTGTAAAGATGTTTGCATGGAATCAACTGGTAAGTACTGGATCCCTGTTTTCAATATCTTAGAGCAACACAGTTTCTGGGTTACTCTATCCCATCCCAAATACACAAAGCCGATGAAAGGAAATAAGACCGACCGTAAAGATGCCAAATGGATCTGTGATCTTTACATGTGTGGTATGGTCAAACCTTCCTTTATTCCACCTGCTGACATCCGGGAGCTTCGCGATCTTGTAAGATACCGTTTCAAGCTCACTTGTATGATTACTGGTGAGAAGAACCGTGCTCAAAATTGTCTTACCGTGTCTAATCTTAAGCTTGATGATGTATTTTCTGATGTATTTGGTAAATCATCTCGTTCTATTACAGAACATATTTTACAACACCCAGGAGAAAAATTTGATATAGCACCTTTTGTTGATAGCAGATGCAAAACTCCTATCACAGAAATACAGGCTGCTGTTGATGGTGCCATCTCGAAAGAACAGGTTGTAAAACTTAGACAGTGTCTTGACCACATTGATGAACTCAATAAGCACATTTCAGAAGTAGAACAGGAAATCCTTCGTCTCAGTGATAAATATGAGGCTGCTTTAAACTTAATAAGGACTGTTCCCGGATTCAATAAGAATCCGCTGACTGCTATCCAAGTGCTTTCAGAGATTGGTGGTGATATGTCTGTCTTCCCCACAGCAAAACACCTCGTCTCCTGGGCCGGATGCTGTCCCCGTAATGATCAAAGCAATCAAAAAATCAAATCCACTAGGATTTCCCGTGCTGGTTCTTATTTTAAACCAGTTCTGGTACAAGTTGCAAATGCTTTAATCAAATCGAAGAAGCATTCTGAATTTACCAGCCGCTACAAGCGTATCAAAGCACGCCGTGGTCACAAGAAAGCCATCATTGCTATCTGTCGTATGATCCTGACCGCTATCTGGCACATACTTTCGGATTTAAAGCCATATACACCAGAAGGTTTTCTTGAATCTCGTCCTGTGAAGGAAGGAAAAGTTCTTTCCACTTCACAGGCACTTAATCTTTTGAAACAGCGAGGCTACATCATAAAGGGTGAACCTTTAGCAGTTTCCTGATTAGGTGTTGCGTTAATATTTAATTTTTCAAGCCACCCCAAGGATGGTTCATTTGTTATGATCTATTTTTCTCGGATAACCTCTACTTCTTTGTTTCAAACTTCTCGGCTTGTATCCGAAGTCCCGCTCCAGTGCGCTGGTATCTGCATAGGTCACAGGCACATCACCCGGCTGCATCGGAACAAGTTCCTTGTGTGCCTCGAAGTCATAATCTTCCGGCAGAACCTTTGCACGAACCAGCTCCTCACTCAGAATCTGTACAAAGTCCAGCAGGTTTTCCGGATTCTGATTGCCGATGTTGTAAACTGCATACGGCGGAATCGGCAGACCGTCTTCACCGTTCTTCTTGTCCGGTGCCTTCTTCATCACACGAACAACGACCCTTCCACGATGTCATCCACATAAGTAAAATCACGCTTGCAGTTGCCATAGTTGAAGATTTTGATGGTTTCACCCTTCACCAGCTTATTGGTAAAGCCGAAATAAGCCATGTCCGGACGACCAGCAGGACCATACACGGTGAAGAAGCGCAGTCCAGTGGACGGAATGTTATACAACTTAGAATAAGCATGTGCCATCAGCTCATTGGATTTCTTAGTGGCTGCATACAAAGATACAGGTTATCAACCTTATCATCAGTGCTATACGGAACCTTCTTGTTGGAACCGTAAACACTAGAAGAAGAGGCATACACCAGGTGCTCTAGACTCTCGCAATGGCGGCAGGCTTCGAGAATATTGAAAGAAGCCAACCAAATTAGATTCCACATAAGCATCCGGGTTAGTGATGGAGTAACGCACACCAGCCTGTGCTGCAAGGTTAACGACCACAAACGGCTTGTACTTCTCGAACAGCTCAGTGATCAGTTCCTTATCAGCGATGTTGCCTTTTACAAAAGTAAATGTGGGATACTTGGCCAGCTCATTCAGACGGAACTCTTTCAGCGCCACATCATAGTAAGCATTCATGTTATCGATGCCGATAACCGTCGCAGAAGGAGCCTCCTGATAAATTCGCTTCACAAGGTTGGAGCCTATGAAGCCGGCTGCACCTGTGACTAGAATCGTTTTATTATCTAAAGTAACTGTGCTCATATTTTGTTAACTTCTAATCTATGTACACATCTGCTTTTCACAGATAGTATTTCTCTCTAATTCTTCATTTGTGATAACCACACTCGGCTAAGTGTTTTCTTATGCTGTCGTATCCAATTACCCCAGCAATCATGTTTTCTACTTCATAAAACATCCGTTGAGTACACTCGTCTCTATTTCTATAGCCGAAGTGTTGATTTATACAGTCGAACCCCCGTATACCCCTGCAATGACGTTTTTCTAAGTGTTGGATTGTTGAATCGAACCCTGTCGGCGCATGAGTTTTGTTAAAACTGTATATATCACCCAGTCCAATTCTCGCCATTCATTGTTCATTATGAATAAATCATTCACTCAAACCGCACAAAATCTGTATTTATTATCGCCATCCATGCCTCTACTCAACAGCTGTTTTATGAAGTAGAAATCATCTGTTTTTTCTCTATTTTTCATGACTCAACAAACCGTTATGATGTAGGTGTCATTAGCGGGTCAGATAGTGTACTCAACAGCAGTTTCAGATGTTAATGGTAAACTCATGGATTTTTGTTGCTTTCTCTTGTTTTCCGCCATCTCCTCATAACTTCTGAAAAAGATGTGCCAATTTTGTGCCGCATGGGCCAAAAGTTCAGCGTTTTGTATAAGTATCTAGCATTTACAGCTCATATAGCTGTGAAATATAGCCAATTTCAGCAACTCAATTAGTGTGCAAAACAGGTTCTTTTGGGCAATGCTACGTCAATACGGTTTGTCGAGTAGACATTTGTAGGAGCCGCGATTACTACAAAATCAGCATCGCTGTATGCTTCTTTGCATCCAGAGTTGCTGTTAGATCCAACTCTTTTTCTGCCAGATACTTCTCAATGTACTCGTCTTGAATCGGAGATTTCTTATTGTTAATTAACTCCATTTTTTCAGGAATAATATCTACCGCAGTCACCTTATGGTGCTGGCTAAGAAGCGTAGCAATGGAAAGGCCAACATATCCCGTTCCAGCAACAGCAATCTTTAAATTTTTAAATTCTCTCATTTCTCTATCCCTCTAATTCTTATTTATAAAACTCAGCGTACCACTCAGCGAAATTCCGCAGACCAGTCCGCAGACTTGTGCTTGGTTTGTAGTCGAAGTCCCGCTCCAACGCACTAGTATCTGCGTAGGTCACAAGTACATCGCCCGGCTGCATCGGCAAGTTCCTTTGTGCGCCTCGAAGTCGTAGTCTTCTGGCAGCACTTTTGCTCTTACTAACTCTTCAGAAAGGATCTGCACGAAGTCCAGCAGATTCTCCGGGTTTTGATTGCCGATGTTATAAACTGCATATGGCGGAATCGGCAAACCATCTTCACCATTCTTTTTGTCCGGTGCTTTCTTCATTACACGGACAACACCCTCAACGATGTCATCCACATAAGTAAAGTCACGCTTGCAATTGCCATAGTTGAAGATTTTGATTGTTTCGCCCTTGACCAGCTTATTGGTGAATCCGAAGTACGCCATATCCGGTCGTCCAGCAGGTCCATAGACCGTAAAAAAGAATCTCAGTCCGGTGGACGGGATGTTGTACAGCAGAGTAAGCATGGGCCATCAGCTCATTAGATTTCTTGGTGGCTGCATACAAAGATACGGGGTTATCCACCTTATCATCTGTACTGTACGGAACCTTTTTGTTTGAACCATAAACACTGGAAGAAGAAGCATACACCAGATGCTCCACTCCTGTCTGTCCGTTGTCATAAGAATGCCGGCAGGCTTCGAGGATATTAAAGAAACCCACCAGATTAGATTCCACATAAGCATCCGGATTGGTGATGGAGTAGCGTACACCAGCCTGTGCCGCAAGGTTCACCACTACAGCCGGTTTATACTTTTCAAACAGATCTGTAATTAATGCCTTATCAGCAATGTTACCATTCACAAAAGTGAATGTAGAATACTTATCCAGCTCATTGAGACGGAACTCCTTCAATGCCACATCGTAGTAAGTATTCATGTTATCAATACCGATCACTGTAGCCGAAGGAACTTCCTCATAGATTCTTTTCACCAGATTTGAGCCAATGAAGCCAGCTGCACCAGTGACTAAAATCGTCTTATTTTTCAAATCTATTGTACTCATTTCTATCTCCTCCATCCAATTCTTTTCCACAAAAACAAATCCCGCAACAGAGTATGCGCCTTTGCATTCTATGTTGCGGTCAAGTTCAGTCTTTTTCTCTGTAAGTTTTTTCGATACCGTTCCCCCGGTGCATGTTCTTATCTTAATTCATCAAACTATTTTTTCGATGTCGGGCGGCTTCCGGTCTTATCCGGAAGCGCGCCCGCGCCGTTGCTTGCCATGCCAAGATGTAGATATAAACAACTGTAGTCACCACCGACAGTCCCGCTTCTGTCCGGTACAGGTACCAGATCCGTCCTGCGCTTAACCCGTTTATTTCTCCGTCTTCAAAATCCGTGACAGTTCTGCTCACGTTTTTGGACGAATCCATAGCTGCATAGGTTACGATCACTTCGCCATTTCCGGTTTCTGTCACCTTTTCAATCAGTAAGGAGGCTGTCACATCCCCGTCATGGGAATCGTAAGCGGTTACGCCTTCCAGCAGCTGATCGGTATCTGTGCCGATTGTATAGGTCTGCTTGGTATCCGGCAGTGTGATCACCGGCTCTGTCCGGTCCATTTGTAAGTAGAAGAATGTCAAAGCGCAATTAAAGCTGCATCTGCAATAAAAAATCCGATGGTCAGACCTTTTGTACTCATTTTGCATCCTCCTTTTCTCCCGTGTTCTGTTCCGGTACAGCAGTTTCTGTCTCAGCAGCTGTCGCGTCGGTTTTGGAGCCCGCATCCAGCGGCAGTTCACCCTGTGCTTCGTCTGCACCATCCTGTCCGTGGCCGTAATAGTTGCCATAGTAATGGCCATAATATTTTCCATAATAAGGATTCTTATTGGTGTTGACCTTGTTCAGGACACATCCAAGAATCCGGCAGCCTACCTTGTCCAGCTGTTCTTTTACATTCTGAGCAAATTTGTAGCTGATGGCTCCGCTTTCGACAACGAGTACCGTTCCATCGCAGATCGCACCTGCAACCGCGCCGTCGATGACGCTGCCAAGGGGCGGGGTATCTACGATGACATAATCGTATTGCATCCGCAGCACTTCCAGCATATTTTTGAACGCATCGCCTCCCAGAAGCTCACTGGGGTTGGGCGGTACAGGTCCTGCAAAAATAATATCGAAATTGTTGACGTTGGTTCTGCAGCATACATCGTCCAGTTCCATCTGTCCGCTCAGGTAATGGGACAGTCCGTATTTTTTCACGGTTTGCTTTATAACGGCCCCGCAGTACGGATTTTCGCAGATCTGCGTCAACCAGAATCGTCTTCTTGCCGCTTTCTGCAAGGGACAGGCATAACTGGAAGGAAACACTTGTCTTTCCTTCGTTTGGCGTACAGCTGGTCAGGGAAATCACTTTGACATTTTTTCCCGCAAAGCTCAGATTGGTACGCAATGTTTTATAGGCTTTTTGTTCTGAAATCCAGACGCTCGATGGAGCGAATTATTACGTTCTGCATATTTCCTTGTCACCTCACTTTCCGCTTGTCACCTGTTTTTTATATTTTTCTTTTTCTTCTTGCCGTCCGCTTCATTCAGCGGAATCATCGCAAGGGGTGGAAATTCCAAGATATTTTCCACATCCTCTTCCGTCTGAATCGTATCGTTCATCAGGTGGGGAAAGGATGACGATGGCTGCTACAATCAGGATACCAAGCATTCCGCCCAGCGCCGTGTTCTTTCTGGCGGAGGGGCTCGCCTTATGGGTCGGTACGTTTGCAGTTTCTACGATATTCACTGTTTCGATATCCATAACGTTGCGGATATGGGTCGAGGCTGTTTCACGGATTGCATTAGCAATTTTCATCGCCGTAACCGGATTGCTGTCCGTCACCGCAATAGAGATCACTCGGGTGTCCGCAGGTGTGCTCACTGTAACCTTATCGCTTAACTGCTCATAACTTAACGGCAGATTCAACTGCTCGATTACCGCTTCCAGTACGAAACGGCTTTTGATCAGTTCCGAATAGTCCTTAACCAGCTGCGTGCCTGCCTGCAGGTCGCTGTAGGTTACATTTGCGTTGCTACTGTCCTGTTTGTTCAGGATATAGATTTTTGTTACAGACTGATACGTGGGCGTCATCAGGAATTTGCTTCCCCCAAAGGCCAAAAGTGCTGTAAACAGTCCCACTGCAATCATCAGCGGAAGCTTTCTCCAGAGTACCAAAAAAAGTTCTACCAGATCGATTTCGGTTTCCTCGTTGCTTCTCTGGTTTTGATTTTCCATGTCTCGTTCCCCTTTTTCTATTCGATGTCTTCCATATCTGTATTGTCAGAATGTGTGCTGCGTTTTTGTAGAGCAGACGTGCCGCATATTCCGGGCTGCAGTGTCTTCTGCAGCCATGAGGCTCCTTCCGCCATCGATACAGACCGTTCTCCCTCTACTCTGTGGGCGTCCGTTCCGATCAGATCTGCAAGCTCTTCTTTTATCAGCGTGCTGTGCGCTTTAGCTGTCCGCCCAGCAGTCCCGGAAGCTCTCCTGCGTTGATCTGGATCCGGCAGCCCATGTCCTTTAATTCTTCGACCCGGTTGAAATCCTTTACCACGTTCCGATAGCGCTCGGTGTGGGCGACAATCGGACGGTAGCCCTCGCAGAGCAGGTCATACAGGCAGTTCCGGATGTACGCCCATTCTTCGTCCGGTGAAAATTCTGTCAGAATATAATCTGATCCGGCAAGGGTTCCCGCCTTGCCCTGTTTTAACAGCTCGATGGTATCCATACAGCAAAAAAATCTCACCACCGCTGTAAAGTCTGATGTCGATTCCGTTTTCTTTCGCAGACCTGCTGCAGCTTCTGTGTCCGTTCCAGTGCGGAAGCAGCGGTAATGCTGCGTCTGTTCGGTTTCTGATGCGGAGTCAGGATAACTGCTGCAACGCCCTGTTTTACTTCCTGGCGCAGCATCGCCAGGCTCTCTTCCAGATTTCTCGCGCCGTCATCCACCTCCGGTAAAATATGACAGTGAATATCTACGTACTGATTTTTCTTCTCCGGCATCTCAGGCCTCACCTCCGGAGTTTTTTTTGCTGTCCGAACTGCTTTTTACGGTCTCCGGTACTGTCTCGCATTCTGATGCAGCCTCCGCCTGTGCTGCCCGAAGTCCGTCGGCAAACAGCCACAGCATCCGCAGGCAGTAATCCTGTAGAATCTGAGGCATCCCGTTGAGTCCGCGCATCAGCTGTTCTTCCTGACTGGTGCGGATTTTTTCTCTTTCTCGCCATAAATCAGCGTATCCAGACTCACTCCATACAAGCGGGACAGGTTAATCAGTGTTTCCACACTCATGCCGCAGGTTCCCCGCTCGATATCCGCATAATATTTATTGACGACACCGAGCCGTTCTGCCACCAGCTCTGCTCCAGCCGAGCTCAAGCCTCCGACAGCGCAGCCGCTCTCCGGCAGCGATCCGGTCATATGCCGGCTTCTCCTGCTTTCTCTTCATCTTGTCCCCCACCTGTTTCTTTCTGTTCATCTTAACGTATTTCTACTCCGACAATTATGTTTTTTGTCGAAATTACAAACTTCTTGCCAGCTATTTTATTATACCATCTAACGTCTTCTTTGCAAGCAGACAACGTAGCCAATATTTATGTCATTTTGATTAAATTTCTATGAAAAGTGTTAAAATTGATAGAAAACCTCCTCTTGTATCTCGTATTTTCGGATTCTTTCCTTTTCAATTGGCATGTTTTTCCTGGAATCCTGTTCGCCTGAATATACTCTGTTTTCCCCACTATTTTCCGGCTTTTACCCCCCCGATCAAAATTTAATCATTTTTACATTGTTATATCGTATATTCTTGTTCTCTATTTTTAATGTTCGTTAAAATGTGTATTTTTGTTTGTTTTATAGTTGGTTTTGCTCTTTCTGCAGTTTTTTCATTTTATTGTACAGACGCTTTTTCGTATTTTTAGTCCTGCATGACTTGTTTTTGTCAATCCGACTATACAGCGTTTCGTAAATAATTATACCAATCGCGTAGGATGCGGATTCGAGTGTGCAGGTATAAAAACGCAGGCGTAGCGGGCTACGCTGAGGCTTTTAGACCTGTGCAATCGGATTCGAGTGGT
>VOFB01001726.1_pt1 | contig 10203 bp, 15 predicted proteins | sample 5384141 | NCBI WGS metagenome assembly VOFB01 (sample SAMN12384721, study PRJNA508395) | human gut metagenome | isolation source: healthy gut A | host: Homo sapiens
GCGCATGGCTGGCCTGTCTGCTGACGGGCTACGCCGATACCTACTGCCTGTCCCTGTCGCTGCTGCTGGCCTTTGCCATGCTGTACCCGGAGGTGCAGGTGCTGCTCTTCTTCGTCATCCCCCTCAAGGTGAAGTATTTCGGCATCTTTGCCGCCGCCCTGTGGGTGTTCAGCTTCCTGAGCATGGGGATGCTGGGCAAGCTGAACTATTTGCTCTGTATGCTGGGCTTCCTTCTGTTCTTCGGGCCGCAGGCCTGGCATAACATCCGCGCCTGGGTGCGCCGGGAGCAGTGGAAGAGGAAAAATCGGAGATGATGATTGATCGTCTGGAAGGCAATTCGGAATTAAAGACCAGCGTCCGGCTGATGCTGGGGGGCCGCCGCATGACCCACAGTGTTCTGCTGGTGGGCGAAGAAGGGCTGGGAACCGGGTTTGCGGCCCGCTGTGTGGCGGCGGATTACCTTTACCCCAACGGCGGCGCGCCCGCCGAAGCCCTGCTCCGGGGCGAGTGCTGCCGTGCCGTGGCAAAGGCCGGTAAGCGCGACAGCGGCACGGTGGAGACCGGCATCGTGCGGGAAGCCATCTCGGTGTCCGGCATGGGCAGCGGCGGACGGTATCTGGTCGGTCAGGTCACCGCCATGCGCAGCGAGATCTTCAACACCAGCCTTTCGGCCGAGGGGCGCGCAGTGCTGCTCTACCATGTGGAGCGGATGAACGAGGAATCGGCCAACGCCCTGCTGAAGGTTATGGAGGAGCCGCCCGAGGGTGTGCTTTTTCTGCTGACGGCGGATTCGCTGGCGGGCGTTCTGCCCACCATCCGGAGCCGCTGCATCAGCTTTGCAGTGGCTCCCGTTTCCCCCGCCGATTGCGCCCGCTACTGCACCGCACAGGGGGTGGACAGCAAGGATGCCGCCCTGTACAGTGAGCTGTTCGATGGCCACATCGGCACAGTGCTGGATGCGGCCCGGGATGAGGCCCGCCGGGCGCAGGTGGACAAGGCGCTTGCCCTTGCCAAAGCAGCGGCCGCGCAGGACAGCTATGCCGCCGCTGTTCTGCTGGCGGCCTACGAAAAGGATAAGGTGGGTGCCGCCGCTCTGCTGGCCGATTTCCGGGCCGTAGCGGCCGCAGGGCTGCGCGGCAGCCCCCGTGCCCCGGTGCAGGGCGATGCCGCCCGCAAGGCCCTTGCAGCCGCCGATGCGGCGATCCAGCGGCTGGGTGCGCAGGTGAACCCCAAGATCACCTTGAGTGTGCTGGCTGCAAGATTCCGGGGGTTGTAACCCGTACCTGCCGAGCGTTAGCGACGGCTGAGAGGTTTAACTGGGTTTTGCCCAAAACACAAAGCTCCCCCTTTCGGGGGAGCTTTGTTGAAAGAGTCTGATTGGAGTCAGCGTCTCCGTGCTTTTCTGCGCCGGCCCAGATTCAGTGAGCCGCCCCCGGCAACAAGGGTGAAGAAGCTGAGAACAGCCAGAAGAACGATGAGAGCCGCCATCAGGAGAAGCGTGGACTGAAGGTCGGTGCGAAGCCGCTGACCGGCGCGGCAGCGTACAGCTCCACAGCCGGCTCGGTGCGGCACTTGTTCAGGTCTACGGTGGTCAGCACGGTCTCAGTGTCCACCAGCTCCCGGTCAGAAAAGCTTGCAAAGGCCCAGTCCAGGATCTCGGAGGCCTCCCTGTAAATGTTGTCAAGGTCAGAGCCCAGCACCACCAGCCCGTAGGTGTGGCCATCCTTCTGAGCAAAGGTCACATAGCACCGGCCCGCCAGGGTGGTAAAACCGGTCTTCATGCCCCGGATGTAATCCCGGTAGTAGGGGTACTCCGGGTTGAGCATCAGGTTGGTGGAGGTGATGGTGCGCTCGTTCTGGTGCAGATTGGTGGCAGGCAGAGTATAACTCAGGGTGTTTGCCACCTGCATATAGGTCTCATTCTCGGCGCAGGCCTTGGCAATCAGGGCCAGATCGTGGGCCGAGGAGACGTTGCCGTAATCATACAGGCCGTGCACACAGGTAAAGCTGGTGCTGGTGCAGCCCAGCTCTTTGGCACGCTGGTTCATCCGGGCCACAAAGGCGGTCAGGTCGCCGTCCGAAACATCACTGGCGATCACGCTGGCTGCGTCGTTGGCGCTGGCCACCAGCAGGCCGTACAGCAGGTCGATGCGGCGCACCGTCTCGCCGATGCGCAGGTTCATGGTGCTGCCGTTGGCGTTCTGGATGTCCTTGAACTCCTGGGTCAGGCTGGCGGGGATGGTGATCTCCGCGTTCATGTCCTTGCCGCTTTCCAGAAACAGCAGGGCTGTCATCATCTTGGTCAGGCTGGCAATGTAGCGCTGCTGGTCCGCGTTCTGTTCCAGAATGGGCTTGTCGATGTCCTTGTCGATGTCTGCGTTGAACAGATAGACCGACTCGCCCTCGTTCACGGTCTGGATGGGCATTTCGTATGCGGCCAGACCGGGCAGGACAAGGGTCAGGGCCAGCGCTGCGGTCAGCAGCAGGGCCGCCGCCCGGCGGAAGAGTAGAGGTGTATCCTCCAACGGAAGTTGGCGTTGGCGTTCTGGATGTCCTTGAACTCCTGCGTCAGGTCGGTGGGCACGGTCACTTCACCGTTCAGATCCTTGCCGCTTTCCACCAGCAGCAGGGCGGTCATCAGCTTGGTCAGGCTTGCCACATATTTCTGCTGGTCGGCGTTCTGGCTCAGGATGGTCTTGCCGGTGTCCCGGCGTTGAACAGATACACTGCCTCAGTCTCTGTTGCAGTCTGGACGGGCATGGGGTATACTGCAAATACCGGCAGCACTGCGCTGACGGCGACCGCCAGCGTGAGCACCAGCGCCGCCAACCGGCGGCAGAACGTGTTGTGAAGCATGAAGGTACCCCCCTTGAATCCCGCTCCGGCAAAACCGGTGCGCACACATTTTTGTTCCTTACTTATAAGAATACCATAAACGAACCAAAAGAGAAAGGTGGTTTTTCACAATGTTCTTATCCTTTTTTGTGGAAAAACGCCCCGCGATGAGGGCGCAGCTTTTGTAGCCCCCAGCGCTACCGTGCAGGGAGATGTGGTTTTAAAGCCCGGCTCCACCGTATGGTATGGGGCCGTGCTGCGCGGCGACGACGGTACGCTGACCCTCGGCAAGAACAGCAACGTACAGGACAACGCTGTGCTGCACTGCGACGTAGGCGGCTGCGTGACCCTTGGCGAAAACGTCACGGTAGGGCACTGCGCACTGGTGCACGGCTGCACCGTGGGGGACGGCAGCCTAATCGGGATGCACGCCACATTGCTCAACCACTGCGTGGTAGGCAAAAACTGCATCATCAGCACCCTGCAGAGCCAGCGAGGTGCCGTGGGGCAGATCGGCGGCGTCAAAATAGCTCTGGGGCTGGGCAAGGTTGATGCCGATGCCGCACAAAATGCCCCGCCCCTGCTGCTGGTAGCCGTAGCTTACACTCTCGCACAGGATGCCCACGATTCTTTTTGCCGTTCAGCAGCAGGTCGTTGGGCCACTTGATCTGGCAGTCCACGCCGTAGCGCAGCTGCAACTGCCTGCGCACGGCAAGGCTTGCCAGCAAGGGCAGGGTGGCGGGCTGCGCCAGCGGCTCCTTGATGGCGACTGTGTAGTACAGCGCCTTGCCCTCGGCGTTGACCCAGCTGCGGCCAAGGCGGCCACGCCCGGCGGTCTGGTTGTCGGTGTACACCGCGCCACCGGGCCAAACTCCTCAAAATGCTCTTTCATATACGCGTTGGTGCTGCCGCATTCGGGCAGATAACGCACCTCATTGATGCTCATTGCTGCGGTACCTCTTTGTGCTCATAGGCGGTCACCTTGCCGTTTTCCAGCGTCAGCAGGCCGTAGGTGTCGGGGCCGGTGTAGCAGCGCCCGCAGGAGCCGGGGTTGAACAAAAATACATTGCCCCGCTGCTCCGCATGGGGGATGTGGGAGTGGCCGAACAATGCCACCTCAGCGCCGCGGGCGGCGGCAGCATCCGCCAGCGTGTCCAAATCGTATTTTACGCCGTACATGTGACCATGGGTATAGAAACGACCACCTGATCGAAGGCGGCCAGCCCGTCCAGCGGCTCCAACGCGCCAAAATCGCAGTTGCCGGCCACGGAATACACCCGCAGATGGGGGAAAAAGGCCAGCGTCTGTTCCAGATCCCGCAAGCCGTCCCCCAAAAAGATCACGGCGTCCACGTTGTTCTGCTCTTTGTTCAAAATGCGCTCAATGGCGCCACGCGCGCCGTGGCTGTCGCTCAGGACCAGTAGTTTTGTCACGGAAAGATATCCTCCTATACACTCATTCGGCAGTCTGCTGCAACAGCAGCAGCTGCTTGTACACTTCGCTCTTGGAATAGGCCGTGCCCTGCGCAGCAGCCTTGGCGGCGGCAGAAGCGCTGAAGCCCTCGCTGGTCAGCGCAAAAGCGCGCTGTGCCGCCTGTTCCAGGGTCAGCTCCTCCTCCTCGGCGGCACCGGCGGGCGCACCCGCCATCACCAGAACATACTCGCCCCGGGGCTCGGCGGCGCGGTAGTGCTCCACGGCTTCGCCCAGCGTTGTTTTCCAGATCTCCTCGTGGAGCTTGGTCAGCTCCCGGCAGAGGGTGATGCTCCGCTCAGGGCCGAAGGCGGCGGTCAGGTCGTCCAGCGTGGTGCGCAGCTTGTGGGGCGCTTCGTAAAAGATGACCGTGCGCTTTTCCTGCAAAAGCTCGGCCAGCCGCTCCTTTTTCTGCTTGCGGTTCACAGGCAGAAAGCCCTCGAACACCCAGCGGGAGGTGTCCTGCCCGGAGACGGCCAGTGCCGTGACGCAGGCAGAAGCGGCCGGGACGGGCACCACCTTGATGCCCCGCGCCAGCGCGTCCCGCACGATCACCTCGCCCGGGTCCGACACGCAGGGCATTCCGGCGTCGCTGCACAGGGCGCAGCTCTCCCCTGCTTCGATGCGCTGCAAAATGGCTTCGCCCTTCTGCAAGGCGTGCTCGTAGTAGCTCACCATCGGCTTTTTCAGCCCCAGAAAGTTGAGCAGCTTCATGGTCACACGGGTATCCTCCGCGGCAATAAAATCTGCCGCGCCAAAGGTGGCTGCCACACGGGGCGGCATGTCATCCAGGTTGCCGATGGGTGTGGCAACGATATAGAGAGTTCCTGCCATAATTACCTCCTGAATTTATCGTCCGTACAGCGCCGCACCGGCGCGGATGAGCACATCCGGCTCCACCCGCAGGCCGGTTTTTCGGTTCTTCTGGGCTTCTACAAGAAACAGCCACGGGGCGGCTTCCGGGGCGTTCTTCACAAAGGCCAGCCGCTTGGGCTCCAGCCGGTGGGCCCGCAGCACGGCCAGCACCTCGGCCAGCCGCTCGGGCCGGTGGCACAGCGCCAGCCGCCCGCCGTCCTTCAAAAGCCGGAAGCCGCAGGCACAGACATCCTCTAACGCGCAGGTGTTTTCGTGCCGGGCAAGGGCGTGGGCGGCGTTTTTGCTCTGCGGCCCCTCGGTAAAATAAGGGGGATTGCACGCGCAAACGTCAAATTGCCCCTCGTCCTGCCGCCATGTGCGCAGGTCGGCACAGGCGGGGGTGATGTGGGTGAGCTGCTGCTCTTCCACCGCTGCTGCCAGCAGGGCGCTGCCCTCGGGCTGCAATTCCAGCGCGGTGCAGGGGCCGCGGTGCCCCCGGTCGTGCCATTCCAGCGCCACGATGCCGCAGCCGGAGCACAGGTCTGCGGCCTTCTGGGCGCGCTTCGGCTCACAGAAACGGGCCAGCAGCAGCGCGTCCGAGCCGAACCGGTGCTCCGGCGAGCAATATACCTTTGTTCTATTATACAAGACTTCGGTAGAATGTTCCATAGACAGTGTGCCGTTTCCCTTCCAAAAAATGCAGGGTATTTTCCTGCGGAATTTGTGCATGAAACAAAAAGCGGGGCGGCTGCGCAGTGTTTTGCGCAGTGCCTCTTTTTGGCGCGGACGATTTGGAATGGCCGCCGCGTGTGCTTTGGCCATGTGCGGCGGAAAAATGTTTTGATTCAGCAGTTCGGCGCGTCTGCGGACGCGCCGAACTGCGTTTTTCATGAATTTTTTTTTATGATACCACAAAAAGGACTGCTGCACAGATGTGCAGCAGTCTTTTTGATGCGTTTTCAGCAAAAACTACTGATTATTCAGCAGCGATTGCACCAGTGGGGCAAGCACCCTCGCAAGCACCGCAATCGATGCAGGAATCAGCGTTCACAACTGCAGCGCCGTTCTCGATGGTGATAGCGCCAACCGGGCAAGCGCCCTCGCAAGCGCCGCAGCCAACACATGCGTCAGAAACCTTGTGTGCCATAATAAACTCTCCTTTTTTATCCCGTGCCGATGTAATTATGAAGAAACGTACCTTGGCACGGCCACGCACGCCCCCCGGAATTTGTATCCTTGTCTGCATTCTAACAAAGCAGGCCGGAAAAGGCAAGACTAACCGTGCTGCCACAACCACAAAATAAAATATTTTGTGGGGTTGCACAAAAGCACGGCCTAACTTAGAGCCAAAATTAAGAGATTTTTAGCGAAAATCACGAAGCCTAGTTAGTTTTGTGATACTAACCGCCCGGATGTTCATTGGGCCTTTTCACTTTTGCGCGGCGGCGGGGGCAGGCGGGGCGCTTTTCGTCGTCGGCAGCTGCCACCACCGGGGCGGGGTTGCGCACACCGGAATAATCGTCGTCCGGGTCCGGGCGGCGGGGTGCCCGTTTGCCGCCGCTGATATACTCACACACGCCCACCTTATAGTAGCGCCGGGGCGGAGGCCTCGGTGCCGCAGCGCACCCGCAGATAGCCGGAGATGGGGTTGACCTCGAGCACGGTGCCGAGGCCGTCCGGCGTGCGGACGGTGCTGCCCACCATGGGCATGATGCTGTTCAGGTATTCGTAGGCGTTCTCCTCGTAGGCCAGGCAGCACATCAACCGGCCGCAGGCACCGCTGATCTTGGTGGGATTCAGCGAAAGGCCCTGCTCTTTTGCCATCTTGATGGAAACGGGCTGGAAGTCCTTTAGGAAGCGGCTGCAGCAGAAGGGCTGGCCGCAGATGCCCAGACCGCCTATCATCTTGCTCTCGTCGCGCACGCCGATCTGGCGCAGCTCGATGCGGGTGTGGAAGATGCCGGCCAGGTCCTTGACCAGTTCGCGGAAGTCCACGCGGCCGTCGGCGGTGAAGTAGAACATGATCTTGGAGCGATCAAGGGTGTACTCGGCCTCCACCAGCTTCATTTCCAGGCCGTGGCGGGCAATGCACTCCTGGCAGGTGTGGTAGGCGCGCTTCTCGTCCTCACGGTTCTGGCGCATCCGGCGCACATCCACGCTGTCGGCCATCCGGGTAATGGGCTTGAGGGCCTTGGGCACTGCTGTGTCCGCGATCTCCCGCACGCCCTGCACCACCTCGCCGCACTCAATGCCGCGGGCGGTCTCCACGATCACGTATTCGCCGGTTTTGATAGCAGCCCCGGCGGGATCGAAAAATAATAGCTTTTGCCGTTTTCCTTGAAACGGACAGAGATGACTTTTTTCATAGTGTTCCTCGTTTTTGTATCGGATAAGCCCCTTATAAGGGGCAGCTTTTTTCAGTCTGCTGTTAGTATACCATAATCAAAAGCACATTTCTATGCAAAAAGAAAAGTCTTTGCGCCCCACGGGGACGATTGGAAATGCCCTCCGCGTTGCTCTGGGCATATTCAGCGGAAAGAATATTTATAATTTCGCAATTCTGGAAAATCTGCGGATTTTCCAGAATTGCCTTTTCACGGAGGGGTCGTAAAGGCAAACGGCATTTGCAGCGCCGCTTTCTGCGAAAGCGCGGCGCTGCGGTTAGCATCTCTCGCCCTCTCAGTCACCTACGGTGACAGCTCTCCCAAAGGGAGAGCCCTTGGCAGTCCCCGCAAACTTCATCTTTTTGCCAAGGCCTCTCCCTTTGGGAGAGGTGGCACGGCGTAAGCCGTGACGGAGAGGGCGAGGACGCTTGCGGGGTACATCCCCAATTTTTTCCCTCCCCTGCAATGATCCACCCCGCTCAACCGTATGCAGTACGGGAAAGGTGTCGGAATTCTGTCCGGCGGCAGAAGGGAGGAAAGCAGACAGAATGCCGGTTTTGGGGCGGCAAAGTTGTGCGTTTTGCAGATTTTGACAGAACTTTCGCAAAAGATTCGCCGCCCCGCTATTGAAAGCATACGCCTTGCGTGTATAATAGGAATGTTAGGAACCCATTGCCCCATAAAGAGGGAGGAACTGTTGCGCCGGGCGGTGCGGCAGAGAAACGGTAGGAAAAAATGGAAAAATTCAGCGTCAAAAAACCGTTCACCGTTCTGGTTGCAGTCATCATGGTGCTGATGCTCGGCTTTGTGTCGATCACCAAGATGAAGACCAACCTGCTGCCAAACGTCAGCACGCCATACCTCATGGTGGTCACGGTCTACCCCGGTGCCAGCCCGGAGCGTGTGGAGAGAGAAGTCTCCGACGTACTGCAGAACGCGCTGACGGTGCCCGGTGTTTCAAAGATCACCGCCACCTCGGCGGAAAACTACAGCCTGCTGCTGATGAAGTTCGCGGATGATACGGACATGAACAGCGCGCTGGTGAAGGTGTCCAACAAGCTGGATCAGGCCAAAAGCGACCTGCCGGAGACCGCACTGACTCCTTCTATCGTGCAGTACAGCATGAACATGAACGCCTTTATGACGGTGGCTGTCAGCCGCGAGGGCAGTTCGGTGTACGACCTTTCTGATTTTATCAAGAACACCATGACCCCCTACGTCCAGCGCAAGGGCGGTGTGTCCAGCGTGTCCGCCAGCGGCCTTGTGGAGCAGCTGGTGCAGGTGCAGCTGAATCAGGAAAAAGTGGATGCCATCAACGAAAAGCTGATGGAGCTCATCGACACCCAGCTGGAAGCGGCGCACGCCCAGCTGGAGGATGCCGAGGCCAAGATTGAAGCCGGCCGTGCGGAATACGATAAGCAGTTCAAAAACTTCGGCAATATGGTGTCCAACTCTGTTATGGGTACCTTGTCCTCTGAGGTTGGCAGCGCCGTAGAGGTGGTGCGCAAACAGGGCCGAGGCGCTGCTGCAAAGCGTCAACAACCTGATCGCCGTGGTCAACGAGCCTGAGATGCAGCAGGCTCTGATTGATGTGCGGGCCGGCTTGCAGCGCGGTCGTGGACAAGTTCAATGAGACCGGAATGCAGGATATCGATTCTCTGATCGAGATCGTGGCGGAGCTGCGCGATATCACCGATAAGCTTTCACCTCTGCTTTGCAGACCCTGCAGAACCGCATCAACACCGAGACCGGCACGCAGGGCGAGGGCGCTGCGGATCTGGTAGACGAGCTGCAATTGCAGGACAGCCTGAATGTCATCTATAACACGCTGGAGAGCACCATCAAGGCCATGGACGACGTGCCCGGTATGATGACCGAGTTCTCCAACGCACTGGGCAGCTTTACCCAGCAGCAGCTGCAGGCCTATATGCAGTTCACCGAGGCCCGCGAGCAGCTGAACGAGTACGAAAAGCAGCTCAACGAGGCCAAGACCCAGTACGAGGCCGCCAAGGAAAAGGCCCTTGCCAGCGCCGATGTGACCAAGCAGCTGGACATCAAGACCCTCGCCCAGCTCATCTACGCTCAGAACTTCTCCATGCCTGCCGGCTATGTCGAGGATTCCAGCGGCGAGTCGTGGCTGCTGAAGGTGGGCGAGGAATACGACAGCATGGAGGATATCCTCCGGTGCACTGCTGCTCCATGTGGATGGCTTTGGCGATGTCCGCCTGTCTGACGTGGCCGATGTGCAGATCATTGACAACGCGGAGGACAGCTTTACCCGCCTGAACGGCGAGCGCTTCGGTGCTGAAAATTTACAAGGACGACAGCTCCAGCGCAGGTGACGTATCCGCCAACTGTCTGGACGCTTTCAAGGAGCTGGAAGCCCAGTATGATGGTCTGCACGTTGTGGTGCTGTCCAACCAGGGCAACTACATCAGCATCCTCGTCAAGAGCATCCTGAGCAGTATGCTCATCGGCGCGGCCCTTGCCATCATCGTGCTGGCCATCTTCCTCAAGGACATCAAGCCTACGCTCGTGGTCGGCATCAGCATCCCGCTGTCGGTGCTGTTTGCCGTGGTGCTCATGTACTTCACCGGCCTGGATATGAATATTATGACGCTGGCGGGCCTGTCCCTCGGCATTGGTATGCTGGTGGATA
>VOFB01004965.1_pt1 | contig 10181 bp, 15 predicted proteins | sample 5384141 | NCBI WGS metagenome assembly VOFB01 (sample SAMN12384721, study PRJNA508395) | human gut metagenome | isolation source: healthy gut A | host: Homo sapiens
TCAGTACTTCGTTCAGTTACGTATTGCTCACAATAGAAGGGATTTTTTATGAATGAACAGCAAGGTGTCAGGCCAACAGAACGAATGACATATAGAGAATAGCACCATATAGTATCGTCTCAAAGGTTGCTTATCTAATCGGCGTCCCAAGCAGGTATTTGAGAATCAGCATGAGCCACCGCAACTCGAAATATTCAACAGTTAAGAAGAGGCCAACAAGAACGCCCGGATTATTCGTCATCTGTGCATCATACGGACAGCGATTGAACGAAATTTCAAATACATCAATGATAAAATGAGAACGGAATATAAAACCATTCTTTCGCTGCCACAATTGGCCCTGCTGATTCTATCGACCAACTATCAGCGGATAACGTCAATTTATCAGAAGTGGAACACAAAATTACCTTCACATATTGAAATTAACCGGGTATTTCGGCCGTATCAATAACTGCAAGCATTTATTTCCCCTCTGGCAACTGGAAATACATCGAGCTTTTTTCATCATGCCCAATGGTCTATGCGAAAAAAGGGACTCAAGAAGCAGCGGCAGTCTATTATGAACACATATTGCTTTATCCCTATCAAATGTATATTCATTGGGTCCCAGCGATCAGGGCAACATCTTGTTCAATGATAAAAGATTTGTTCCCTGCTCTATCGTTGCATAATGACGAGTTTACCGGTCAGTACAACAAAGTCTCAGACGCCGGCAGTTTATAAAAAAGACAACATCTATGATTTTATTGATGACAGCCGAAAAGTGGTAATCGTAGTCGATTGCGAAAAATTCAGACCCTATAAGTTAGCGCGACCTGCGGCGGCTGAACAGCACATACACTGAAAAAAATCACTTCGATCATCCTTTGACGATATTCACACTGCTTCAGCTTGGAGCAGCAGGGGAAAAGTTTACCTCTGTTTCAGTGGAGCATATTTTGATTGAGCGTATCAAGCAAAACAAGTCGTTGTGGACATTCGTCTGACTGCGAGGGCTTTGCCAGGAATATTACGAAAACAACGTGGATTCCTTTATCATTGTTTTCCAGTGATTCTGATTATTGGGGTCTTATTTCGTCATTGCCAAAGGCTCAATTCTTAGTGATGATTGAACACAATAAATGTGGACCGGGATATGAAAAGCCGCACTCGCCAACTCAGGGATTTTTACTGCTATTTTGGATGACTTCTATTCCGGCGATTCAGAAGAACTAAAAACGAAACGCTCTGTTACAGAAATGCGTGATTACATGGGAAAGCCGTCCAGTTAAATGCCATTGATATGTTGAACGATGCGCTCCGCTCCACCCGAATAAAATGACTTCGACTGAACCAGCAGTTTTTCGACACAAATATATTAAGACCCTTCAACTTTCAATCAATGATGATGGTAAAGTTTCACTGGTCATTAAGGTAAAGTGAAGATTTCTTTTGCAATTTCATGGGCTCTTGTACAACAGTGGTTTTGATTTTAATACTACATAGAAAGTTTGTGCTAGTATGACAAGATTTTGTCCTTCCTGCGGATGTGCAATTCTGTCTGATCGTTCCAACTTTTGCCCCGAATGCGGACAGCGGTGCGGGGAATACCTCAAAGAAGATATTGACTTGGTCAAGTCGGAGGAATCGGCATAATCAATGCCGGTCAGAGAAAAACTTTCTTTATCAAACCGGAAGTGAGAGAAATAATGAAGAACACCCAGAATGGTATGTATATCCAATTTGGCCCATTTCATAAGGGTGCAGGTTACATCAGAGATGTGATAATCTCTATCCCACAGTCAGGGGTGTTGATGTAGATATTTGTAGTGGACTACTTGCTCAAGTATGTGTGGCAAAGAGCAGTAAATATAGCTAGTAGTAGGCGTGCTATCAACGCTTTCTAAAAGCAACTTGGTCGAGAGGTTTCCTTTTATCAGTGGAAAACATATACGGGATGGATTGAGGAATATCCTCCTGATGTGGATGATGCGTTGTGGTTGATTTTGAAATCCTGGTCGAGTTGCCGTCCTGCCACAGCCCCTCTCTCCCGGAACCACCGGATGCCGGTGGAACAGTTTGCGAATCTGGGGATCACGCCGGTGTCAATATAGCCGCACTCGTTGGCACACCAGGAAACGAAGCAGGCACACCAGTCCACCCGGCTCTCAAAGCCGTACCAGGACCAATAGGGTTCCCCACCCACATTCCCAATCTGGGAGAGGGCCACCGCCACGATCTTCTCGCATTACCCTGTGCCAATGCCATACAGGACGGCGCTCCACATACCGCTGTTTTCTTCAGCCAGTAGCTCCGCAAGCATCTCTCGCTGGTCAGCGGTAAAATTATAGATGTCCGCCATTTCATCAGCGGTTTTATGGGTCACGGTGATATAAAGGGTCGTGGCTGTTACCTCTACTTCTTCCATAATGATATTTCCTTTTCCATCATCGGTTTCCACGGTTTGGGTGGTGGTCGCCGTTTCTGTTCGGTGGCTGATCTCGTTCATGGCCCAAAATATCTCTTTCAGAAGTCCTTTTTTCCTATCATCCATCGTGGCGACTTCCTGTGGATCATCCGAGTCAGTGGTAGTTTTCACGGCATAGACCGCCAGCACTTCGGGCCAGAGGGCGCGGGAACCCGGACAGTTTCAGGCGGTCATGTGCGGCGCTGCTCTCAATTTCTCCCAGCTTGCCCTCGTATTCCTGGTTGATTTCCCTGACAACGGTGGGTATGGTCTGGCCCATGCCGCTGTCCTCCCAGAAAAGAAGATGCCAAAGGAGAGGCAACGATCAGACCAATCAAGCAGATCATCACAATGGCAAGGATAGCAATCCAGCCTCCAGCGGCAATAGCGGTCACCAGCGCCTTAAGAGATGCAAGCAGGGCCTTTGCCGCAGCAGAAGCGCCCTTTGCGGTGGTTTTCGCGGCAGCGGCGGCGTACTTTGCCGTGATGCGGGCGTCCTGGGCGGTCGCTTTCGCGGTCTTTGCAGCAGTCTGTGCCGTTTTCCGTATGAGCCGCCGTATTGATGGCGGTTTTCGCCGTGCGTGGAGCAGTCTTGGCGGTATGCTGGGCAGTTTTTATCGTTCTCTGGGCGCGTTTGATGGTGTTCTTCGGGCCCATGCCGGTGTCCTTTGCGGCCTGCCCCATAGCCTGGGCGGGCTGCTTTGCCGTTTTTACGGGGAGTTCCGCCTGCCGGGGCGCTTGGACGGCGTCTGGGCTCTTAATATGCGGCGTCCGATCAGGCGGGACGGTCTGGTTTTTGACCTGTTGATTCCACTCGGCCTGCTTCTTGGCAAAGGCCCGACCTCTCTCTACATAAGAGATTGTGGTATCCGTTGGGCGCTCTATGCCGGCCTGGGTGGGTGGATGCTCCATCATGCACTTATGCTGTGGAAGGCGCTGGCGCTCTGGGACTGTCCCTCCGCTTCGCTGCGGGGTGTGCCTATACGGGGCACTCCCCTGGGCCGGTCCAGGGGAGTGGGACTGTTCAGCGGGGGCCGTATTCTCCTGGCGCTTTTCTGCCGCCCATTTCTCCCGCTGGCGCTGAAACAGCTTCCGGCCCTGCCGCACCGCCGTTTTCGCGCCGGACGCGGCCACATTTACCGCATCGTGGGCAAGGTCATCGGCGGCAAGCTCTGTCTTATCCGCGGCATACTCATTGGGCGTGGCCTGCCGGTCATCTATTAGGGCCTCCGTTCGTTTTTTTAGAACGGATGAAGGCGCTTTTCATGCGCTGGCCGATCATGGCGGATCTATCCAGCACTTTAATGTCTTTACTCTTTTCACGGGTCTTGATCTTACTCATGGCTTCACACCCGCTCGTCTTTTCATCCAGCGGTGTTTCCACTCAGCAGGGGCCACATAGTAGTCCCTGTGGCGCTGGCCCGTCCACATCTGGCCCCCGGCTATGCCGTCAAAGACAAAGCCAGAGGCCCGCAGGGATGCCCAGTTTTCGACGCCAGCGTGTAGGTGACGATGCGGTCATAGCCCATATCAAACATCCGTGCAGCAGCGCAGGATCTCAAGGGTCAGCCCGTCATCCAGATACCGGGCAACGGGCCGGCCACAGATAGCGATGCCGCACAGGCGGTCCCCATCATAGCAGGCCACGGCAAATTTACCGCCCACGGGCGGGATACTGTGCCGGTGATACCGGCTTACATAGTCCCTCGCCGCCCGCAGGTGGCAGGGCTTGATGTTCAGCGGCAATTTACACACCTCCTTTATCCATAAGAAAGGGCGGGCATCAAGCCCGCCCCCCTGGAAAAGCGGCCCTCACCGGGCTTGGTGGTCATCAAGCGGTACAGCTCCGTGTTGTGCGGAAAACGGTTGACGAAAGGCACCAGGGCAGAACCGTATTTGATCAGGCCGCACCCCGCGTCCGCGTTGGTGATATAGCTCATCTGTTCCTCGGAGATGTTCAGAAGATGGGCCAGCTTTTCCCGGTCACCTGCCGCCTGATTGAGCATGACGATGAACTCAGAGTTTACTAAGCATGGTGCTGGCCTGAACGGAATCAAGCAGATACTCCACGTTTGCGTGATGGCGGTGGGGTAGGCGTTGCGCTTACGGAACTGACGCCACGCGGAATTGAAAAAGGCTGCGGAAAACTCGTTCTCAAACATGACATGGAACTCGTCGATAAAGACGTGAGTACGCTTGCCCCTTTTCCAGTTGAGGGTAACGCGGTTGAGCATGGTGTCGGTAATGACCAGGTGGCCGATGGGCTTCAACTGTTCGCCCAGGCCGTGGATGTCGAACACCACCACCCGCTTGTCCAGATCCACGGTGCTGTCGTGGCCGAAAATATCGAGGGAGCCGGTGGTGAACAGCTCCAGCGCCAAAGCGATCTCCCGCGCCTCTGCCTCCGGCTGTTCCATCAGCTTTTCACGGAGAGCGGCGAGGGTGGGAACTGTACTCTTCTGCTCCGCTTCTTCATACAAGTCCCCCGTACAGCGGTCAATGATGGACTTCTGCTTGGCCCCCACGCCCTTGGGGTCGATGCGCTCCACCAGGGACATGATGAACTGCGACTTCACCACAATGGGGTTGTTTTCGCCGTAGCCATCCACCATATACATGGCGTTGAGCCGGTCTTTCCCACCAGCGGCCACCCGAATCACAGCGCCCAGACCGTCCATAGCTTCAATGAGAGGGCGTACTCGCCCTCCGGGTCTGCTATGAGAATGTCATCATCCGTATTGAGAATGAGGAACACAATTTCCTCTTTCACACTGAACGACTTGCCGGAGCCGGGAACGCCCAGCCGGAAGGAGGACTGATTGAGCAGATTGGCCTTGTTGCACATGATAAGGTTGTGGGAAATGGCGTTCTCCCCGAAGTAGATGCCGCCCCGGTCCATGATTTCCTGCACCTTGAAGGGCATGAACACGGCCAGACTCTCGGTGGTCAGGGTACGGAAGGCGTTGATCTTCCGGGTGCCGATGGGCAGGACCGTGTTAAGACCGTCGATCTGCTGGTATTTCAACACCGCCAGCTGGCACCGCCCGGACAGGGAGCGTATCTTCTCTGTGTCGGTATCAAGCTGCTGCTTGGTGTCGGCGGTGATAACCAGGGTGAGGACGGCCTGCATCATCCGCTGGTCGCGGGTGGTCAGGTCGGCCAAAAACTCCTTGCTCTCCCTACGCTGCAATTCCATATCGTAGGGGACGATGGCGGAGAAGTTGTTGTTCTGATTTTGCCGGCGCTGCCAGTTCGTGATGTTGGTCTCCACCCCTAGCAGACGGTTTTCCACCTCCCGCACAGCCTCGTCCGTGGGCACATTGAGGATGTCGATGGACAACATCATATTGCGGTCCAGGTCGGTCAGGTTCGTCACAATCTCGTCCTGGATATAGTTGGCGTAGTCCTTCAGGAACAGCACCCGGCAATAGCGGTCGCCCAGCTTCAAATAGTCGCTGTGCTTCTCGATTCCGTCCGGGCAGATGTAGTCCTTGAAGTCGTGGCCCTTCCGGGCCATATCCGCCATGTCGAAGTGAAAACAGCCCTCGTCCCCGGCCCGGTAGAAATCGTGGAGAATACGGAGCCGGTCCGTGGCGTCCAGCTCCACGCACTTGGAGCCGAGGGCGGCGAAGCGGGCGGTCAAATCGGCTCCGATGCGGTGAAGTAGGCGCGGGCGTCCTCAATATCCCGCTTGTAGACTGTGATGGTGATATACTTCTCCTGGGTGATGCCATTGGCCCCGGTCGCCTTGTCCATGAGCATTTGATTGTACTCCCTGCGGTACTTGTCCAGTCTGTCCTCCCGCATGGGCATGAGGATGGACTGCTCAAAAAGTCCGCCTGGCTCTGACGGCGGTTGCAGATGGTGAGTTTAGTGGTGGCGGCGCAATCCAGACTGTTCAGCAGCTCCGAGTAGGTCCGAAACATGGTTTCTTTATCCTCCTGACCGGCCACCTTGTAATTGATGTCGGTGAAGCGGTAGGTCTTGGAGAACTTGACGCCTACCTTAAAAATGCCGTCCGGCCAGACACATTGAATGGGGATCACATCCTGCACCCTGCGGGGACGCGGTATGGCTCTCGGTCCTGACGCATGATGGTCTTGATACTTCTAATCATGGCGCTTGTATTCCTCCTTTTCCCACTTGTCTATGCTGGGCTTCAAGAGATCGTAGTAGAGGGTGGACGCTTCAAAGCGCAGCTCTCTGGGTTCCAGCACCTCCGAGCGCAGCCACGCCCAGATGAATTGCTCCGCCGCCATGCCGTGGTAGGTGAAAAAGCCCAGGGCGGCAAAGGGGGCCGCGCCCAGAACGCATACCCAGGACACGGTTTCCGTACCGGCATAGGGCCTCATCAGAAAGTACAGCCCCTACGGCCACGGCCACCGCCAGGGCAGAAAAAATGAACTGCCGCAGAGACAGCCCGAAAAACATACTCTCCGTGTAGTTGCGTATTTCACGGTTGATTTTGACTTCCAAAAAATCTCCTCCTTTATCGCTCCATGCCCAGCTTCTGCCTGGGCGGTTTCTGGTGGGAGGGATAGGGGATCACTTCTTCCTCCCCCTCAATGATACTGAACTGCGGACGCAGGAAGGGGTGGGTTTCGCGGCTCTGCCACAGGCAGATCATCTCTAACGCTTCCTCCCGTGTCTCCATGCTGCCCTTCTGCACCCCGTCTTTGAATAGATAAAACCGGCGCATGATCTGCTCCTTTCCCGCTGGCGGTTATCGCTCCCGGTCATCGTGCTTTTTCAGTTCCCGTGCGGCTTGCCGGGCCTCGCCGGGGAGGATATAGGTTCCGCCATCTCTGCTAACGGTGTGGGTGTCGTAGCCCACCACCTTGAGGGCTTTGCGTACCTGCGGGGCGTGTTCCTCCGGGGGCTGACAGATGCCCGCTACCAGAAACAATTCAAATTCACCATACCACGGTTCATACCGAAAATTGTCCATGCGAAAGAAAATATCTTCTTTGATCTCCTCAATGGGCTTTTCCATCAATTTACGATATTCATCTTCAAAACTCATGGTCGATCCTCCTTATCGCTCCATGTCCTGCTTCTGCTTGGGCGGTTTCTGGCGGGAGGGATGGGGATAAATTCCTCCTCTCCCTCAATAATGCTGAACTCCGAGCGCAGGATGGGGTGAGTTTCCAATTCCTGATATTGACGGATCAGGTCAACCGCCAGCTCTCTCGTGGCGGTACTCCCTTGCTGGGTCCCGTCCTTGAATACATAAAACCGTTTCATACTCGCCTCTTATAAGCCCATCATTTCCCGTACCACATGGTCGGACATCTTGACGCTGCCCACCAAAATAAGCATATTAAAGGTAATTTCGCCAATGTAGCTCCACACCATCGAGGCCGCCGCAGCGTCCGGGTCAACAACAGGCGGGGAACTGGCGAACACGGAGAAGATGATACAGGCCAGCACGATGACGGCTCCCTCCAGACAGACGGCGGCATAACTTTTGAGAAAGCTCTTGCCCACATTCTGGCTGGGTTCCCCGGCAAAAAGTAGACAGGGGATAGGGGCCAGCGCAGCATACAGTAGGGTAGGCGCCCGGCGCCTTACCGCATTTCGGCGGCAGGTTTCCAAACGCCCCTCCAAACCGGACTTACACCTCTCGATGTATCCGGCTCTCCAGGTATCAGTCCAGTTTTCCGGCATGCAATTTAACATGGCAGTTATGGCATAGCGCCAGCGTTTTGCGCCTGCGCGCAATCATGTGGCGCTCCCATTCCGCCTTTCCTGATAGGTCTTTCAGCTTTCGGACGTGGTGGATTTCAATCTCCACATCCGTCGCTCCGCACCACTCACATTGACCGTTTTGCAACCGCTGAACAAGGCTGGTATAGTTCCGGTTTTCATTGGCGCGTCCGATAAGGTCTGGGTCACGGGCATCTATGTGGGTATCACGCCGCATGCCCTGGTGGTAAAATGCCACCGATTTTTCACCGGTTTTGCCTTGATAGACTACTACGTCCATGATCCGGGATCTCTATGACAACAGCATCGTCGCCTACAAGACTGGCGCCCAGCAGTCGGTGAATTTGGTTCTGGACACCATCCGCATCTGGCTGACATGAAGCAAGGAGAAAAAGAGAGTCGCTGCGAAGTTACAGCTCCACAGCGACCAGGGCTTTCAATACACATCCCAAGCATATTTCCAGCTAACTAAACAATACGGCATTACACCGTCTATGTCAAGACGGGAAATCCTATGACAACGCAATGGCCGAAAACTTCTTCTCCATCCTAAAAACAGAGTGCATCTACCGCCACAAACCGGCTACCTTCGCTGAGGCCAACGAGATGATTGACCGCTATATCCACTTTTTACAACCATGAGCGCATTCAGCTAAAGACTGGAGAGGCGCCGCTTGCGCGGCACCTCTCCACTTAAAACTCAATATTTCCTACCAGCATCTTCTGTCCGTCAATTTTTTTAACTTCTCCCACCAGAATCTTGCTGATGAGCCGGTTCAGCACCGCTTCATCCAGTTCTTCAATAGCTGCATAGCGCCGGATTTCTTTGATGAAGGTGCGGACTTCATTTTCCTGTTCGTCAGAGTGGCGCATCATCAACATCAGTCTTGCAGGCGCTTTTGGTTGGCTTCCTGCTCTTGTTCCAGTGTTGCTGTCAGCTTCATAAAACGCTGCTCAGTCAGGATTCCTTTTGCTTTATCGGTATATAGGTTCAGGAACACCTCATCAATTTCACGATTTCTGCTTTCCAGTCGTTGACATTCCTTCTGTGTCTGGGAGGCGTCCAACAGATACCGGCGCTCCATCCGGCTGCTCAACCGCTGATAAAAAGCATCAGCATCCTTGAGCGCAGTCTTTGCCAGTTCCTGAATATCTTTCAGCACAAGGTTGTATAAATCTCTGGCTTCGATCTTGTGACTGGTACAGGCGTTCTTGCCCAGCCTGTTGTAGGTCTGGCAGATATAATACGCCTTATCAATCGGTTCCCGCTGTTCGCCGGTAAAACGGTTCTTTCCGGTTCTGCCAACCTTTTCATACCGCACCTGCATGGACTTTCCGCAGGTCTCACAATAAATGATACCGTGGAACAGGTTATAAAAGGGGCAGGAGTTGCCCTTCATAATAGTTGGTCTACGGTCAATGATTTCCTGCACCTGCTCCCATTCTTCCGGGGAGATGATTGCTTCATGGCAATCCTCAATGATTTCCCAGTCCTCACGAGGGATAATGTCATAGGTGTTGGAGCGAATCCCTTTCTGATGTGTCCGGCAGACTAGATGTGCGCCCTTATAAAAGGGATTCCGCAGGATATGGCTGATTCTTGCACTTCCCCATGAATAGTAATTTACATCACATTCTGTGTTGCTTTTTACTCTGGTGATCGGGACTTTATCATCCATGAGCTGCTTTGCAATCCGCATACATCCCCAGCCATCCAGCGCCATATCATAGATTTTTCGGATTACCGGTGCTGTCTCAGGGTCACGGATCAAATGCCCCTTATCCTCCGGGTCACGCATCAAACCGAGGGCGGCTGCCCACCACAAAACTTCCCCTGGCGGGAACGGGTCATACGCCCTGCCAGCACCTTTTTGGAAATATCCCGGCTGTACATATCGTTCAGGATGTTCTTAAACGGCGTAATGTCCATTTCCTGACGGGTCAGGCTGTCCCTCCGTCTGTAATGGCAATATAGCGTACATTGTGTTTTGGGAAAAAGATTTCGATATAGCTGCCAGCTTCGATATAA
>VOFB01003814.1_pt1 | contig 10177 bp, 16 predicted proteins | sample 5384141 | NCBI WGS metagenome assembly VOFB01 (sample SAMN12384721, study PRJNA508395) | human gut metagenome | isolation source: healthy gut A | host: Homo sapiens
CAGTCCTTCAATTTTTCCAAGATAACCGGTCTGTCCGGTAATCGTTTCCGGCTGCTCCGGTGTCGATCTTACTACTTCCGCATAATTTTCCTATGTCTGCACCGTAGTTACAAGTATTTGCCGCATAGGCCTTTGTTTGATCCGCGCATTAACATTTGCACCAATTCTGATCTTCAATGGTGCATACTGGTTTGCATTTTCTCCGGTTGCATCCGTATTCCCAATAAAGTGATTACCTTCCACTTCATAAAAGTTGCACATCCGCCTCTTAACCAACATGCCGGTCCTTTTAACTCATTGCCAGTTGTATTATGAAATGTATTATTTCTGACAACCGCGTTCGCAGACCATTCAATATAACTCATTCCCTCAGAAATCGTATTATTGTAATATCCGTCTGACTCAAAATTGTTGCCTTCAACCAGGCAGGATAAATTCTCCGGATAGACATACTCCGTTCCTGTAGATTCTAAAGCTCGCCCCATTCCACGAAATGTTGAATTGGTTACCTTAACCTCCACTTTCCTGTCCATGGCATGGAAATAGATTGCCGAACTTCCATCCACTAATGAAGTCCCTGCTGCCGTTTTGCCGCAACCACCTCACTGCTGTCAAAGGTACACTGATTTACTGTAAGATTAAAATTCCTGTCTGTCTCATCAGATGTACTGTCTACGGATAACATTCCTTCCACATCACTTGCTAAATATTCTCCACCGTTGATAAACTGACAATATTCAAAGGTTGCACCTTCACAGGTCCGCTCTGTATCTTCCTCTATCTGTGTATCAAATATAATCCCTGCCCAATTCTCATCATTTGTATCATTTTTAAAAATGATCGGTTCTTCTGCCGTTCCCTTTGCAGTAAGAGAACCATACAGAATCCTAAGACCTGATGCAGATTTTACATCTGTTTGGTCAATCTTACCATGAGAAGTATTCCCCTGTCCGAAACAGATCGTCGTTCCCGGATCGATCGTTAAATCTCCGATAATTACAGGGTTGATCAGGGTAGAATCCGTTATAATATAATAGATATTATCCTTTGTCCAGTGCTGTGAACCCTCAATCCTTCCATAAACCAGTACTGTATTTTTTCATCCGCAGACTCTGCTTTAACCTCCGTAGTCTCTGCTTTCGGTTCATCTGTCTCTGCTGTCTTTTCCTGTGTTTCCTGCGGTGTGTCCGCATATGCCAGAACCGGGCACATGGTGAATACCAGTGCAAACGCCAGACCTGCTGAAAGTATCTTTTTTCATAAAGCCTTTCATATGCTCCCTCCTTTTCTTTTGTTTCATATGATTATTCATAATATAGCTTTTGCCCTTCTATTTGTGCGTATTATAATATAAAGCTGTTAGATTTGCGAGAGAATTTCCGTTTTAGTCATTGACTATTTTGGTAATTCAGGGAATTGCTATACAAGAAAAAGAATGCACAAAAAAGCATGCATAAAATGCATACTTTCTTATTGCTTTCAATTATCATGCCGGCGATCGGAATCGAACCGATACTGTGTTTCCACAACAGGATTTTAAGTCCTGCGCGTCTGCCAGTTCCGCCACGCCGGCAAAATGGATGGAGGTGGTTCGAACCACCGAAGCAATATGCAGCAGATTTACAGTCTGTCCCCTTTGGCCACTCGGGAATCCATCCATTTCATTGTCATTTCAAAATCTGCCCTGACAATGAGATATTATATCATATGAATTTTTCCGATGCAAGATATAATTTTTATTTTTTCAAATTTTTTGTCCTTTACTCCAGAAGTACTTCACCGGATGTCTCTTTCAGACGCAGTACCACTGCCGAAAATTCCGTCAGGGGTGATGTTCAGTTTTCCACCCTTTACCTCATAGGTCACCGGATTGGTAGAAAATCCATCCTCATGGGAATACATGATCTGCTCTAACTCACATTCTTTTGGCGGTCCCACCGGCCATACGACCATCTCTACGGTACGGCTGACCGCATCGTTGTTAAGTACCACTAAAAATGTTCCCTGCGATTATAACGCGCATAACATAAGAAGTTGTACTTTCGCCCCATACGAACTGTATCGAACCGGTCTTAAATGCTTCATGCTCTTTGTGAATTCTGATCATTTCCCGATGGAAATTCAAAGATCCATATCCTCACTTCCCCACGGATAGGTCCTGCGGTTATCCGGGTCTGTAAATCCTACCTGTCCTGCTTCATCTCCATAGTAAAGAGTCGGCGCTCCGGGCCATGTCATTTGAAAGACTACGGCTTCTTTTCACATCACAGCTTTGTTGATGCCTCTGCCTGCCGCATCCGTTCCTAATTGTTCTGCTCTTCCTACTTTTTTTATTGGTACGCGTTAAAAAGCGGGAATGGTCGTGGTTAGACAATTCATTCATGGCGCACTGTAAAGAAGAGGTCATAAAGCGTGTCATGTGATGACGCATTGCTCCCTCAAAATCTCCCGGATTTCCAAAGCACTCACCACGATATTCATCACTGTGTTTTTCCATTCCGGTCAAAAACCAGGTGATCGGCTCCATGAACGCATCGTAGTTCATGATCGTGTCCCACTCATCTCCTAAAAAGCCACGATTTTCGGATCACCATAGTGCTCTGCTAAGATCACCGCATTCGGATTTGCCTCTTTGACCGCTTTTTCTGAATTCTTTCCAGAAACGATGGTTGACCTCCGGACTGTGTCCTAAGTCCGCTGCCACGTCCAGTCTCCAGCCGTCTACATTATATGGAGGAGATACCCATTTTCTTCCGATATCCAGCACATAGTTCCATAATTCCTGTGAACCCTCATAATTCAGCTTCGGAAGTGTCTCAAAGCCCCACCATCCCTCATAGCTTCCGTTATCCGGCCATGCTTCCTGATTCTGGAATGCAAAAAAAAATCACGATACGGACTTTCCCCGCTGACGTAAGCTCCCGGTGCGTATCCGCCCTGTTGCTCGTATAATTTCTCACGGTCTAACCATTTGTGGAAGGAACCGCAGTGATTAAAGACTCCGTCTAAAATAATCTTCATGCCATGTGCATGCACTTCTTCTACAAATTTTGCAAAATATGCATTGCTCGCCTCTAAGTTACGCTTATCGGTCACTCGCGTAATATAACGTGCCGCCTGTGTATTGTCTTTGCAGCCTTCCGGTAAAACTGCTCCTTCATCGACCACAATGTTACTCACATGCGGGTCGATATAATCATAGTCCTGACAGTCGTATTTATGATTAGACGGTGATACAAATAACGGATTAAAATAGAGTACTTCGATTCCAAGCTCCCTGCAAATAGTCGAGCTTTTGTCTGACTCCCTCTAAATCTCCGCCATAAAATTCACGGACGCTGATCCCCTGCAGGACAGTGTGCCCAGTTCTCTACATGCTTTGTAGGACCATCCACATAGTAATACTGCCGTCAACACATCTCCCTGCCGGATTTCCCATTATAGAAGCGGTCTACTAAGATCTGATACATGACCGCTCCCTTTGCCCATTCCGAGTGGAAAATCTTTACGTTAATTATAGTACCATTTTCCCATTCAAAAGTGTGCACAAACTTCACAAAAGTTGCGCATGCTTTTTGTACACTTTGTATAGTACCTTTTTCCCATTTTCGAAAAAACCTTCTCTTTGGGTTCTATTCCTCCGTTGTCTCAGTTACAACCTCAGCTCCGCTCTGGAATAATGCTTCAAATTCATCTCTTCCAATCTTTTCTTTTTCCAAAAGAAGGTCTGCTGATTTATGGAGTACATCACTATTTTCCTGAATGATTGCCCTTGCTTTGGCATAGCATTCGTCAATGATGCGTTTTACTTCTTCATCAATTTTGGATGCCACACCCTCGCCATAGCCTCTGGTATGTGCAAGATCTCTTCCGATAAACACTTCGTCATCATCATTGTTATAATTAATCAGTCCGACATTTTCGGAAAATCCGTATTTCGTTACCATTGCTTTGGCAAGCTCGGTTGCCTGCTTGATATCCTGTGAAGCTCCGGTTGTGATATCATCAAAAATCAACTCTTCTGCCACACGTCCACCTAAGGAAACAATTATCTGCTGCAGCATTCTTCCCTTGGTATCAAACATTTCATCACGCTCCGGCAATGGCATCGTATAGCCTGCTGCTCCACCACCGGTTGGGATAATGGATACGGTATATACCGGTCCCACATCTGGAAGTACATGGAATAAAATCGCATGACCCGATTCGTGATATGCGGTAATCTTCTTTTCTTTCTCGGTAATAATCCGGCTCTTCTTCTCCGGACCGACACCTACTTTTAAGAAGGATTCCTTAATATCTTTCTGGATAATATAACTTCTGTTTTCTTTGGCTGCAACAATTGCCGCCTCATTTAAAAGATTCTCCAGGTCTGCTCCGGTAAAACCTGCTGTAGTCTGTGCAATCTGTTTCAAATCCACATCCTCTGCCAGGGGTTTATTCTTTGCATGTACCTTTAAGATTTCTTCTCTTCCACCAATATCCGGACGCCCCACATGTACCTTACGGTCAAATCTGCCCGGACGCATAATTGCAGGGTCTAAGATATCGACACGGTTGGTTGCTGCCATTACGATAATTCCTTCGTTGACACCAAATCCGTCCATCTCTACCAGAAGCTGGTTCAAGGTCTGCTCCCGTTCATCATGTCCGCCGCCCATACCGGTTCCTCTTCTTCTTGCCACTGCATCAATCTCGTCGATAAATACGATACATGGTGCATTTTTCTTGGCATCTTCAAAAAGATCACGTACACGGGATGCGCCGACACCAACAAACATTTCTACGAAATCAGAACCGGAAATACTAAAGAACGGAACGCCTGCTTCTCCGGCAACTGCCTTGGCAAGCAGAGTCTTACCGGTTCCGGGAGGTCCCACCAGAAGAACTCCCTTCGGGATTCTCGCTCCCAGTCTGGTATACTTTCTCGGCTCTTTCAAGAAATCTACGATTTCTTCTAATTCTTCTTTTTCTTCACGCAGTCCCGCTACATTGTCAAAGGTTACATTGCGGTTCTCATCGGTGGGCCCGGCTTTTTCCAAAATTCATCATTTTGTTGCCGCCACCTCCGGCATTGCCTGATTGTTCATCATCATAAACAGGATGAACATTGCCCAAACACTAGTAAGCAGCGGCAATAGGGATGTCAGCCAGTTCTCCGACGGACATTCATTCATGACATAAGAATCAAAATCATCCTTATCCATCAACTGATTGAGCCTCGTTGACATCCGGAAACATTCAGTTTGACTGACTTATCCGTTTTTTAATGTGATCCAGTCTTCCGGTTGGATAATCTCGCGGTTTGCTGTATCGTAACAGCTATTTTCATCTTTGTCCAATGTTCTTTTTCAAATTCCGCATAATTATAGTCATCCTGTATCCTGCTGTCCCCAACAGATACCAGACCAGGATCACGATCAGAACCAGCCCGATATAAAATCCGATTCCTCTATAATTTTTCTTCAATTAGAAACCTCCTTTTACTCATTAAATTCCAGCACTCCAATATAAGGCAGATTTCTATATCTCTGTGCATAATCCAGTCCAAAACCAACTACGAATTCGTCCGGAATCTCAAACCGACATAATCCACACTGACATCTACCACCCGGCGATCCGGTTTATCCTAAAAGCGTGCATAATCTCAAACTTTTCGGTTTCGTGCCTTTAAATTTTTCAATAAATAACTCAGGGTTCTTCCTGAATCAATAATGTCTTCCACAACTAATACATTTTTGCCCTCTAATCGGGTCATCTAAATCTTTCTTTATCTTCATTTTTCCGCTTGACTTTGTATCATCTCCGTAGCTTGTTACGGACATAAAATCCAGCATGACCGACCCCTTGATATTTTTTGCCAGTTCACAGGAAAAAATACAGAGCTCTTTCAGGATACAGATCAGCGTAATTGTCTCATCTCCGATATCGGCACTGATCTTTTCTGCCATTTCCTTAATTCTTTTGTTGACTTCCTCTTCTGGAATCAACACCCGAACTGATTCAGTCATTTTCTTTTCCTCCATTAAATCGTACTTCTAATATTCTTTTTGTCTCCTGACTTATCTTATAATAGGTACTGATACGGTCCCGACAATCCAGAGTATGTGGGCTCCCTCTGCTAAAAGCGGAATTCTGTCCCCCGCTCCTTTGCCTCTAACTTTTTCATTGACAAATATTTTTTCAGCTTCTGGGTCTTCCCCTCTTCATTACAGCAAATATAATCCCCCTCTTTTCGGGTTCTTGCTGACAAATCACTCTTTATCTTATCATAGTCGAACCATTTCGTATACGTTTTTCGGAATTTCTTGTGAAAAACTGTGTCCTCTAACAATCGCAGTAAAATGGTCCACAGGAGATTCCCTCTGTTCCCGCCTGTGTCGATCGGCTCACTTTTGGGGCTGACAGTACTTCTCTATGCTATTTCCTGCACTGCTTCTGTTTCCCGGCACAGTCTGATCCCTTCATAGATACGGTATGCCTGCACTCCATAAGGCAGGATATCCTTCTTCCGCACTGACTGGAAAAAAGCTGTTCTGAGCAGCTCAAGATGCACATGGGTTGATGTCCTGCATCGCACCCGCTTGCCTGTTCTAATGCCAGCTTTAGCACTTCTTTTTTTATCAGGGGATCTTGTGTTTCAAACGGTTCCTTTCTTATAAGAATGTCATCTCCATGAAACTCACACAGGTTACATCTGCCGCCTTTTTTGTTTGCCTATTTCCATATAGGACTCCGTTCTTTCATAATGTCTCCCCGGTCTTTTTGATATGGGCTTCTGCCCAGGATTCATTTCGATCAGTCTTGGCATGATCTGCGCCCGGATGCGGTTTCTGGTGTAATGCTCATCACGGTTTGTTGCATCCACACAATAAGGCTGTTTTTTTCTTCTAAATAAGACAGGATTTCTTCCCTCCCGGTATGCAGAAGCGGACGGATGACATTCCCTCGTACCGGAAGGATGCCCTGCATTCCCGACAATCCGCTTCCCCGGATCAGATTAAACAGCACTGTCTCCGCATCATCTCCGCGGTTATGGGCAACTGCGATCTTTGCCGGCGCCCCAGCTTTCGGCTTTTTTCAAAAATTTCATAGCGCATAAGCCGTGCCGTTTCTTCTAACGTCCGTCCACACTGTTTTGCCTCTTTTGGCACATCATCAATATGATGGCTTTTACATTCAACGCCAAGCCTGCCACATTTTTTCTACAAATTCACAGTCTGCAAGGCTCTCCTGTCCGCGATCCCATGCTCCACATGGACAACCCGCAGTTCAAACGTCATTTTTTTGCAGTTCTAACAGAAGGAGCAGCAGGCATACGGAATCGGCTCCTCCCGACACTCCCGCTATGACCCGGCTCCCCTCTTCTATCATATGATGTTCTTTTGTAAACTTCTTTGCTTCTTCTAACATTATTTCTCCCAGATGCCTGCCGTTAACACGGTCATGTCATCCATTACTTTTCCTCCTGTATAGAGCATTACCCGCTCTAAAATTCCCTTTGCAAGTCTGCCGGGATTGTTCGTATCTAAAAGATTCTATGATCTCTCCCATCGTCTCTTCCGGCTCATCCACATGGAGATATTCTAGCACACCATCTGATACCATGACAAGGAAATCCCCGTCTTCCAGCTGTTTTTTTTTACTCCATCTATTTCCATTTTATAGGACACTCCGACCGGCAGGCTGGTGGATAACAGGCACTCTACTCCTTCTTTTTCTCCTGATAAATGTTGCCGCCGCTCCCACTTTATAAAATTCTGCCTCTCCTTCATAGAGGTCTACTGCCGCCATATCGATCGTTGAAAAATATCCTCCTCTCCGCGGATGACCATCGCCGAAATTCATCATGCGGATCGCCGTTTCTTTGAAAAACCTGCTTCTAAAAATTTTTCCATCAGCTCTATGACCGTCTCACTCTCTTTACACGCATCGATACCGGAACCCATACCGTCCGACAGACACCAAAAATATCCTGCCCGTTTTCTAATTCTAAGAATGAAAAATTATCACCGGAAACCACCGCCTCATCTTTCGTCAGACGTGCGACTCCGTGGATCGTATGATATTTGGTATCTTCCTCAAAGACAATTTTACACGGCTCGATACCGATCAGATTTCTGCTGTCTTTGTGCTGTATCATCGTCTTTCCCATTCCACGGCTGACTGCTTCCCTATATTCCTTGACCGGCTGACAGCCCGCTTTTGTCCGTACCGTTGTAACCAGTTGCAGTCTCCCATTTTGTTTTTGATACAGATGGATATTACTGATAAGAAAGCCCCGGTCTTTTTTGCTAAAAACGCACCTGCGACAGCATATTTTTTTCCTGCAGGGTCAGATCTTCATAATCCTTTGCACAATCTTCCATGATAAATGCCATGGCGTCTAACTGCTGGGCTATCATTTCCCGGTTGCTCAACAACCTGTTGTACCATGCCGCATTGACTTTCATCCGTTCAAATATCCGGACCGCTTCTCTCGTGATATCGTTCTGCATACGGGCAGCAGTCCTGAAGCCTGTCCTCATATTCTTTTTCTGCTCTTCCGAATTTTTCTATCGACTCCATCAGACTGCTAAACAGACCGTAGATCGGACTGTCTTTTTCCCAACAGACCTGGCACATGTCACAGGACACACAGATTTTTCCGGTAATCTGTTTTGTACCTGTCCGATTTCTCCTCCGATGCTTTTTCCTGCCCGGCACTCATTTTCACAAATGCCTCAGACAGTCCGTTGAACGATTCTGCATAATTTAATAGACGTTGCTCTTTCTGATCTTTCTTCTTTTGCGATCTCCATGATCTTTGCCATGCAGCAGCATATGTAGCACACGGCACCCCTAAACTGACGACTGCAAATATAAAAAATTCCTTCTAATATAGAAGTGGTGATGTATCCTCTTCCTTTTACGGACAGCAGATTACCGCCAAGCGATATCAGCGTTGTCACCGCTCCCGCCGTCACTGCTGCATATCTGGCTCTTGCAATTTTTATCTACCCATTCGATCAGATGGATGATCAGGATAATTCCCGCCATTGCCCTCCGTATTTGGTAGCTGTGTCACCGGCAGGAAACATGCCATTCCCAAAAACACGCCCCTGAGCGTCAGCCAACGGCTTTCCATACTGATATAGAGTGCCGTAAAATATGCCGGTATCAACGGATAGCAGTCTGCGATCTCCACCTTGCAAAACAATATTCCCAATACATATAGAATAATCTCTTTTTTGTCCTGATTCTTTTTAAAAAAAACCCAATCCTGTTTTTTCCCTTTGCGGGCGACTGAAGGCTATTATAGTGATATTCTTTTGCGATGTTTGTCAAAGTGCGGAATCGTTCTAAAAAACTTTTCTCCAAAATTTTACTTCGTTTCCCGTATTTATGGGTTTTGGGAGTTGATGTTTTTTAAGGGGGTGATGTTTATTTGCGTGAAGTACAAGTCACGTCTCTGCTGTTTCCGGTATCGGCAATCAGAAGTTCCGCTCACTCTGCTCTGGGGTTATGGCTCCGTACGAAACCGGTGCTGATTCGTCATCCTGACTCAGGCAGCACCTTTCCCGGACGTCCTGTCCGGGAATTTCTAATACTGGGGCAGAGTGTGGGAACTTCTATATTGCCGCTACAGTCACAGCAGGAGATGCTGACTTGTACTTGGATTCAAATAAAACATAGAATACCACATCTATCTATTACTGTTCACATTCTGTTGGATTTTCAAAGTTACTATATTCGATTGTCTTTATATCTTTAACCTTAAATCTATATTCCATGTTTTCTTGATTTTTAGCTATAATCCAACTTCTTGTTTTGTGATACATCCTCAACCTTTATATTGTCCAAAATACTATTATCATAAAAAACAAACTTTACTTTATCATATAAGAACTCTCCTTCCCCTTTTAAAAATTTCATGCATATATAATAATATACTATCCAGGCAATTGTTGTAGCTTATTGGTATATAACTCAAAATATTTGAAATAAATTGAAATACTGTTTTCCCTATAAATCCTGTAATTACGGACACGAAATCCATCCATTGAATTGTACCCCCAGAACAAACCGGAAAGTATAATCGGAATTTGACGTAATAATCTAATGCTCTTTTCTTTTTTATATTCCGCCATGTCTTTTACAAATATCTCTTTATCATCAATACTTGTTCTTTTCATTA
>VOFB01004165.1_pt1 | contig 10172 bp, 17 predicted proteins | sample 5384141 | NCBI WGS metagenome assembly VOFB01 (sample SAMN12384721, study PRJNA508395) | human gut metagenome | isolation source: healthy gut A | host: Homo sapiens
TATATTATTACATTTTCTTTATCAGCATAATCACGATTCAATCGACCGGCATACTGTTCAACAACTCCTCGAAATGATACAGGTGTTGCCATAAAAAGTGTATCCAGTCTTGGAAAATCAAAACCTCTCCTACAAGTGAACCTGTAGCTATTAATATCAGAGACTCCGCCTTATCAACCTGATGCATCTGTTCCAAAATCTTCTTATGTTCTTTCTTTGAGTTGTTGCCTGTCATTAAGAATACATGGTCTGCATAATCTTTCAATCGCTCGTACAGTTTCTCTGAATGATCCTTGTATCGGGATAAAACAACTGGAGTGCGACCTGCTGATACACAATCCTTAATATCCTCAATAATCTGTTCATCCCTTATATCATTATTGTGAATAATATCATATGCTTCATTTGGATGCATCTTACCATTAATCACTCCTCTTGGAGGTACAGTTCTGGTAAAACGCGGATATACAAAATGCTGTATCCCCTGCTCCATAGCCTTTTCCTTTGCCGTATAACTATATCTTATAGGTCCTATCAGCATATAATTGATTTTTTCCAGTCCATCTCCTCTTTTTCGGAGTTGCTGTCACACCATATACATACCTTGCTTTTACTTCTTTTAGCACATTTGCAATTGTTTCAGAAGCGGAATGATGACACTCGTCAATTAGAACAAGACCATAATCATTCAGCAAATTATGAAACTCTCCCTTTTTGCAAAGTGAGCCGACCATTGCAATATCAACAATCCCTGTCATCGAATCATGTGCTCCCTGTAATGTTCCAATCAGACTTTTTCTAGTTCTTAACCTTCCCATTTTCGTTGTATACCGGGGCAGTTCTTCATCTATAATCAAAAATTTGTTTAGAGCATCTTTCCATTGTTCTATAAGTGCAGATGATTCAAGCAGAATCAGAGTATTCACTTTCTTTTCTGTAATTACTGCACTGCATACAACTGTTTTCCCAAATGCTGTTGCAGCATGAAGTATTCCATTATCATGCTTAGTCAGTTCCTTTAACGCCTTGTTCTGTTCAGGTCGTAGTTCTCCATTGAATTCTACATTAATATTTCTTCCCTGCCGCCTCTCGTCATCAATAGTATATTCAATTCCTGCCTTATCAATATTTGCTATTAATTCATCCTGTAATCCTCTTGGAATCTGTATGTATCCACCAAGATGGTCTTTTCCAAGATAAATCCACCTCGAAGTATCATAATTAGATGTTCCAATCGCACGATTTTTATAAAATACTGGGTTACTAAAGGCTGCCATTCTGCGAATCTTATTCTGCATCGCAGGCTTAAGATTCGTGCTGTCGACATATATACCATTTGATAATGTGATGTCCATTTTCCCATCAACATCTGATTTTGCAAAATTTTTCATTCTATCCCATGGCTTTTCCCTATTTTCTTCATCACTGGATGCTTTTCAAGGTCATCTGCTGTAAATATCCATTCCCTTATCTTATTCTCCAGAAATTCTTCTGAAAGCTTAGGTTTACTTTAATAAAGCATTCCATTGGTCAGGATAAGCATTCCAGTTACTATCTACAAATGCACTATTGCCATCTTTCAACGCCCTTTCCTGTAATGGCAAATGCAATCAGGTTTCCTATTGCCACATTTTCTAAGGAACCTGTGCTGGCAACATTCTATCATAATAATTGAATGACTTTAGATTCACCTGCTCTGCACCTTTATCTAAAAGTGCAAAGCCAAATTCACGAACCAATGCCGCCGATATTGGCTTGTCAAAGAATATCCATATATGTGCACCTTTTCCTGAACGAGAACGTTCTACCAAAGGTTCTATCCCATTTAATGCGCAGATATCTCTCATAGCTTCGACTTCTTCAATCCATGTATCATCTGTATTTGCAAAAAGTCCCTTTTTTCTGCATTCTTCTCATGATTATCAAAGTGAAACACCAGAAATCTACATGTTCCATCACTAAATAATGGATACACTAATTACATCTTTTGCAAAGATAAGAGTTTTTCCCCTCAAATGCATCAATATGGTTGATAAGTCTAATCTTGTATATGAACAGTATTTGCAATCCTTACAATCTATATGTGTATTTAATTTCCTATGGCAATTATCTGACCAGAAATTATCACACTGCGGATAATATGCCGCCTCTCCGTTTTTTATATTTACATTTCTTTTCGCATATACATCTGTTCTTCCCCAAAAGAATGAGAAAAAGAGCTTTGCCATCCTGTCTGTAATCTCTTTGGGGTGCACAATCCTTTTACCCTGTTCTGGATCAAAATCCTCTTTCGTATCCGTTTTCCTTATACTTGCCAGTTCATTTTGATATGACAGTCCTGCTTTGTCCAATATGTTCTTTAATACTGATTCTCCAATTGCAGATTGTTCAACTGCTTCTGCAATCGTCACATTCTCTATTGGATCACGCATTTGTCATACCTCCTTTGCGTCATTATCTATTCATCTCAAGTATTCTTTTCACTTCCCGCCTCAATTCTCCACTGAATTCTGATAAATCATCATATGTAATTACTTTCAGTCTAATGAGACGAACAATATCCCCTATTGCCTCTGATTTACTCATCTCCATGATAACACCCGGATGACGCGTATCTTCTTTTATCCGTTTTCAAGTTCCCAGAATTTATCTGATGCAGGCTTTTTATCATCATTTAGAAAATTTGCATACTCTTTAACAAGACCTTCCATATAATTTTCCTGCCAGCCTGATAATCTTTCTCGAAATAATTTCCAATCCTTTTTGCTTATGTCCATGATTTTGAACCTCCTCAGTCTCATGTTAGTCTCAACAAACAGTGTCAAAAAATGAGACTGACTTTGAAATATTCTTTTTCAGAAAGCTCTTTAAGCGTCTCACGCTTTAGAAAACTTCTTCTTAGAATATTCTGATTTTAGTCACTTGATTTTTTCTCAAAATTTCTATGACATTTTCTATGACATTCCCCATCTTCATTATAAGAGTTACTTAAACCAAATTTGTGCCTTTAATCAATTCAGTTTTTACATTCTCATGACTTCAACACATAGAGCTTTTTACATTTAGGAATACTCTATACCTCATTTTTATTCTATGAATACATACTTTCCCTTTTCTTTACCATTCACCGCTTTTAACAACTTTCATGTCTCTAAGTTTTGTCATGACTGCTCTTGCTGTGGATGGTGAGCAATCAAGAATTTCTTTTATTTCTTTTGTGCCAAAATCTGATTTTTCTCTATTTCATCATACACCTTAAGAATATTTGCTTTCGAAGGTTCATTATATTTTGTTGCTCAATCGCCGACTTTATCATATCAACCGCCGATTTTTTATCGTCAATCGCCGACTTTTCTTCTCCAATCGCCGGCTTTTGGTAATCAATCAACGACTTATTGACTGCAACAGCCAATTTTTAATGAATCAGCGGTTTTTCTCAACAATAGTCTTTCCAACTTTTGAATTATAAATAACCGCCTGCAACATAAACGTATTTGTATGATAAACTGGATCTTTTAGTCCCACCTGCTCCAACTCATTACACATACGATTAACACCTTCGCCAAATTCTTTTTACAAATTTATAGTTCTTTAAAAACTTTGCAATCTTAGGATTTCTGGAAAAATGTGTGAAACGTATATTGTCTGCCCTTACAAGTCCCAGAAGTTTCCCAGGACTTTCAACTACTATATGGTCATCAAACATTTTTATCTGAATATCTGTACCGGTAATACTATAAGCACGATGAGTAACAGCATTTACAATCAATCCTGTCTGACAAACTTAGGATATTCCTCATCTGTAACAAATGTTCGTCCGGTCCAAGATATGTTTTTTCTTTTACCTGCGTATCCAAATATGCAATTGCTTCATTTATCAATTTAAGCAGTGTGCCTTCAAAGATGACGTCTTTTTATTACATTCATCTCTGTTCCAAATTTTTCTTCTGTTCCCTCATAACGTATAAAACGAACATGTGAAGTGCCGCAGACTCAGAGCAACGGCTCAGATGTAACAATCCGACCTCAGTTTGGACCTGCGTTAGTACCATCAAATACCGCATCAGAGGGAATCATCCAGATGCCACAGCGAAAGATCATATAAAAGAAATCCAGCAGGTTTTGATAATATCTCTGATATCTTCTTTGTACTGATTGTATATTACTTTTCTTCTGTATTTTTGGTGTGAATACAATATGATATTTACACATCCATTTTGTATGTGCCATAGAATTTGTTTGATTTGCCATTAAAATCACCTTTCCTTTCGTTAAATAGTAGCCTGAACAACTCTATTTTAGCGGAAAGGTGATTTTTTTGTATAACAACTTTGTTGCACCACCCGCATAGCAGGTGGTTTATTGTTTCGCACATCTCCATTTCTCCGTTGGGAGAAACTCCGATGCACTCAACAGGCTAAAGCCCATAAAAAGTCTCGGAATCCGCTTGTTTAGCGGATTCCAAGACTTGTGACTCTTATTCAGACTCGCAAAGTTTGGTTTGATTTTGGTTGTCTTAATATGGTTATCTATACTATCTTGTATTGATATCTCGCACCTTTCCACACGTTATTCTTCGTTTCACAGATTTTTAGTACCAATCCAGTACCATTGCTATATTGTCATTATTGTGTGTAGTTCCGGTGGCTTGCAGGTTTGTTTACTATTCAGAGAATAATCATCTGATAGTTTGCATGTCCACCTATGGAAATTATAATCTCCAGCCAATATTTCTACAAGAAAAAGTTTTGTGGTACTAATGCGTATATGCAAATGTCGATTAAAAATATTGCAGTTTATAAATTCAATAAACTTTTCAATCTTCTTTCCTCAATTTCAACAAGCATATTGGAAACAGAAAAAGCATTTTCTTCATTAATCTTGCAAGTATGTTTTTCTAGCATTATACTAAAAGAGTTTATATATTCTACTCTTTTCTTGCTTGAAAAGCCTGAAAATAATACCTCCAGATACTCCTCTATATTACTATACTTCTCTCTATCATTAACCATCTCAAATATTTTCGAAAGAAGATTATCTTGCGTAGCAAAAATAATGTATATTTGTCACTAGGATATCTCCGTGGATCTATTTCTTGGATATATAGTAAATCAAAAGCTTCATTTATACAGCCATTAATAGTCTCTTCATCATTTAAATAGTTATGTGGTGGTGCCCCTTTATTCTCTAAATATAGTAATACATACGCTAATACATATTCAGAAATAATACATTCTTCCATGTACCACTCAAAAAAATTATAAAACCGCTTCTCTTGCGTAGTCTCTGTCCTTATAACATATACAAAATGTAATATAGTTGCATATATAAAATTGAAACCAGCATTATCTCTGTTAAAATCTAATAATTCTTCTGATGATGTTTCTTCAAATGTCTTTCCTTCAAACATTATTCCATCGTTATAAAATGATTTTATTACAACATCTGGTGCGACATTATCATAAAAATAATTAAACAGTTCAATCTCCTTATTGCAAGAAATATTCCCATTCCTATAAACACCTTCACGAACAGAATCATATGGATTAACTTCAAAATCGTTTCTTATTGTCCACATTAAAAGCCCGTGATTTTCTTCTTATTTGCGCCATCAAATGTTCCCTTTTTACTGCTGTATTAAGCAATGAAATAATATTCCTATCTATGGTAACTATTATTTTAGTTCCATCTCTTTTAATTGCTTCATTGAATTCTGCTCGATTTTACCATGTACAGCATACAATGGATGTAAAATGTGAATCTGTGTAAATAATTCTTCCTCAATATATTTTCGCAAACCATGGCCTAGGTTCTTGTCTAATACCGCTTCCAAATAATCTCTCATTAATAAAATAAATCTTCATCCTTTCTGGTTATTTTAACTTCTTGTCCAAACTTCTTCAGACTAAGTAATCTTTAACACACCCACCCTGTTTCCCCAAAAACATATGAAAACGACTTTACCATCTGAACTAATTCTAATTCATCGCAAACACTAATATAAAACCAACTCTGACTGCGATATCTGTATTCTTTGTAATATGCAGAAATCCTCCCTATTTTTATTTTAGCCACGCTATAACTTCATCAAAATTGTTTACATATAACTTTCGAAACTCTTACCATTTTCATCAGACAGAAAGTCCAAAACTCACTCATATCTTTACGGAATATCTGCCCTATTATTTTTAAATCCACGGAAGCTTTACTAACCGCCTCAAGGTCATTGATTTCTCTCATTCTCTTTTTCTAAATTATCATAGCGTCTCTTCCAATAATCTACATATTCCAATCGTTCTTCTGTTCCTTTATAAATAGCTGGTCCTATCTTTTCTGGTGCATCCTCACCATAATATTTTCGTTCTTTTCACTCAGCACAACAAATAATAGCCTGTCTTTATAATGATGGTCCTTAATAATCTCTCCAACTTCATACATACATGCCTGACGTCTCAAATATGTATCACTAACAACAGTCAATACAAAGTCATGATCCTGTATCGTGTTCATAAATGCCATAAAACTGTCTTTGTACTGCAACTCTGTATATCTGGATATCCTAATCCTGTCTTTTAGTCTTTCCTTTATCTTATTTTCAATGATATCCACAATTGGTGCATCACACTCCGTATAAGAGATAAATAATGTTATAGGTTCATCATTCTGATTCACAACCATTTCCTCAACATCATTGTTTTCATATACAAAAGTACTTTCCTTCCAGCCAAATCTTTTTTGTCACTTTCCGCAACTTCAATAGCAAATATATCAACACCACCTACCGATACAAAGCCATAATTCATGGATATTTCATTATCTAGCTGAGCTTTTACCATTTCTATTACACCATCCACAATAAAAGTTTTTTGACACCCTACCGTCTTCATGCATCCATTTTGTTTTTCAACTCCAAGCAAAATGTATCCTCCAGTATTATTGGTCAGACCACAAATATATTTTGCAAGTTCTGTCGGGCGAAGCTCCAAAGCTCTGCAAATCACATTATCCAGTACATTATTTTCGACTATATAGGACACTCTATCCTCATTAACACCCATATTTTTCACATTCCTTTCAACGGTATTCTGTTAAGACCAGTTAATTTAATGATTTTACCGAAAGTAATTTTTTGTGGTTCCTTTTTTCCATCTTCCACCCATAGTTCCCAGTCCATAGAATAGTCTAAAATATCCATTTCTGTTCGGTAATAAATTCTGACTTCTCCACCATCGGATGGTCTTGCCAACACATATATCTGCTTTCCATTCTTTTTTTTACAACAAATATTGTGTCCGCAATCTTCTGTATATCCGAAAGGTCATATTCCTCCTGCTCATCCAGAAATGAAAGAACATTTTTCTGAGCTCTCTCCAGAATTTTCTTTACATACTCATATGTGCTTATTTCATGCCTAGATTCCCTAATAAATTGGTTTTGCAAACTCTGAATTGAAAACGCCATATCTAATGCTTCTTGCGAATCGATTCCATATTGCAACAGAACTTCCTCCGTGACAGCTTCCTTTGACAAAGCCGTATCGACCACAGCACCCTTAGTGCCTTGCATGATAATTGCTTCCAACTGTTCAGGGGAATCAATATCATACTTACTCATTATATTTGTAAATGTTTCTGCCTGCCTAATATTATTGGCAATGTCGTCGTCATCATACAAATAGTGTTTATTTGCATAAAGAATTGGTAAAATATTTTCCGCCTCACTTTGATGATCCTTTATCCAAAGCAAAAGTTTATGGAAAGCATTACGTATTTCCGGTTCCTTTGTATTTCTATTATCTTGCACAAATTCGGTAATATAGCCGGCTATATCCTTATTTGTTTTCTGACGATTCTCTGGAAGTTCCAAATATATCTCTTTCATCAACAATTCTTCTCTAATATCATATCCGGCAATACAGGCTATCTCCTTTAATGTTTCATCCATTTCATTATCAAGAAAGATTTTTTTCCTTAATTGTAAAATTACCATTCTGATTTGGAAGTATTGGTTTTGTGACCTTATTAATAAGATTATCCCATCCCTGCTCAACTACAAATTCTATAAAATTTGTCAAATACATAATGACTTCTTCCTTAGAAGTATCCAAATGTTCAGCCAGTCCAACCACAGTACTGTATTCGCTTATTCTATCTGCAACCATAGTTATCGTGTATTTTAAAGCTTCATGCAACAGTTTTTCAGAAATTGCTTTAACCTCATGCATCTCCAACTCTAATTCCAATACACTACTCGCATAATTGCATATCTTTTTCTGCGAATCCAAACCGTCGAAAGAATCGTTATACATAAAAGTTATTTTTGATAAACACGTTCTTTTTCTTCTTTTTCCGCCTGTTCTAACTGTTTTCAATCAGTTCTAACATTTGACCATTATTGATCTCTGCACAATGAAACCATTCACTACGCTCAAAATCCAAATGTAATAACTTTGCTTTTATGTCTTTCCTAAATCCATTAGAATATCTTTGTATTCTTCCAGAACATCAACGTCAAAACATAGACTAGCTACACTACAGAAGTCTCCTCTCTGATTTGGCAGAATACTTAGCTGATTATTTTTACATATGTCTGCCATTTTTCATTTTCATCAATAAGAACATAGTATTCATCTAACCAATCCACTCCAATCAATATGATCCAATTTGGTCACTAATGTATCTACATTTTCGAAATTACCCACTTGTTCCGATAATGTTTCAAATGTATAACTGTTGCATCCATGACCATAAGGAATGATACCATTCATGCAAATCTTCTTTCTGAGGAATCATATCCGGAATCATATGACTTAATAGTTCCCATATTTTTTCACGTGTTTCTGTATTTCTATCGGAAATAATAAACAACTGTTGATCATCCCAATCATCTAACAATGCTTTCATATCTCCACATGCTGTGTGAACAATCGGGATATGCAGTATTACATCTTTACACTTTGTAATTATTTCTTCCAACCATTCTTCGTCATACCATTCTTTCTTACTATAAGAAGTCACTTTGGTGATATTATAAATTCCGTCCCATTTTTTCTCTACTGCATATTTCAACAGTTGCTTATACAAACCACACGCCTTCTCTACAATATTACGATTAGCTTCTATTTCTTCATCAATTTCGTCATATTTTTACATGTCAAAAACACCCCATCTCTTGGTTCTGTGGGATTAAAATCTGGAGAACTAATTAAAACTGGAAAAGGAAATCCTCTGTTCCAATCAAAGGGAAATCACAAAACAATTTGGATTGATTCTCAGAAAATGGAAGAATCTTCATATTATCATCCATATGCTCCAATGCTATATAAATAGAAACATTGTCCTCTGTCATTCTAATACATATTTATTACAACAATGACCTTGCTGCTCCACTTCAATTTCAGATACAGTTGCATTTTCTAATCCACATTTCACTTCTCCCTTTATACCGAAACTTCTCTCCAGTATTTTCAACAGTAATTTCCTCAATATCAGGAAGCATAGCAAGAACATATCTGCTGATACTCTCAAACTCTCCAATCCATCTCGTGCGTCTTCATCCCGTACTCGTCTAGCTCATACTCGAATACAGTATTATATTCGTCCTCATCAAAATCTAAGAAATCAACAGGTGTACAACTTCCCAAATCACCAACAGCCTTCTCCATAGCTGCTATAATTTCATTTTTTCCTTTCCTGTTCGGTCTAAAGAAATAGTAAACTTAGAATATTCGTCACCAATTTCTAGAAGTCCGAAATATTAACTACTTCTGATAACAGATGTGTAGTAATAAATCCCGTTCCAAACTTTCCACTTTTTTCTCTCTCTACCATCATTACGATCCTTAGAAGAAGCCTGATTGATAAGCGATAATATATTATCCATTGAAAAAGCCTTACCATTGTGTCGAAAAAACACTTTTCTCTGCATTTCATCATAATTAATGCTTATTTTTACTTTTCCTGTAGAATTACAGACATCTTTGGCATTCTGGCATAACTCCCATATCCATCTTTTCGCACTATTCTCATTATTACTGTAGCGAAGCTTTCTGCAAGAGCTGAACAATTCTGTTTGCAAAGACCAATTCTCAAAGAATTATTGTCTGTCGCTTTTGTATATCCATATCAAATTGTTGCTTATTCATCCGTACCTTCCCCATTCTTCTTATCAAA
>VOFB01001519.1_pt1 | contig 10133 bp, 14 predicted proteins | sample 5384141 | NCBI WGS metagenome assembly VOFB01 (sample SAMN12384721, study PRJNA508395) | human gut metagenome | isolation source: healthy gut A | host: Homo sapiens
CAATTGTACTTCGTTCAGTTACGTATTGCTGGCTCTATTGCATAAATGGAGTAACAGCGGCAGAAGTGCATCATTTGAAGGCATAGCACAACAAGAATGTCTCAAAGTCAATCCGCTTCGCAAAAAAGAAATTGAAAAAATTTTTGAAAACAGTTATTGAAAACCCTTTTTTCCCGCGATAGGTGAAGGGATAATTTTTTCTCCACTGCTATGAACCTTGATAAACACCGTCTCAGGCGGTCATATCCGGCAACTTGAATACATTAGCTGACGGAGCCAGCGTCAGGCCGAGGCGCGGAAGACCACCTGTGCGGAGCATCTCCAAACAAGGACGACCCAAATAAGGTGCAGAGCGATACCCACTCAGGCCAAGATGGCAAGTTTTCCGCCATTATCCCGTCAGCCCACAATGATACTCCTGTACGCAGCTCCGGGCGTTCCCCGGAGGGGTGAGAGTCCCCATGATGTGCCAGCACAGTTCGCTGCCGCCCCGCCTGGGGAAGTAGTGTCAGTACAGGCAAGGAATATACCGCGCAGGCTGTGTGCGCGGTCTGCGCGATTCCTTTACTTAGTTTGTAGCAGGAGAAAAATGGAAGCTACTATGGATGTGACAACATCCACTCCGCATACCGCGGAGACATATTCTATGGATGCTTGAACCGGTACGCGGCTCTGAGCAAGGAGGCGATCCGACCGGTGCTGATTATTCAGAATGACATAGGCAATCGTCATAGTCCCGGTCATCGTGGCGGCGTACCAGCCGCATAAAGCATCACCGATTACCGACCCCATGTAAACCTGAATGGGCGACAATGCGGATTACACAATGAATCCACGATCATGCTGGAACAGCTTCGGACATTAGACAAGCAGCGCGCTTGGGTATGCGGGAACTATAGGAAAAGGCAAGATGCAGGAAGTGAATGCTGCCTCGGAGATCAGCATTGGGATTAAGGATATACTACCTGACAACAAAAGAAAGCGAGGAAGCGACTATGGTAAATCAGAGCACAGAGAAGAAAAACACCAGGCAGATCCAGATGACCATTGAGGGTCATAAGGTAACGATCAGCTTTGCTCAGGAGGCCAATCCGACCCCTCTCTGCTCTGGTACGCAACACCCTGCTGGACGCATATATCCGAAAGAACGGGCTGTGCAGTGAGGAACAGCCTGCATAAAAAGAGTGGTTCGGAAATGCTTCTCTTCGTTGTAAAAACGCTTATCATGTGTTATACTATGCTAAGGGGCGTGATGACCACTGACTTTGCAGACTATATTATTCAGCTTCGCAGTGAACTGCGCATTTCGCAGAAGGAACTTGCGGAACAGCTGAATATAAGTGTTGCGACCGTCAATCGCTGGGAGAACGGAAGAACCGAGCCGAATAAAATGACACTGTTTGTGATTCGGGACTTTGCAAATCCAAGAATATCGCTTTTGCATTTGACACATTGAAAAGTGTTGAGAGGGGTGAGCAAAATTGAATCTCGGACACGAAACCGAAACCTTAGAATTTAAAAAAAGACTACTGGAGAACTGAAGGAAGGCGTCGTATCAATTGCTGCCATCCTGAACAAACATCAGAAAGGCGAACTCTATTTCGGGATAAAACCAGATGGGACGCCTATTGGACAGCAAATTTCGAAAAGACCCTACGGGGATATCAGTCAGGAGATTGCAAACCATATCGAGCCGAGAATTTACCCGGAAATTGCAGTAGTCCATATTGATGATAAGGATTGTATCCATGTCAGCTTTGAAGGGCACAACACACCATACTTTGCCTATAATGTGGCCAGAATCCGTGTCGCGGATGAAGATAAGGTAATGTCCCAGCAGGAATTGACCGACTACATTATGGAGCGGCAAAGCAGCGAAGGTGTATGGGAACGCAAAGTTTCTGAGTGCTTGACAAGCTCGGTGGACGAGAACTCTCTCAAAAGAGTATATCCACCGCGGTCAAGAGTTCGGCAGAATCAGCTTTGATTATTCCGACAGGGATACGGTGCTGGGTAAGTTGAGCTTGACTGCGGGAAGCTACCTGCTGAACGCAGGCATGGTCCTGTTCGGTGAGACACCTTACAATGACCTGCAAATGGCGGTATTCGCCGGAACGGGCGGCTCACATTTTTGGATATTCAGCGTGAGCATGGAACGATCTTCGAACTCATTGACCGTGCCGAAAAGTATATTTTCAAAAATATCCGCTGGCGGGTAGAGTTTGGATCTTTGCAACGCAAAGAAATCCCAGAAATTCCGTGGATGCCGTCCGTGAAGCGCTGATCAATTCGTTTTTGCCACAAGGAATACGGAACCGGACAGAACAACGAGGTTTCCATATACAAGGACCGAGTTGAGATTTATATCCCCGGTACTTTTCCGGCAGGCTATGAGCCGGAGGACTTCATCTCTGGTCGAGAGCGCCCTATCCGCAGGAACCCGCTGATTGCACAGACACTTTATTACTCAAGAATGTTGAGAGCTTTGGTACTGGACTGAAGCGTATTGCTGATGCGTGTGACGCTGCTGGATGCAAATATAAATTTGAGGTTTTGAAGTCCGGATTCGTGGTTGTTTTCTATCGGTCCGACGAGAATTTTGACACGACTGGAACGGATACCACTCCAGTTACCATACCAGTCAACACTCCAGATAAAGATATTCGAAAGATTGTTTCTCTGTGCCTCAATGCCCCTCAGACGCGCGAACAGTTGATGCAAGCCTGCGGAATGAAAAACAAAAGCACATTTTCTGAAAGCATATCTGAAGCCGATGTTGGAGACAGGAGAACTCCAGTTGACAGTTCCTGATAAGCCCAATAGCCGGAATCAGAAATATATTGCAGTCCGTCATACCACAGGAGAAGTACGATGAGCAAAGAAATCTATACCTGTGACGCCTGCCACTATACCTTCGAAGCGGAAACCGGATGCGACCAATGCCCGGACTGCGGCAAAAAGCGAGTGCGGCCTGCCGATGAGCAAGAATCAAAGGAATATCTGGATCGTCAAAAGCACACCGAGAAGTGGAATTGAGAAACTGCGGAGGAAAAAACAAAATGGTTACCAGAGATGATTTGGAGCAGTTGGTAAAGAATCGCGGCCAAGAGGCTGTTGGCGCAGCTGTCGTCAAAATCCCTGACGAGGATGTGCGTCCGGCTCTGATGCTCATGGTTATGATATATCAGAAATCGGACGAAATAAATCGTGAGATATTTCGTCGAGATCGGAAGCGCATTGCTGAATTGGAAGAAGAACTTGAAAAAGCCCGCGCAGAACTCCATCGGTTAGAGCAGGAAAAATAAAATTCTTTTTGTCATTACGAGCAGGCTGCAGTTTAAAGCTGCGGCCTGCTTTCTATTCTCGGCAAGCTGGCGCTTGGGCAAAAAGTCTTTACTCAAGCGCGATTTTACCGGATCGGAGGCCGTTTCTTTGTTGCTTATATTTCGAGGTTTTGATAGCTATTCAACCTGAAATGTGAGATAATCAAGGTGGCAAAATGCCGTGTACTTTGAAAAGTGAATACATGAAAAGGTGTATCTGAACCTCTCACATTTCTAAATCATTCATTGAGAGGAAGGATACATTATGGCTGAAAGAGTTTGTTGTTCTTATCAAAATGTACTCAGCATCCAGAACAGAGTATGCTGTCTGTACCGCGTCTCCACCACCAAGCAGGTCGACCACGATGACCAGAATCAAGCTGATATCCCCGTGCAGAAAAAGCCTGCCGTGAGTTCGCAGAGCGGATGGGCTGGACCATCGTGTACGAGGAACAGGAAAACGGCGTGTCAGGCTTCAAGGTCAGCGCCAATGACCGTGATAAAATTCAACTCATCAAGGAATATGCCGAACAGGGCAAATTCGATATTCTGCTGGTATTCATGTTTGACCGTATTGGCAGACGAGCCGAAGAAACGCCTTTCGTGGTCGAATGGCTCATCAACCACGGCATTCAGGTCTGGAGCGTCAGCGAAGGTGAACAGCGAATCGACACGCATGTCGACCGTCTCACCAACTACATCCGCTTCTGGCAGGCAGACGGTGAGAGTCAGAAAACCTCCATGCGTACCAAGGCTGCCCTCGGGCAGATGGTACAGGAAGGCCGCTTCCGTGGCGGTTCCGCCCCTTACGGCTATGACCTGGTACCCAGCGGCACATACAACAAGCGCAAGCATGAGGTCTTCAAACTGGAGATCAATCCTGATGAGGCAAAGGTCGTGCGCATGATGTTCGACCTGTGCGTCGGCTCCGGTTACGGCAGATTTAAAATCGCCAACTTCCTGTCTGAGATGGGCATCAAGACCCGTGACGGGAAGAACTGGCATGAAGCTACCGTCGGTCACATTCTGCATAATATCATGTACACTGGCGTGCTTCGGAGCGGCAGTACACAGTCTAAAGCATTCCCTGATTTGCAGATTATCTCACCGGAGAACTTCGAGCTGGCGCAAAAGCTCATGGCTGAACGAGCCAATGAGTGCAATGCGCTGCGAACCATGCCCCCGCAACACCAGGGGCAATCCCTACTGTCCGGCAATGTGTTCTGCGGACACTGCGGCGGGCGTCTGACGCTGACCACCAATGGGACAACTCGGATCAACGCTGCCGGTGAAAAGGTTGGCCGCAAGCGCATCCGCTATGTGTGCTACAACAAGACCCGCAAGCGCAGTAACTGCGATGGGCAGACTGGCTACACCATGCACATTCTGGACAAGATGGTCACCGACATTCTCCATCAGGTATTTGATCGGATGCGGTCTGTAGAGGAGAACGAGATCATCTCCGTACCCACCGCAGTGCCATGGTCAGTCTCAAGAAGCGCCTTGCGGACGCCAAAGCAGAGTCTGCTAAGGCTGCCAAGGAATATGAATCACTGAAGCTGGAGATCATCAAAGCCGTGCAGGGTGAGAGTGCGTTCCCGATGGAAGTCCTGTCGGAGCTGGTCAACAATGCCCGTACCAGGATGCTGGATGCCAATGCTCAATTGACTGAACTCAATGAGGAAGTCGAGAAAAGCAATCAGCGCATCGAAGCCATCAAAGCGGATTACCGCCGCATCATGGAATGGTCCGAGATGTTCGATGGCAGCGACATGGATGTGAAGAAGATGATCGCAGGATACATCATCAAGAGAGTGGATGTGTACTCCGATTATCGCCTGCACATCGAGTTCAACATGAGCTTCGCACAGTTCGAACTCGGATTGGAAACAGAAGTTGAGTATGCAGCACAGGACATTGTTTCATGAAAAAAGCACTGCCTGACAGTGCGCCCATTCAGCCTCTCTAATTGACAACAGTTCCAAAACACGCTAAAATAATCGCAGAAATGCGTGTGGGTGGATTCTGATGGAGATATGGCCCCAGATGCCTGTGGGGGTGCTTAACCGATCACTCGGGAGAGCGCTTGACTGGCAGTCAAGAGGTCAGCGGTTCGATCCCGCTTATCTCCACCAATCGGGTGCGCTGAGTATTCTTAATAAATGCTTGCTTTGAAAAAAGCAAGTTTTTTGTTTTATGTCCGCTTCCCTTTTGAAACGGGCTTTTTTTATGCGGCGATTGCCGAAATGTCCAGTCCAGCGCTGAACTGCTCAAAGTCAATGTTGAAGTCGATATGCAGCCGATAGTCCGATACACCTCCACACGCCGGATCAGGCAGCTCACGATCATTTTCTTTGACTCCATGCTGGCACTATCGTACATATCCGCCCATGAAATAATATCGTCATACTGAGCGTTTAAGGTATCCAGCATGGCCTGCCCCTCGTCATAGGCCGCCTGCGCTGTCTCCATAGTATGCTGAACTTCGAGACATTTTGTCTCACAGTCAGAGATCAGAGAACTAAGCAAAGTCCTGCGGAAAAGCGCTTTCGCCCCGGAGGGATTTAATGACCTCCGCTCGGAGCGTATCAAGCTCGGCGGCAGCCTTGGCATAATCGGATTTAGCGCTTTTGAGAAGTGCTTTTCGTTCTTCCATCTTTTCACGATAACGGATATTGACGATTTCACTTTTGGGGATCGCTTTCATCCGTTCAAAGATCTGCCGCACCACCTTGTCAATGATACCGTCAAGAATATGCGCTGTGTAGCCAGTCTGCCCGTCACACTCGGTTTGTTTGCGGGTCTTGCCGTAGCAGATATACCGCACACGCTTTACAATGCGGTGAGCATCTTCCTTACACGGATAAGCCTTGCCGTTGGTGGTGAGCGCCAGCCGAGAGCCACAATGCCCGCAAAAGACATTCCCGGCCAGCAAGGACTGGCCACGGGTATTCAGCGGTACACGCCGTTCCTGTTCGGCGGAGTTGGCACGGAGGTACGAATGTGCTGTGCAGCCTCGAACAGCTCCTGTTCTATAATCTGTAAGTGGGGCAGCGTTTGGGATCGGCTTTTGCCGCTGCGAAGTACCCCAGTATATGTCAGATTGCAAATGATACCCCGGACGCTGGCGTGATGCCACATTTTACCCGTTCTCGCCCGATAGCCGAGGTTATTTAAGTAGGTGGCGATCCGTTGAGCGCCGAAACCCTCATGCACATACTTGTCAAAGATGATCCGTACCACAGCGGCCTCAGCTTCATTGATAGCCAGCTCAAAAACCTCGTGCTTGCGTTTATTGAAGCGTCCGCTTTTTACAAGGTCATACCCATAAGGAGCAAGACCGCCCTTGAAACCGCCATCCTCGACAAGCTGGCCGAGAGCGGTTTTTGTGCGAATTGAAGTCTTTTCGCTTTCGCCGTCAGCCTGCCAAAAGCGGATGTAGTTGGTGAGCTTGTCCGTGTGATTATCAAAACGCTGCTCTCCCTCTTGGGTACTCCAGACCCGGATGCCGTTCTTGACAAACCATTCCACTACAAAGGGCGTTTCGTCAGCGATACGCCCGATGCGGTCAAACATGAACACAAGCAGAATATCGAATTTTCCCTGCTTGGCGCGTTCCTTGATAATTTGCAGCTTGTCCCGGTTTTCGGCTCTGACCTTATGCCCGGACACGCCGTCCTCCTGTTCCTCGTGAACAATCGTCCAGCCCATTTTTTCGCAGAAGCGATGGCACTCCTGCGCTGCATGGGAATGTCGGCCTGGCTTTTATCGTTGTAGTCCACCTGCTTGTCGGTGGACACGCGGTATAGGCAATCGACTCGATTACCTGTCATCATTCTGTTTTCCATCATCATATTGATCCGTCCTTTCATTTGTCGATGGGTCAATGAAAAACGCAATCAATACGCGGGGAATATGAAGTTTTCAAGGTACATAGGGACTACCCCACTATTATTATCCCTCTGTTCGGGAGGGATTGCAAGGATGTCGCCGGAGCTATTTTTGCCGTATTGTTGGCAAAGGAAGATAGTAAAATCTGCTTTACATGATGGAGCGCTGCCGCATTTTTTGCAGTCTGCAAAAGCTGGCGGTGATGGGCGTAGCCATCCACAGCAAATGCGGGGCGACTTTACCACACCCCCCGTAAATCCATTTTTTCAAAAGGAAAACGGCGGCTTGAAATGCAATATTTCAAAACCGCCGTTCTGCGCCGCAAGGCCGATTTCAACGGTCTTGTTGTGTATGCCAGCGCAGCTATTATCAAAAGAAAAGAGCCGATAAACCGTGTGCCTGTTGAGTCCATAAAATTGATTTGCTGGTTTTTGCAGGAAAACGGACAGTAGAAATGTCTTTCCAGAAAGATAGAACATCAGCGGATGCCCTGTCATTTCGCCGCTGTCGCTGATCGTACCTGTGTTGATGACTGCACCGGCCTGCGTAATTTCCTCGTCCGTCCCATGTGCATAGGCAGTTACAACCATACCGCCAAAGGGAGAGAAAATACTAATGCCTCCAGCGAGTATGCATAGTGCGAGAACAGCCGCGATCATTGATTGCCAAAAGGCTTCTTGAAAAAGCTGACCTTTTTTTCTGCGGCCATATAACTTGCCGCCTCTTGGATGTGCGGGTGCTGATATTCCCAACACCATCGGAAATATCCTTTCGTGTCATAGGAGGTACCCCTCTTTCTTCAAATAGTTTTTAATCTTTCCCGTGTTCTGGAAAGGCGAACAGATACATTGTTTTTGCTCATGTGCAATCGTTCTGCTATCTCTGAAATCGAATCGGAGTACCAACGGAATCGGACTTGCTATCAAGAAAGCCCGTGAGCGTGAGGGCATGACGCAGGAGCAATTAGGATACATTGTTGACCGCGATCCGCGTACCATCATGTATCACGAAAATGACGGACAGCATCCGAGCCTAAACGCCTTTTTCCAAATGGTAACGATGTTCGGTATCTCCGTGGACGAATACTTTTATCCCGATATGGGAGCCGATGAAGCCGCAAAGAAACGGATCAACATTCAACTTAATTCTCTCAGCGAAAGTGAGCTGCGGCTCGTCGAGGGCATTATCAACGCAATCATAGAAAACCGCGGAACGGAGGGAGCGTAAGAAACGGCGCTGCCTCCGTTTTTCGCGGGGGTTCCGGGGGAGCGCGTTAGCGGCAAGCAAGGCAAGTGTATTGACACTTGCAATTTCCGCGTTGCGGAAATGCTTGTTGGGGTGCCCCCAAACCCGCTGGACTTCTGGACACCGTGACCAGAAGAAACGTTGTCTGCGTCGCCGTCCCTAACGGGCCTGCTCCTTATTGCGCTGGCTGTCCGTCAGCCCGCGCAGGTGATCCACGCTGCCCTTGACTGCCACCAGCTCCCGCATATCCTGCTGGGCCTTGCGGTATTCCAAATAAAGAGCCTTTTTCCGCGCTGCCAGTTGGCGGCGTTGTAGTCGGCCAGTTCCGCCTCGTGCTCGCATATGACAAACGGCGGCTGTGGTCAGCCGCCGTCGGAACTTTGGGACATTTTGTCCCAAAGTATCAGCCCTTGATGAAGTCCCGCAGGCCAAACTTAGCCGAGTGCAGCTTGTCCACCAGCCACTCAGCGATGGCGGGAACGCCAAAGGGAGAAACGAGGAACGCAAGGACAGGAACACAATCCCCCCACCGTCTGCCCGCGATAAACAGGATCGGGGAGAGCAGCGTCAGCACGATGCAGCCCAGCTCACATACGGCGGACGCCACGCAGAACAGGAATGTGACCATAGCGGCCAGCAGGGACAGCGCCACCATCACGGGGGCGGCAATAATTTTGAGAACGTCACAGGTTCATACCTCCATCAAAAAATCAGCCGTTTGGTTTGTCCTCACCCATATTATAACTCTGGGGAATATAACAAGGATGTCGGCTTCACCGCTTTGGGACAAAATGTCCCAGAAGTCGAAAAACCGGGGAACGGCGCAGGGCCGCTCCCCGGCAGGTCATGAGCCGCACAATGGCGGAGGAAGATCGGACAGGGGCCGCCAAGGTCGGCATAGTCCAGGGACAGCGCCGCGATCTCCGAGGGATAGATGCCGTAGGTGTTGGCATGGACGGCCACTTGGTTTAGGTTGTTGGCACACCGCCGCTGCAAAGGCCACCAGCTCCCGGATGTCCGAGAGATCAACATGAAGCACATAGCCGTTGAGGGCCATTTTCCGCATATAGGCCCCCATGTTGGAGATCCCGGCCTCGGCCATACGGTCAGCGATCAATGCCTGTTCCTCCGGTGTCACCATCACATGAAGATGGACAGAGCGCCGCCGCTTTTTTGTCAACGCTCCTCACGCTCCCGGCTGCGGCGCTTGGGCGGGTGTTCCCGCACCCTATCCAGCGGCTTTTCTGCCGGGGGCGGCGCAGGCAGATTGTTGATGATGCCGTCAATCATGTTCCCGTTCTGCTCCATAGAAAGCTCGGCGTTCTTGTTGGAATTGCGTTCCTGCTCCATAAATATCCTCCTATCTGTCGCCCCGGTCAGGGGCATTTTTTTTCTTTGGGGCGGATTGTCCACGGTCAGCCTCGGCCTGTTTTGCGGCGGTTTTCATCTGCCCCGGATCGAACGGGGTCTGTCGGGATTGTCGGGCGCAGGCCGCAGCTCGTAGTCAGACGCCTGCCGTTTCGTCAATGGCCGCGTGTAGGTCAAATGCCCCCACGCCAGAAATGATCCATTTTCAACCGGGACGCGCTGATCGTAGTTGACGATCTCATCTGGGGCGTTGCGGGGCGGCTTCGGGAATGTCCCAATGTTCACGGGGCGCTGGGTGGAGTAATA
>VOFB01004202.1_pt1 | contig 10126 bp, 22 predicted proteins | sample 5384141 | NCBI WGS metagenome assembly VOFB01 (sample SAMN12384721, study PRJNA508395) | human gut metagenome | isolation source: healthy gut A | host: Homo sapiens
CTTCCGGGATGTCTGAAGGCTTCCGGCAATCCCAGCACGACAACTGATTATCCATTTTGACAGATATCGATTTTAATGTGGCTTTTTCGGTGGCAACCACATTATTACTTCCTGTGATAAGCCGGATGCGATTTTCTGCGCATCCGATGTATATGCTACCTGTGCCGCGCTTAAAGCGGCGCATACCTGCATTTATCCATCCCTGAGGATAGTTGCGGTAATGGGATTTGACAATGTCAATCTGACCACTATGACTGTGCCTACTATATTCTACCGTAAGCCAGCCTACCTATCAGCTCGGCTACCAGAGCTGCAATCTTCTTGTGGATCAGATCGAGGGGAATCCCTGTTTCCCCAATCAGAAAATTGTTCTGGCAGCAGAAATTGTGGTCCGCAGTTTACCTGACACATGATTCTGCTATTCATAGGCCGGAACGGCTTTTCGAACAATCCTTGTCCGCAGCTGTTCCGGCCTATTCTTTCCCCCTTCATCTTTGTTTTATTCTCAGTTTAACGATTCCACAAACCGGCCGAATGCCTTCCGGCCTTCTTCTGTCCGCTGCTATACTCTGGCGTCCTCCAGAACCTCCATAAATACCCGATCTCTTTCTGAATAATTTCATGGATTTCCTGCGTTTACTTCTTTATATTAGGGGAAGGAATTCCTCAACCCAGTCGGCATGCTTTGGCCCAGCACTTCATCACTGCGGATGTCAGCACGTCAGGATGGCTTTTTCCAGATCCGCCATCTCTCCGTCCAGACGGGGGGCAGGACAGCCAGTCCCATCACCTCAATCAAACCGATATTTTCTTTCTTAATATGATGCAGCTTTGCATGATGATACACTAAAAGGGTGCTCCTCCGTGGTGATGTTTTGCGCAGAACCAGATCCAGCTCATAATTTCCTCCCCTTTTCCTGGCTATGGGGGTAATGGTATTATGAGGCTCTCCATCTGTCTCGGCATAGATAAAAGCAGCTTCATCCGTGTATCCCCGCCATTTTTCCAGAATTACATCAGCAAGGGAAATCAGTCTGTCGCTGTCAGGTCCGGCCAGGCGAATAACAGACATAGGCCAGTTGACAATGCCTGCCCTGACATCCTCGTACCCTTTACCGTAAAGTCCGTATCCACAGCCGCTTTTGCCATGGGGAACTCATAGTGTCCGCCCTGGAAATGATCATGGCTTAAAATAGAGCCTCCCACGATGGGCAGATCCGCATTGGAGCCGAGCATATAATGAGGGAACTGTTTCACAAAGTCAAACAGCTTCACAAAGGTGTTGTGTTCGATTTTCATAGGGATATGTTTGGAGTTAAAAACGATACAATGTTCATTGTAATATACATAAAGGGAATACTGAAGCCCCACTGACCGCCGTTGATGGTGATGGGATAATCCTGTGGTTCTGTCTTTGCGGGATGGTTCACGTCCGGCATAGCTTTCGTTTTCCATACACAGCTGGCATTTGGGATAGCCGCTCTGTTTGGCGTTCTTGGCGGCCGCAATCGCCTTGGGATCCTTTCCGGCTTGGAAAGGTTAATGGTGATATCCAGATCGCCGTAGGGTGTCGGGGTTACCCATTTCTGATCCTTGCAGACACGGTATCTGCGTATATAATCCGTATCCTGGCTGAATTTGTAAAAATATTCGGTGGCAGCTTCGGGAGAGACTGCATAGCATTCCCGGAATTTACGGATAATCTCACTGGGGCGGGCCACTAGGACACTCATGATCTTCGTATCAAATAAATCCTGTATACAACGCTGTCATTTTCCAGAAGGCCTTTTCCGCCGCATAATCCAGCATATCCTTCAAAAATACCTTCCAGCTTTCCGCCAGCCGGGGTTCTTCTTCCTTATCCGTAATGGGAGTCTCCGCATCCTCCGGTTCCTCCAGGCCAAAAGTTCTAAAAAGACGGTTCGTTGTATAAATCGGTATCCTCGGGCTCCACAAGTCCTGTTGCAAGCCCATACCGCACTAATTCCTTGATACTGTTCTGAATCATTTTTCCCTCATTTCTGCCCCGTGGGCTCCTGCCCTGACCGGCGCCTGCATTCTTACCTTTTGATACTGTCTCTCACTTTTTTGTACTCTGCTGCCGCATTTTGGTACAGAAAGATGGACGGCCGTAAACCAGCCGTCCATTGCCATCAGATTACACTCGGACCATCGCCGATTTCCACCACATAGAAATCTGCCGCATAACCGATTTTCTTCAGATATTCCGCTCCTACCTTTCAATAAAGCTGTCGATGGCATCCGTTTTAACAATACTTACCGTACATCCGCCGAAGCCTGCCCCTGTCATACGGGAGCCTATCACGCCGTCAATCTTCCAGGCCCTTCCACCAGGGTATCCAGTTCAATTCCGGTAACCTCATAATCATCCCTGAGGGATACATGGAAGCATTCATAAAGCTGTCCGAACTGCTCGATATCATTCGCCTTTAAAGCGGCAACCGCCTTGATGGTGCGCTGGTTTTCATAAACCGCATGCTTTGCGCGTTTCCTGCGCACATCATCCTTGACTGCCGTTTTATACTTCAAACTGTTCCTCTGTCAGATCACCCAGGGACTTGATTCCCACAACCTCCTGAATCTCCAGCCAGAGCTGTCTCGCATTCGCTTCTTCTTTCGTTATATTTGGAATCTCCCAGGCCGCGCTTTTATTGCTGCAGGCAATGACAATCTTGGCGCCTTCCAGATGGATGGGCGCATATTCAAAGCTCAGATCCGCAGTATCCAGGAAAAATGGCGTGATCCTTTTTGCCCATCGCGATAGCGAACTGATCCATAATTCCGCAGTTGACGCCGTTGAAATTGTTCTCGGAATACTGACCGATAAGCGCCAGATCCTGATTGGTCACATCAAAGCCAAACATATCCCCTGAGAATAAAACCGGTAAGAACCTCCACGGAAGCAGAGGAAGACAGGCCGGATCCGTTGGGGATATTGCCGAACAGCATCAGATCCATGCCGTAGGGGATTTCCATCCCTTTCTTTTCAAATGCCCACATTACGCCCTTGGATAGTTGGTCCAGTCGGCATCCTTCTCCGGCTTCAGGCCGTCAAGGCTGCTTTCCAGCACTCCCAGGTGCTCAAAATTCATAGAATAAAACGCAGCTTTCTGTCGGCACGCTGTCTGGCTGCGCCATAGTCCCGATAGTCAGCGCACAGGGGGAATACATGTCCGCCGTTATAATCCGTATGCTCCCCGATCAGGTTCACACGCCCGGGGGCAAAGTAGGTCTTAACACCTGTGGTATCCCCTAAAAACTTCCCCAAATTTCTGCAGTATCTTCTCTTTCATACGCCTTCTCCTTTTTCTTTTCAGTCAAAGCTTTTCCTATTCCGCTTTCTGTGGCCGCAACCGATTTCAAGTTAATTTTATCATATAACAAAAAAACAGGTACCGGCAAAGTGATTTTGTTGCAAGTACCTGTCAAAATGTTAACTGTTTAATTTATTGACCTGGCTGATGAAATCTTCCACCTGTCTTAAGTATTCTTTATTTCTGCGGCTTTCCCCTTTTTGCATCTCTTTTCGATAGCTGGAAGGGGACATTCCCTTCATCTGTTTAAATGCCTTTGTGAAAACAAGGGGATCGTTATATCCGCAGGACAGTGCAATACTTTCCACAGGAAGATCCGTCACTGCCAGAAGCTCCGCCGCTTTGGTAATCCGATAGGTGGTGAGGAACTGCTGGGGAGACATCCCCATGGAATTTTCAAAAGGGTATACAGATAGCTCCTGTTGATACATACATAATCCGCCACATCCGTAACCTTCACCGGATTGCAGTAGTTGCGCTGGATGAATTCCACCGCCCCTTTTCACATACTGGTTCCCCTTATCCTCTTCTGTTTTTTTTCAGACGGTCTGGCATTTTCGGCAATGAGGGATAAAAACAGATGAAGCTGCCCGTTTCTGCGAAGCTCATTGGGTCAGTCCAAAGGTATTGTGCTCCATCATATCCCGCACACTGCGGTACAGCTCGTCCGATCTCTCGGAATGGAATACCGGATGCCGTACCGAAAGGCCCATATAGGAAACAAAATTTTCCGCACCGCCGGAAAAACCTACCCAGACATAAGTCCAGGGCTCCTTTTTCATCCGACTGGTAAAAGGAAAGCTCTCCCGGAGTTATGAGGAAACCGCTTCCGGCTTCCAGAGGATATTCCTGGCCCGCGATGCGGAAAATCCCTTTCCGCTCAGAACATAGTGAATCATATAATGGGGCTTAAGCGCCGGGCCGAGCTGCTGCAGCGGCTCCGTTTTGGAGCAGCCGCAGCAGTTAACCACAAGGGAACCAGTCTGTTCATTTTTAAATTCCAGCTTATATACTTTTTCCATAAATTATGCAAAAATTCGTTCATCCAGATCTTTCTGCACCTGTACCAGATTATCTCTGATCGAAAGCTTCTGGGGACATAAGGCTTCACATTTACCGCACTTGATGCAGTTCTTAGCCTTCTCTTCGTCTTTCAGTTCCTTCTCCCATGCACCCTTCACATGGTCGTATGTACGATACATATGATATCTGTTCCAAACCTGAAGTTGCCCGGAATGTTAACGCCGGCAGGACAAGGCATACAATAACGGCAGCCTGTACAGCCATTCTGCACACGGGGAACGCAGTTCTTCCACAATTGCCTTTGATTTTGTTCTCTTCTTCATCGCTCAAGGGGCTGAAGTCAATAAATGTCTTCTAGATTATCCTCAACCTGCTGCATGGTGGACATTCCGCTCAGAATAACCTTTACATTGGGATGGCTTCCCCCCAGCGAAGCGCATAGGATGCAATGCTCTTGTCCGGATCCATTTCACGGAATTTAGCATTGATATCATCGGAGAAAAGCAAGGCTTCCGCCCTTAATGGGTTCCATGATTACAAGCGGAACGCCCAGGCTTTCTGCCAGCGCATAGCCCTTATCCCCGGCCTGCTCCTCCGTATCCATATAATTATACTGAATCTGGCAGAAATCCCAGTCACGGTAACGGATGATTTCATCAAATACTTCATAATCATCATGGAAGGAAAAGCCATAGTAACGGATCTTTCCTTCTTCCTTGAGCTTAGCACAGTAATCAACTACGCCCAGGGCTTTCATTTCTTCCCATTTTTCCTTATTTACCGCATGAAGCAGGTAAAAATCAATATAATCTGTCTGCAGCCTCTGGACAGCTGTTCTTCAAAAATACGTTTTGCGTCATCCACGCTTTTTACTGCCCATAAGGGAAGCTTTGTTGCAAGATAGAAAGAACTTCTGTCATACTTTTTCAGAACCTTTCCAACAAGCGGTTCACTTTCTCCATTATGGTAAGGATAAGCGGTATCAATATAGTTAACGCCTGATGCAATCGCCTTATCCATCATTCTTTCTGCTTCCGCCTCATCGATTTTTCCATCAGGCGTGGTGGGGAAACGCATACATCCGAATCCCAGCAGTGAAGTTTCAATTCCCAGTTTTTCCAGTTTTCTCTTTTCCATTAGTCCTCTCCTTTTTGTTTGAAAACTTATTGCATCGGTCTTTTCCGCAGAATACATCAGCGGTTTACCGATAGTGCCATTCTGTGATAGGTATGCCTTACTCCTCTGACAGCTATGGAGTAAGCCATGATATTTTCCGGTACTGCCATTCCCGGATATCCCGAATCGCCGATATGATGAATATCTGTTCGGTCATTTTACAAAGCAGCGCGATCTGCTTTATGGTAGCGGTATCGGCTCTTCCTGGAAGTCCCCCACTGCCGTTATGGTCAGCGCTCCCAGTCCGTGCGCAAAAGAAACAAGCTCCCTCACATATTCCATGGTTATTCCTGAACAGTCCGGGCGCCGGAAGAAGTATAATATCTGCCCGGCTTCAACAAAGCTTTGAATGTCTTCTTTCGTAATAATCCGTTCGCCGCCTTCGCTGAGGATTCCCTGAAGCATGCATTTTCCCCGCCGCAAGTATGATTTTATCACCCAGGGCGCCGGAAATGGCTTTCAGAGAGAATCCGTTATGGCCTTATTGCTCACCCCGTTTCCCGGGTTTCCGGTAAGCACAAGAAGCTGGACACCCATCTCACAGGCTGTCCCTGCATTTTCCACTGTGGCTTTTCTCCCGGGGAGTCATTTCCCAAAGTTCCTGCATTCCTCAGCCGCCGCCGAATCCTCCACAGGTTCCAAATTGATTCCGATCACTCTCCCGGTCAGTCTTTTCAGCTCACGGACCGTATCCCCTGAAGATACCTGCGGGAGCCCTTTACCACGGGTTCCTTCACATCGAACATATTCAAAGAAGGATATCCGCTCCCATGGATGCCGCAAACTCGCATTGGTCACATCCCCAGCAGAGGCTGGGTAACCCCGATGCATTCGGCAGCCAGCACCCTCCTTCGCTTCCCGCTATGGAAGGCAGCTCCTGCTTTGTAAATGCAGCTAAATCTGAAGCGCTGCAATCAAGTAGTCTTTTTGTCATTCCATCCCTCCCCGTTCCGAAGTTCCGGTTTTTCACCTGATAATTTTATTATAAAGCATTAATTAATGATTTACTATCCCCTTTATGAAAAAAAAAAATTTACTACGCAAGTAGTTGTTCCCGAAGCCCGCTCCGCCTTATCTCCACCTCCGCTACCCCGCGCCCGGTTTTTCCGCAGAGGCCGCCGTCCGGCAAGGTTCCTGTGCAGGCACGCTCTCGCTCGGATAAGCACGCAGCGGTACTAAGGCTGCAAAAGACGCAGCCCAAGGACCGCGTATTTATACGGCTACAGGCCCTTTACGTGAAAAAACCGGGCGCGGGGAGCGAGGGGAAGATAAGGCGGACGGGCTTCGGGAACAACTACTTGCCGCATCATATAAGGAAAAAATAATCGTGGAAAATCAGGGAAACGCTTGCAGGTTATTATTGAGCGCCGTCATTTTTCATGCTATGATGAAAAGCTTGGATTATGAAAGAAAGGTTTATTACTATGGAACTTCAGCCTTCCGTTATCTTTGCTATTGAAATTATTGGGACAATTGCCTTTGCCTCTTCAGGGCGATGGTGGCTGTCCGTAAAAAGCTGGATTTGTTCGGGATTATTGTATTGGGTGTCATCACTGCTGTGGGCGGAGGTATGCTCAGGGATATTTTGATAGGGGAATATACCGCCGAATATGTTCCGCAATCCGGTATATGTGCTGGCTGCTTTTCTTACTGTGCTGGTGCTTTCATGCTTTTCCGGTTCTGGCCTTCTCTTCTGGGAAGCCGGTATATGGAGAGTTATGAAAGAATAATGAATATTCTGGATGCCATAGGTCTGGGGGCGTTTACGGTAATTGGGATCGATACGGGTGTGGAAGCGGGGTATGGCAATTATCATTTCCTGATAATCTTTCTGGGGGTGATCACTGGTATCGGCGGGTATTCTCCGATATTATGGCGGGGAAACTCCTTATGTGCTAAAAAACATATCTATGCCTGTGCTTCTATTGCCGGAGCGTGTCTGTACGCAGGACTTCTTGAGGTAAGCATCCGATTCGGCGATGATTGTCAGCGCGCTGCTTGTGGTGGCTATCCGCATTCTTGCCAGTCATTTCCGCTGGGATCTTCCTACTGTGTAGGCTGCTGGTCCAGTACCCGGCCAGTGGCTCACAGTAAAGCGCTGTCATGTTGCAAACCTAAATTAAAACCGTGATCAGGAGAACCGCATGAATAAAGAAAAGCTGATAATCCGGGAAATGAAAGAGGGGAGAGGAAAGGGAAATTGTAAAAACAGGAAGACGGGCTTTTCCTGCCTTCGAGGCTCTTTTCGTGGAATCTCCCAGGATGACAATGGCCGCTGTGTATGAGGATAAAATTATCGGAGGGATCATTTATAAATTTATTTCTCCGGCGGGAAAAGAATTGCATATATATCAGAAGCATTTGTGGATCCGGATTATCATGGTTCAGGTGTGGGGACAAAATTATATAAGGAAACCTTTTGTCACATATGGGATCAGGGCTGCGACGGATGACCGCCCTTGTTAAGGATGATAATGTGGCATCCTGGAAATTATTTATGGAAAATGGTTTTAAAAGAGCAGGGCGTTTGAAGTAATCAGACAGGCTGGGATCTCCGGAGCACTTCTGCAATATCTGAAAACACCCGTTCCCTTTGCTGTGGGAATGGATTTTTTATATGGTTATGAAGGAAACGTCTGTTAAAAAAAAGATACGGGTGTTTGCCAGCTTTTTTCTTTTCTGGCCTCAATTTTTTCTTCTTCTGCTGCCTGTATGGCTGCAGCTGTTCCGTAGGCCCTCAAAGCCTTCCTGTTTTTATGAGCGCTTATTTTACTGTTTTGACCTTGTTTGTTCTGACCCGGTACGCCGGAACCTTGTTCAGCAGGCGCAGCTGGAAATTTCGTTTTAATAATGGAGGAAGCTTTTTCTCACTGTCCTGCTGGGTCTTTTTGGAAACACCTTCCCCATGAACGGAAACTGGTACCCTGATAAATATGAGAATACGCCTGACTTCCGAAGAGATATGGCCATTCCGGAAATCATAAAATGGGCGGTTTTCAGTCTTGCTGCATTGCGATAGACGGGGCTCGAACCCGCGGTCTCGACCTTGGCAAGGTCGCGCGTTACCAACTACGCCACTATCGCATATGCAATTGTATTCTGCAAAGCGGCAGCCTTATGGTTGACCATATCAATTCTTATGGCCGGCCAGGCCTTGAAATAAATCCTTATGAAATGATGGCTTTCCTGTATGGGATGGGATTCTCAATCTGCTCGGCTGTCACCAGGTCTGCCGGGATGATGTTACCTAAGCCCAGCCATTTTTAAGAAAAGGGGAAGACGGATGCATGATTATCGAAACCAAAGAGATCGCGCAGACCATCAGGTGGATCTGGAAACGATGCGTGAAATGGAAGAAGTGGTCCCCATGAACCTGTATGAAAGAAAAAGCCTCATAGCTGGGTGTATCATGAAATGACCCTGAAAAAATCCCTGGGGATACTGCGATAGAGACGGCTGGATGTTGGATTATATTCAAAGCATACGAACGTCATCATGGATATGAATATAAGATAATTTACAAAATAACAGAGGAATAAGCACCACCTTATTCCCCCATAACACACCGGAAACAGCCTCATACCCACACAGTGAAGGGTGGATTTTTACTTTGCGAAAAATCCAATGCAGAAACCGACTCAAGCGGTAGCGCCCACCTTTTTAGCTGTTATTAACGGTTCTATCTAATTTTTTTACACTCATTGAGGGGAAAAATGCACCCACTTTTTGAAATTTTTTTTACGCAAAGTGGATGTTAATTTAGTGAAAGTGGATGTTAGTTTAATGCTGACCGTTTTTTACTTAGGATATTATTATTTTGATTTTTGTGTTGTGAAACAATAATGAGCAGACATAATCCTTGGGAATATGTGCCCATTCCACAACAGCATATCTTCATCCGCCTTTTCTGAAATAGAATAAATCGTTAATTTATTCCGGTATCCTCGGAACTTCATATATTTTTGACTGGTACATTAATGCAAAGTAACTTCATAATTATCCTTTGCCAAATACAAAATAACAGAGAGTTCATCCGTATCCCAGGTATTCTATACTTTACCTGGCCGAGGTTTAAGGCCTCTCCTTCCGAATCACAATAACCATATAAGCTTCCTTTGCCTTTTCCACTTTAGCTTCCCCATAAAGCGCTGTTAATTTATCAGGAAATATTGTTAGGAATGAATTAATATATAAATCATGATCCGTATGGGTTTTCATTAAAAAATTACTGTTTATAGTATGCAGTTTCATCGTTTTCATTCATATATAATTAATAAAAAGCATCATCGCTCCACTATTCCTTCATATAAAATATGATGTCTGGCATTATCATCACCTTCTGTTATAAGATCTGCCGTTTCATAGCGTTTTACAACTTCTGCTGTCTGCCAAGCTTAACATTCCTGAAAACACAGTTATCTCTGTCTTCCACAATCAAATTCATGCTTTTGTTCCGAGGCATTCCCACTGCCGTCTTCGCCACAAAGGTTATCTCATAAGTACCCCTCCTGGTTCAGGTCATACTCCGCTCACCTCAATCGTACAGGCATCCGCATCCGCTGCCTCTGCATTATCTTCGGATTGTATTCACT
>VOFB01003789.1_pt1 | contig 10106 bp, 14 predicted proteins | sample 5384141 | NCBI WGS metagenome assembly VOFB01 (sample SAMN12384721, study PRJNA508395) | human gut metagenome | isolation source: healthy gut A | host: Homo sapiens
AAAAAAAAAAAAAAAAAAAAAAAAAAAAAAAAAAAAAAAAAAAAAAAAAAAAAAAAAAAAAAAAAAAAAAAAAAAAAAAAAAAAAAAAAAAAAAAAAAAAAAAAAAAAAAAAAAAAAAAAAAAAAAAAAAAAAAAAAAAAAAAAAAAAAAAAAAAAAAAAAAAAAAAAAAAAAAAAAAAAAAAAAAAAAAAAAAAAAAAAAAAAAAAAAAAAAAAAAAAAAAAAAAAAAAAAAAAAAAAAAAAAAAAAAAAAAAAAAAAAACAGACGGTCAAGCATCTGCCACAACTTCTTTTAATACGGGTGTTGATTCGGGTTGTCTCTTGGAGTCACTTTCCGCTCAAAGGAAACGTAAAAATATCTTCCTCCGGCGCCTCCACTTTCACGTTAAGGATCTTCTCATTCTCACCGCGGTTTAACGCAAGTATGCGGTGCCCAGCCAGCTTATTCACGTGCTCATCAAACTCATAATACATCTCATAAACAGATTCCCGCCTCCGGATCTTTTGCGTGGAAGTCACATGACCTTTTTTCAAGGTCACGGATTCTCGTGGCGGTAATCTGAAACGGCGATATCTTTCTCGCAATCGCGGTGCGAATTGACTTTTTTCCGGATTGATGCCTCGTCTGTTTAACCGCCTAAGGGGTTCGAGTCCCCTCTCCCCTCTTTGCAATCGTAGTTTTGTTCTGCGCTTTGGTTTTGTAAGGGCGGTATAAATCCTCCACTGCAACCATCGTTCAGCAGAATCTGTGCCTTTAATTCATCTAATCAAGTTTTCCCTTTCCTCAATGCTGTTTAAAACAGTCTCATACGCTCTTCAAGATTTTGAGTCGTGTTAAGACGCTCATATAGATTACAGGCACCTCATCATTTAAGAACCGGTCACTTCCTTACGATATCTGGCGATAAAAGGAATGGTATTCCCCTCATCGATCAATTTCCTTGCCTCTGCGACTTTTTGATACCAAGTTCTTCAGAGGTTTCAAAATAATATCCATGGTAAATCTTTCTTTCTGAATTGTTTTACAGACTTATCCTCAGTCTGCCAATCCAATGTTCTGACGTTTTCCCGTCGGAATCTGCTGATACCCATTGTACCACGTTCCCTTCTCACGCTTCAAGTAAAAGCAATTGCATTTTTTATTTAACATCCCGTTTTCCTATGCTATAATAAATTAATTTGAGGTAAATTATAAAACCTTATCATTTTCATTTTACTTTTAAGGAGGAATTTTTTATGAACGAAAACAACGGAGCAATCCGTGATGCCAGCGTTCTTGGCGTCCCAAAATGTTAATCTTAGGATTGCAGCACATGTTTGCCATGTTCGGTGCAACCATTCTGGTGCCGATTTCTGGTAAACAGCTACTTTGGTGAAATGTACTTCACGTTCAGGTTACTGATCTGCGCAGGTGTGGGAACATTATTTTTTTCCATCTATTGTTTTCCAAATTCAAGGTTCCTGCATTTCTCGGTTCATCCTTCGCCTTTTTAGGCGGATTTGCGACATCGCAAAATCATGACACCAACGTTTTTTGCCATATGTCCCAGCAGACAAACTTTCCACTACGCATGTGGCGGTATCGTCGTAGCTTGGTTTACTTTATCTAATACTTGCTCTTATCATCCGTCTTGCAGGTGTAAAAAAGTTATGCGTTTCCTTCCACCTGTTTAACAAGTCCGATCATTATCTGTATCGGTTTAAGTCTTTCCGGCTCTGCCATAAACAACGCTTCCACAAACTGGCTTCTTGCATTTATTGCACTGGCTACCATTATTGTATTTAATATCTGGGGAAAAGGAATGTTTAAGATCATCCGATTCTGATGGGTGTTGTTGTTTCCTATGCTGCCGCACTGATTTTCAATGCACTTGGAATGACAAATGCAGATGGTTCCGCAATCCTTGATTTTACAAATATCGCATCTGCTGCATGGGTAGGTGTTCCTGAATTCTCTATCTGTAAATTCAATATCTCCGCTATTTTATATTTTATAAGATTAATGAATTTTAAAAAAGGAGGATTGGATATGAAAATTTTGAAAAGTATTCTTAATTATATTCCATTAGCCACGTTTATCATATTTTGGTTACTGATGGTATTTTTTCTCTAACATCAGCATTAATTTTGTTATTTCAACGATTGGTCTATTGAGTGGAAAAAGAAAAACAGAGATGAAGAATTGAGAATATTGATTTTTATTTTTCCAAGTGCACAGATATACTATAATTGTAGTCACTTCTTCTGCGTCCAGTTCTGCCTTTACCCGCCTGACACCACACTGCACTTTCATATCGTGTTCCCAAAAACACCTTCATAATGACATTTTCCAACGCCGCATTCGGATCGCCAGATTTCTTATATGCATGTTTTTCAGTTTTGTTTTCCAGCTCCAACTTCCAATCCCAGCGCCTTTCCATGACCGTGATACTTCAAGCTTTCAGTTTTCCAGCCCCAATGGTTCGCACATGTTTTCCAATGATGGTTTTCCGGGATTTGAACGATGATCTCATCGGTTTCCTCCCTCGAAATTTTTCCATTTTTCTTATAGTTATCTCAACTGATTTTCCTGCTTTGTAACATGAAATGTGCCATTTCACCTTTGCCAAAATCACTTTCAACTCATCCTGATTTTCTTTCTCTGTAAAAATAAGTTTGCTGCACCAATCTCAAGATTGATATCTTGGATTTCTTCTACCAAAAAATATTTTTTTCATCCATGCTCCTACCTTAATCCCTCAAGTTTATTTTACCATTTATCATCAGAACTCATGTCTGATTGATCACAAATTTTCTTTCCTTTTTTAGATATAGTATATGTTAATTCACCAAAGCTTGTTTCTGCCTTTTAATTTCAAAGTATTGTTGCTGCTTCCCTCACATACGCCATGTGTTTTGACGCTTCCGAATGCCTGACCAAGGTTGTTCTCTGGGTTTTCCATTCTTTTCGGAATAAAGATTTGTTTTGCCAAAGCTATTGTCAACTTTGATTTTTGTAATTTCCGACTGATAATGGCATTATCAAAAGTATACGGTAAGCGGAACCAAAGCTATTATCCACATCCAAATACAATAGAAGTTATCGGAATTCACGTATTTGATGGCTGCAACAAAAATTGTTATCGATTTTATATTTTCACCAATGTACTTTCCATCCTCGCTTGTCGCTGTCACTGTCAAACTCAAAAGAAATGGAAGGGCTGAGTTCGCTCTTTTTTTTGAAGATCAAAGAAAGTCCAATAAGCCTGAGAGTAATGCTGCGCCCAAAACAGTCCACGGTGAGGGCTGTGATTCCAAGCCAGTCATCATATATGATATATAAATGCGATGGAAAACAGATTTCCCAGAAATTCACGTTGTGATACCATTTAAAAGAGCCTTGATAAAGAATACCGTCAATAAACACTGAACACACTGATCTCCGGCATGATCCAGAGTTTGCTGACTACCACATAAACTGCTGCAAGGATGAAAAATAAACCCCATAAAATTTTTTCCACTGTTTTTCTTAATTTCATTGATGTAACCTCTTTTCTTCTAATTTATTGATTAATGGTTTGTAATAGTATCTTGAGACATACACCTGCTTGTGTGTGTCTGCAAATGCCACCACACTTGATGCCGTCAGGTTCCGGCTGATTGAATAAATGTGGCTGGTATTCACGATTACGAATTTCGATATCCGCATAAAACTTCCCGGAAGAAGTTCCTCAAGCTCGTAAAGTTTGTATTTTGTCTGGTAAAATATTGTCTCTCGTATGTGCATTGATTCCATCACTGTCTGTTTCAAAGAACAGGATTTCATCCAAGGTCAGGTAGTACTCTGTATTTCCTCTGTAAAAAGACGAATTTCTGCGAGGTGTTGATCACTTCGCTCACCGCCTTCTGCACATCCGAAATCTGTTCCGTCAGTCCCCTGCACCGGATCAGTACTTCGTCCTCTGGGGAGTCCCTCATCGATTTCAATTTTGATTTTCATAACTTTTTCGCGCTCTCTTTTTCTCCTCTGTCATTTTTCAATTGCTGATTTTTGTCTCGTCTTAAGATTTTTATATGTCTAAACTGTTAATGTATTTTATGCGAGCTCTCTTTGATTTCTTAACTGAGTTTAGTATATTCGATGCTCCAGATCCACGTAAATAGATTTGAGGTAAGAGGTAATTTTCGGTGATAAGACGTAAAAAAGGGGCTCTACGATTCGTCGATTGCTATTTTCTGAGGTTTTTATAAGATATAAATAGCTGGTTTTGCATATCGTATCATTTGCCTGAAAGGCAAAAAGTGAGCATTTTTTCACAATATAGTACATCAGGAAACATCGAAAGGAGAACTTTGTATGGATAATCAGAAATTAGGAATTTTATCACTGAATTAAGAAAAGAAAAGGGCTTGACACGGGCACAGTTAGCGCAGAAATTGAACGTGACCGACAAAGCTGTCTCAAAGTGGGAACGTGGTGTTGGCTTTCCTGATATCAAACTTCTTGAACCATTAGCAGATGTTCTTGATATCAGCCTGCTTGAACTGATGAAATCAGAGCGTCTGCCAAAAACAACCGTTTCCGCTCCAGATACCACAGATGCATTTCAAAACGTGATTGATCTTGCATATTACGAAAGAAAAATAGAACGGCAACGCATCGCCCTTGTGACACTCTTTATCGTCCTGTTGATTGCACTGATATTTCTGGTTGACATAATGCAATCCTTCGGTTTTCTATTTGTATGCCTTCCTATTATTTTATTTTTTTCTTGGCATATGGTTTTTACGGTTAAGTCATAAGAAGTCCACACACAAACATGCTTTTTTGTTTGCAGGATTGCTTGCGTTTGCATATCCGCTCTGCCTTATTCTGCTTTTCTGTTTTGCCTTTGCGCTTGGCGGTCCGGTTCGAATTGATTGGATACAATAGAAAAGGAAGATATCGCATGCAATACCTTCCTTTTCTACATCTTATAAATTTTTCAAAGTTTCAACACCATCTGCTAAATATGGATTGTCGATCTCAAAGAATTTTCCTTCATCCGCTTTCTCTGCGTAAGCCGGATCGACCGGCAGTTTTCCAAATACCGGGATTCCAAGCTCTTTGCTGCTTCATCGACATGGCTCTGTCCGAAAACATTGATCTTTTACCGCAGTCCGGACATTCCAGATAACTAAAGTTCTCCACAACGCCAAGTACCGGAACGTGCATCATCTCTGCCATATTGTATGCTTTTTTAACGATCATCTGTACCAATTCCTGTGGTGATGTCACAACGACGATTCCATCTACAGGAAGAGACTGGAATACCGTAAGCGGTACATCACCGGTTCCTGGCGGCATATCGACGAAAAGATAGTCAATATCGCCCCATACGGTCTCATTCCAGAACTGTTTTACGACTCCTGCGATAACAGGTCCTCTCCAGATGACCGGATCCTCTTCGTTGTCTAACAATAGATTGACGGACATGATCTTGATCCCATTCTCTGCAGCCATTGGAACCATGCCATCCTCTGTACCGTAAACCTGTCCGTGTACTCGAACATTTTCGGAATGGACGGTCCTGTAATATCAGCATCCATAATTCCCACTTTATATCCAGCCTTGTTCATGGCACATGCAAGGGAAGATGTCACAAATGATTTTCCAACTCCACCTTTACCACTGACAACACCGATCACTTTTTTTACATTAGAAGCTTTGTTCATTGGCTCTTTGGCAATTCCGCTTCCGCCTTTTGCCTTGCTTGGACATCCCTCGCATGGCTTTCCCTGCTACATGTAGATGCACCGCTGCAACTGCTGTTTTCTGGCATTTTTACGCCCTCCTTCGTCTCTGTGAGGCATGATTACTGTCTTATTTTATAAAATTGCCTCACATTTTGTCTGATTTCTATTATAACCTATAAATCTAATTTTTCCAATAATACAAAGAAAATACAACGTTCTTTTTTGAAGTACAAAACTTCAATCAAATAGACAGGTATTTACGATTATGATAATATCATGATGTGATGGATCTGCCAAATTGCGCTTTTATGAAGCAGGTTCATCCAGTGATTCAGCTTTTTACATAAGGAGACGATAACATATGAAAACAGATCAATATTCGATTTTATTCAGCAGTTTAACAGGTAATACTAAGAAGCTTGCCGATGCGATCCATAAAACGCTGCCCGAAGAGGGCTGTGAGTATTTTGGTGCGATCAAGACACCAGTACCATCATCAGAATTATTGTATATCGGATTTTGGACAGATAAGGGAAATGCTGACAACGAGACACTAACTCTGTTATCAACTTTAAAAACCGACGGATTTTTCTGTTTGGAACAGCTGGATTTGGCGGAAGTGATGCCTATTTTGAAAAGATTCTCGGACAGGTCAGGCAGTCCATTGATGCAAGCAATACGGTCATCGGTGAGTATATGTGCCAGGGAAAGATGCCGCAGTCTGTGCGTGAACGGTATGTGAAAATGAAAGAAAATCCTGAGCATCCGGCTAACCTTGATGCATTGATCAAAAATTTTGACCGTGCTTTGTCACACCCGGATTCTGACGATCTGGAAAAGTTGAGAAATCTCTGCCGCTTGCGCTAGGGCAATACTCCGTTCATAGCCGGATTCATAAAATTCAATCTAAAAATCCGCACCACATCCTGCAAGCGGCATTTCTTAAGTTAAGCAATGTTTTAGTTGTAACGCAATGCTTTTTTCAAAGCCATGGAAATTGCAGTTCCCACAACGAAACATACAATTGCCTCGACAACACCATTTACTCCGACAAATGCAAAGATAAACGGAAGCACCTTTCCCATACCAAAAGATTCACGCATGGTGGATGCAAATAATGTCACAAGCGTTCCCATAAAGAATGTTGTATTCAATAATGGGCAGCAAAGGCTGGCGATCGTAACGGATGCTGCTGACGGAATCTTTGTTTTCGTAATCCATGATAAATAAGTCCTGTAAGCCATCCCATCAGAATACGTGTCGGAACACATACAAGGAATGTCAGGAATGGGTTGATTCCAAGCAGCAATGCACCAAACTGGCTCATTCGAAGCACTGGATAAAGCTTGTTATTCAAAATACCCCTCCTAAGATCGCACCTGCTGTCGGTCCTAATGTTACAGCTCCTACCGCAACCGGTACAACAATCAGGGTAATTTCTAATCCTGCTGTTTTGATGTAACCAATCGGGGTAAAAGCCATGAGTAAAATGATGGCAACTAATAATGCCATTTCCACAAGATATTTTGTGGAGAATTTGTTTTTGTTCATAGTCTCTTCCTCTTTTCTATGATGATGTATTTTGTCATGCCCTGTAACTTGCCATATCAGGTCGGTTCAGGCACGCATTTATAGCATAGCACTTTGTGAAAGGTTTATCAATTTGTTTTTTTTAACTTTTTATACACTTTGTTTTCTGCCCGCTTCCATTTTTTTACATATTTCCTTCAATTCCTTTATTCTTCAAAATCCAGATTCCTTCCAGCAAAGCACAAACACGGCAAAAATAAAACACTGCGCTGTTGTCACAAACCGACCAGTCCACTGATGATGAATGAAAGTACCGGCATCGCTGCAATGCTCTGCCGCAGACATGATACCGCTGGTTCTCGCCAGATACTCCTGATTCACATATTTGACACTTGCAACTGACAAAAAAGCTCCTGTATTTTGCAACCACATATCCTAATGCCAGACTGTTTGCAATCACCCACCATACCGGAACAACCAATTTACAAAAAATGGTTCACAATGGGATTCCTATATAAAAACAGCCAATTACTAATGTGCTATCACCAATTTTTGCCACTATGTTTTTTTCACAACCGATACGTTTGCTTATGAACCAGTACATACCAACGGTCAATGCCGCGCTTAATAATGAAAACATTTCTGCCCACCGTGCAAAAATTTCTATCCACCATCGGTGCCTCAAGACTGTTTAGTGGAACTAAATTCCATTCATAAAAAGAACTACTATCAAAAATAACATACTTCATGCGATTTGACGTAAGAAAACCCTTCTTTTAAATTGGTGATATATGCTTTTCCATCAAAAATCCAGATTAACTTGCTTCTCTGGTATTCACAAAGCAGATGATCAATGCAGACAAAAGAAAATATTGCCATCCAGATAAATTGCACCAGCGCTCCAATCACAGCGATAATACCGCCTGCAGCCACATAGTTCCTGCAAGTTCTGTAACGGACGAAAACGTTGACATCAAAGACATTCCATACTCATAATATTCTGCCTGTACCCGCGGTTCAGTCAATGCGCTGCCCGTTGGTCCCCTGAATGCTTCCACTGTCGATAAGGATACAATGTCGTAAACTGTGCAACATCCACGGCTGTAAAAATCCAAGTAAATATCCACTCTGCAACAAATGCCACGCAGAATGCCCTGATCAAATCCGTAATAATCATAATTGCTTTCTTATTCCTTCCTCTCCACCTCCACGCAGCACCTGCGTGAGCGGAGTTACAAATACTGGGATGGCACTTTATTCACACCAAATATCACGGCTGACCAGACGGCACTGCCCGTCAGTTCATATACGATCCATGGAAGCTGGGATTGCGTCAATCGAATCTCCAAACCGGTTAATTAAAGCTGCCACCATCATTTTCATATACCTTTTATTTAAAAATATCTTTGTATCCACTTTCTTTATTCTGTTCCATGCTTATGCACCTACTCTTCCATCTGACTTATCACTACATCTGCCAGTAATATTTCTTATTTTCTATAACAAATGATTTGCACCTGATCAACAGTAACTTTATATCTCTGTTTCAAACATTTTGACTACAGTCAATCTTTTGTTAGATATTCATAAACATATTTGTCGACATTTGTTTGATGTTTATCTAATTTTATGTTATACTAATGTTAGACGGATGTCAATATTTATTTTATATACATCTAACATCATTTAGGATATATATCTAACATTGACAGCAATTGTACAAAAACTGCACTCTTCAAATGATATTACAACCTTTCCATGATTGAGGAAACATTATGTCAACCCATATGAAACAATGCATTAAACACTGCTTTTTCAAATTATTAAAAGTAATTGCATCAGGAAAACTTTTACAGTGAACAGATTACAGAAGCTGAAACGGAAATGCATATCCATTTTGATCAAAAGCAGCTTGACTGGTAAATTTTGTTTTGCTTTGATCTGTTGGAAAAGATCAAACCGAAACCGCATACAAGATGAAAATGATACTGATCTGTTCAACTTCTTATTTTCGCAAAATCAACAGCAAAAAAGATTATGAAATGTCAGTCTTTTTTCTTTTTCACCGAGCACCCTGCTGGAATATTTAGATTATCCAGATTCTTGTTTCCTTTATGTTGATTTTTGTTGAATCTTACTGAAGTCAGTGTTGCCAGCTCTTAACCATGATAAAAAGATACAACCATATGTATCTGCGTGATACAGACTCTGATGAGCAGACAGACAACGTTTCCTCTGAAAAATATCTCAACCTTAGATGTCGTTGCAGCCATTATGGAAATGGATGTCCCTATGGAAATCCGCTGAAAACTTGTGATATTTTTGTCCACTGGAAGTCCCATCTGGAAAAAAGCGCTCTGTTATTAAATTATGCGTATCAGACGCTTATCGACTTTGAGCCACAATTTGAATTATATGCGCAAAATTTTATTTCCTATTGGACAAATGAAATCACAAACTGCGGAATTTTGTAAACATCTTTTTCCTTTAAATAACCTCCCTGACAATCCCTTTGGATATAAGCTTTATATTTCCTTTTTCCTGCCTTTTTGAACTTGGTTTCCACGCAGATTTATCTGCAGAAAATAAAGTTTTATCTTCCCCTTATGAAATTGTTCTTGGAATTTTTATATGGAGAATATGTGAAGCCTCAAAATCCATATGCGCCAGATTACATTGAAGATTCAGAAGCTTATATAAATGCCTTGAAACTCCTCAGCGACAAGAGGCGTTTTGAAATTATGTCTTACCTGAGTGAAAAACCTGCTTATGCCGGAGAACTTGTCAAATATTCAGGTCTGACTGCCGCGACTATCTCCCATCATATGTCGCAGCTTGCAGAAGCCTCCCTGATCCGTCTTG
>VOFB01002029.1_pt1 | contig 10103 bp, 8 predicted proteins | sample 5384141 | NCBI WGS metagenome assembly VOFB01 (sample SAMN12384721, study PRJNA508395) | human gut metagenome | isolation source: healthy gut A | host: Homo sapiens
GGTGGTGGTCTTGAGGGTGGTGACAAACTCGATCTGCTCCACTCCCTGCTCCTGCAGAGCCTCCAGCGCCTGCCGGGTGCCGTGGAGCCGGGCGGACAGATTGTTGGTCGTTACCCGCAGGGTGCTGCCCTGCTGCTGGGCGTTAAAAGGCAGGAGGTCGCCCTCCAGCGTCTCCACATGGAGGCCGGGGGTGCCCAGGCTCACCCCATTGCTGCCCTCTGCCGGGGCGTTGGGATTTTCCGTGGTGTCCGGGTCGGGCTGGAGGTGCCCATACTCCCACCACTCCTGCTTCACGCTGCCGTCCTCATTGTATATCATGTGGCGGATGTAGCCGGTGGTCGTCAGGCCGCTGATGTCCGCCTGAACCTCCTTGCCGCTGCCGTAGCTGATCAGGTTGCCATCATCGTCCCGCGTGTCCCCGCCGTTGTAGCCGTCACCGATGGTGGCACCGAAGCCGGAAAAATTATCCTCATCGCTCTTGCCGGCGACCGCCGTCACCTGAGCGGCTCCGCTCACGGTGATATTTCTGCCTCTGCCCCAGTAACCGCCGCCGATGCCGGCCGGAGATGCCGCCCCAGCGGTCACTGTGCCTCCAGTGATCGTGATGTGGTCGCCGCCGCCACCGTTGCCGCCGCCGATGCCGGTCACCGTTTTCGGCCCTCAGCGGTCACCGCGCCACCACCGATCGTGATATGGTCGCCGACGCCACCGTAGCCGCCGCCAATGCCGGCACCATTGTCACCGCCAGTAGCATTCACCGTGCCTCCGGTGCCATCGTGATATGGTCGCTATCGTCACCGTAGCCGCCGCCAATGCCGGCACCATTGTCACGGCGCCGGTAGCATTCACCGTGCCGCCGGTGATCGTGATGTGGTTGCCGCCGTCATAGCTGCCGCCGCCGCTGCCAATGCCTGCACCGTAGTTGCCGCCCTCAGCGGTCACCGTGCCTCCGCTGATAGTAATGTTGTTCGTTCCCTTATTTTCGCTGCCGCCAATGCCGGCAGCCCCTGTCCCGCCTTCGGCCTTCAGGCTGCCGGGCTCCTTATCGTCCTTCAGGGTCAGCGTTCCTTTGGAGGTGTTTTTTTCAAGGCCCGCCATTCCATAGCCGCTTTTCAGCTCGTTCTTGCCGTCCAGCTCGATGGTTACATTGCCGTCTCCCTGAACGCTCAGGGCGGCTTTACCGTCGTTGAAGTCGTAGTCGTTGCTCACATCGATCTTCACGTCTTTCAGGGTGAGCTTCAGCGCCTTGGCAGCGTTGTTGATCACCGTAATGGTGTTGCCCCAAAAGCCGTCCTTTTTGGGTTGCCTGCTGGGGCTGGAGGCTGCAGGAGCTTTCCTGCTCTTCAGGGGCCGGTCGGTGGCGGTTCTCCGGCCGGTCGGGGCTGGGCCTGTCGGTCTGCGGCTGGTCGGCCTTTGGTCGGCGGCCTTCCGGTTCCTCGGCTTCGGCTCCTCCGTTCTCCTGCCGGTCAGTGTTCTCCGGCTGGTCTGCATCGGTTCCTCAGCGTCCTTCGGCTGGTCTGCGTCCTTCGGCGGTTCCTCAGCGTCCTCCGGCTGGTCGGCGTCCTTCGGCTCCTCAGCATCCTTCGGCTGGGCCGGGGGAGCAGGCTGGTAGTTGTCCTCCACCACAGGGCCAAAGCCGGAATCCTCTGCTGCGGGGCCCTCCAGGTCGCTCTCCTGCGTGGTGGTGGCCGCAGCAACGGTGGTGATGATGATCTCACCCCTGTCATCGTTCTCAATGATCGTTCCGTTCTGTTTGATCTCCTGGCTGCCATCCTCTTTTTTGGTGATGGTAATATCGCCGTAGTCGATGTAGTAGGTCTCTGCAAAGGCCGGAGCCGCCAGAGACACCGTGATGCTCAACGCTGCCAACAGAGCTGCTGCCCGGCGGAATGCGTCGGTCTTCCTCATGGTAGAGGTCTCCTTTCTTTTTCTACACTTTCTTGTGCTTTTTGCGCTCTTTTTGTGGAGGGCGCATTTTTTTAATTGTTCCCCCATCTTTGCAATAGAGAAAAATAACAAATTTTTTGCTCAAAGTCCTCAATTTTGCGTCAATGTGCAATAAAATACAACACCCCCTGCCCTGGCCGGGTGCCCCCCCGGACGCAAAAAAAGAGGCCGCCGCATCCGCTCTGATGCAGCAGCCTCCCGGGGGAGCCCCCCTTGGATCATTTTGTTTTCAGTGCCTTTTCCAGCCCCTCCCGCGGGGTGACGTAGACGGTGGTATACACCTCATAGAGCACCATGCCGGGCTTTGCGCCGTTGGCTTTCCAGATGTTCTTCACCTCGGTGGTGTCCACGGCCACCTTGGCGGCGGCGCCGGCCTTGAAGGTGCTGGAATACACGACAGCCAGCTCTGCGGCCTCCTGCCGGGTGGTGTCGGGGATGTCCTCGCCCCGGCTCATGACCACGACGTGGCTGCCGGGGGCCTTCTGAACATGGAACCACAGATCCTTGCCCCGGGCGGTGTGGAGGGTGAGCTTGTCGTTCTGGGCGTTGTTGCGGCCTACCAGGATCTCGAAGCCGTCGCTGGACGTGAAGCGGAGGAAGTCGGCGGGCTTCTGGCGCTTGTCGCGCTGTTTGTAGTATTTCAGATAGCCCTGGCTCTTCAGCTCGGCGCGAATCTCGTTCAGCGCCGCCTCGCCGGAAGCCGTCTCCACCTCGTAGAGCACCGTTTCCAGATAGGCGATCTCCTTCTCGCCCTCGGCCAGCAGGTCCACCAGCATCCGGGCTGCAGTCTGCTTCTTCTTGTAGTTCTTGAAGAAGTTCTGGGCGTTCTGGCTGGGACTGAACCGCAAATCGAGCGGGATCGTGACCTCTTTGCCCTCATCGTACCAGTTCGGCACAGTGATGCTCTTCATCCCCTTTTCGGCCAGGTAGAGGTTGGCGGAAAGCAGCTCTCCGTAGAGGCGGAGCTTTTCGCTCTTGCCGCTGGCGGCAAGCTCTTCCTGACGGGCCGCCTGCTTGCGGACGGCACGCTCGTACATATTGTGGACGGCCTTGTGGAGCTCCTTGCTCTTGGTGCGGAGCCGCTCGGCGCGGTCTTTCTCGGCGTAGTAGCCCTCCAGCATGGCGTTGAAGGAGGGCCACTCCTTGATGAGATATTTCTCGCCGTACTGCCGGGGGCGGAAGAACGTGTACTCCACCGGCTTGCCGTCCGGGGCCGTCACGCTGCACGGACAGCCGCCCTGATCGTAGAGCTCTTTCAGCTCGTCAATGGCCGCCATCAGCCGGACCTTCTGGGGCTCCGTCAGCTCGTTGGCCAACAGATGTTCTCCGTCAAAGGCGCGCCATGCGGCCTCGCGGCAGACCACCGGGCCCACACCGGCCACCGTTTTGTTCAGGGCGTCTGCCACCGGCAGGTCGCGCTCGCAGGCCGCTGCCACGATGGACGCCGAGCTGACGGCCAGAAAATCAGGCCGGGCAGGCTTGGGGGGCGTCGTGTAGGGCAGGCCGGGCAAGAGCTGACGGACATCGCTGTCCTCGAAGTCCACCCGCTTGAGGGCATCGATGATCTTGCCGTTCTGCACCAGCACCAGATTGGAGTAACGGCCCATCAGCTCGGCGCAGAGGATGTTCCGCACAAGGTCGCCCATCTCGTTGGTACACTGGAACTCGAAGTAGACGATCCGGTCGCCCGGCTCCATCCGGACGTCCAGCAGACGCCCGCCGGTGAGATGCTTGCGCATCAGCATACAGAAAGAGGGCGGCGTCTCGGGGTTTTCGAAGCTCTCCTCGGTCAGGCAGACTCGCGCCGAGCCGCTCCGGGCCGACAGCAGCAGACTGTCAGTCTCCGTACGGGTGCGCAGGGTGATGACCAGCTCGTCGCGGGTCGGCTCAAACAGTTTTGCGATTTTGGCGTCAGCCAGCGTAGTCTTCAGCTCCGCCGCCGTCAGCGCCAGTGTCGCGGCATCCAATGCCATTTGTATTACCTCGTTTTATAAATAAGTATAGGGGTCCCGGGCGTCCTCGCTCACAAGGACTTCCAGCTCCGGAAAGGCCCTGCGCAGCTTCTCCGCCACCGCCGCCGTTACCGGGAACTCCGTAGCGTAGTGGCCCGCTGCGATGAGCGAGAGCCCCAGACGCTTTGCGTCGATGGCGTGGTGGTGGTTGGCCTCGCCGGTCAGCAGGCAGTCTGCCCCCTGCGCGATGGCGTCCTCGAAGAGGCTTCCGCCTGCGCCGCTGATGACGGCCAGCCGCCGCACTGTTTTGCCGGTGTCGGCGAACTTGACCTGCACCGCAGGGCCGTCGGACGGCTGGTTGCAGCGGGATGCAAGCTCTTTCTGCGCCCTTTTTGCCAGCTCGGGGACTGTGACGGGCTCGATGCTGCCCACACGGCCGCAGCCCTCGGCGAACGCTTCCATCTCCCGCATCCCGAAGAACCCGGCCAGCACCTCGTTGACACCGCCCTCGGCGGCGTCGAGATTCGTGTGCATACAGATCGCCGAGATGCCGCTTTTCACCAGCTGGAAGGCCACGTCCTGCCCACTCAGCTTTTTGAGGGGCGAGAAGATGACCGGGTGGTGGGCCACGATGAGCCCGCAGCCCTTCCGGGCGGCCTCTTCCACCACCTCGGGGGTGATGTCCAGCGTCACCAGCACACGGGACACCTCGCCGCCGCAGTCTACCAGCAGGCCGGGATTGTCCCAGCTTTCAGCCAGAGCCAGCGGCGCGATGCGCTGCATCTCTTCGTATATCTGCTGTACCGTCGTCATCCTTTGCTCTCCCCTTTTATCAGTTCATCCATCTCTTTCGCCAGCTCTGTGCCGTCCGGCACACCGAGGCGGAGGCGAGGCAGCTTGGCTTTCTGCCATGCGGCGTAGCCTTCCCCCTCCGGCCACTGGCCGGTGAGGCCGAACAGGCACTCCCGGAAAGTGGGCGTTTTCACCTCACCGGTGTACTCGGCGGCCATGACCGCATACCAGCGGCCCGCCGCCTGCACCGGCCGGTCGACCGCGAGGGCAAAGCCATGTTCCCACAGCCAGCGGCGCAGATCGCTGTGGCGGGTGGCCGGCACCATCACAAGGCGAGGCCCGCCCGGCGCAGATACCCACGGGGCTTTCTCGATGATCTCCCACGTTGTCTGGGCCGAGACGCCCGCCAGCACGATGGTGCTCACCTCGCCCGGAGACAACACAGAAAGACCGTCGCCGAGCCTCAGCTCAGCGCGGTCTTTGCATCCGGCATATTCCAGCGTCTGTTCTGCCTTTGCCAGCGGGCCGGGGCGCAGGTCGGCCCCGATGACCTTGGGGTACTTCCCCGAAGCGGCCAGCACCGCCGTCAGCTTGCCGTGGTCGCAGCCGATGTCGGCCACCGGCTCACCGGGGCGCACCAGCTCAGCGGCAGCGCTCAGACGCGCATCCAGTGTCGGCAGCACTCAGGACTTCTTGGAGGCCAGATGAGCGTTCAGCTTCTCCAGCAGCTCGTCGCAATCCACACCGTGGACCTCGCAGGCTTCCTCGATGCTCTCGCCGCGGGAGGCGGGGCAGCCCAGGCAGTGCATCCCGATCTCCATGAAGTAGGGAGCGGTGCTCTGGTCCATATCCAGAATGTCGCCGATGATGGTCTCACGGGTGACCTGCTTCACAGCCTTGGCTTCGTCCTTCTTGAGCATATTGAAAATATCAAACATGGTAGTTGTCCTTTCTGTCTCTTACGATGCGCCTTTGCGGCGCTCAGCTATAATATACCCCAATCATATCCTATATTTCAAGTAGTAATTGAAAAGCTTCTTATTTTATTCTGCAAGTATCTGTATTTTTCAGGTTGCTGTAGTTCTCTTTTGTGGGGAAAAAGAGAACCAGAGATTCTTCTCGCGCCGGTGGCGCGGGGGATGTTTTTCTTTCGGTCAAATGGCTTTGCGCTCCGCGCGGGCCAGAGGCAGAGCTGGTTTTTTCTTTAAGCTGGTTCTCGCGCCGGTGGCGCGGGGCGGGTTTTCTTTTTCGGTCAAATGGCTTGCGCTCCGCGCGGGCCAGAGGCAGGGAGGGGTGTTTCGAATCCCCCCTCCCTACCTCTGGACTCCACTCTCCCCGCAACGAGTTAAGGGCTGCTCGCCCTTAACAAGCCCAAAGAAGAAGTCGAAGCCCAAAAATGCTAGCCGCTTCGCTAAACGCATTTTTTTGTGCTTCTCCTATTTACGGCTCCGCCGAAGATTTCACGTTTCTGCTGGACGTTACCGTCAGCAGAGAGGTAACACCAGCTGCGAAGCAGCAAATCGGAGAAACGAGAAAAAAGCGTTAAGCGCAGCGACTAGCTTTTTTCCGTTTCGACAACCCCTTCGGGGTCTGAAAGGGGCGAGTAGCCCCTTTCTCGTGGGTCCAGCGCGTCGAAATCGCTGGTGGTTTTCTGGTTCTCTTTTGACATCAAAAGAGAACAATTCTACTTAACGTAAAGCGCTCTGCCCCGCGCACAGGCGCGAGAACCATTTCTGGTTCTCTTTTGGCACAGCAAAAGAGAACTTAGCCTTTTACTGCAACAGCACTCTGACCCAGCGCTTAGTTCTGCTTCATGCGAGCGAAGCAGTCAGAGCAGTAGACCGGACGGTCCTCACGGGGCTGGAAAGGAACCTTGCAAGCCTTGCCGCAAGCTGCGCAGACAGCGTCGAACATCTGGCGCTCACCGCCGTTGCTGCCGCCACGGACGCCGTTCTTGCGGGCGTCACGGCAGGGCTTGCAGCGCTGGGGCTGGTTCTCAAAGCCGCGAGATGCGTAGAACTCCTGCTCACCAGCAGTCCAAACAAACTCCTTGCCGCAGTCCTTGCAAACTAAAGTCTTGTCTTCGAACATAGTAGTATCTCCTCTTTGTTTAGTTCTTGCCCACGGAAGGATTGTAACCATACCTTTGGTTTTTCGGGACCATCGCGCTGATCGTAAGCTTACCAGGGGCTTGAATGAGTAAATGCCCTCTAGCTGAGGACTCTCCTATTGTACCGTTCTTTTTTTTATTTGTCAACCAAAAAACAACCCCTCGTCCGCTTTTTTGTGCATTCGGCATAATAAGACGGTCTTTGCTCGTGCAAAACAGCAAAAAGGCCACACCGCCCTTTGGGGGAGCGGTGCGGCCTTGGATGCCTTAAATGCAGAGATTACTTCTCGAGGACTTCCTTGGTGTCGCGGGCGATCATCAGCTCCTCGTCGGTAGCGATGACCAGAGTGCGGACCTTGGCGCCCCAGGCGGTGATGTCGCAGACATCGCCCACGGGATGCTCATTCTTCTCGGTATCGATGCGGATGCCCAGCCAATCCATGTGGTGGCAGACCTTTGCACGGGCGATCTCGTCGTGCTCGCCGATGCCGCCGGTGAAGACGATGGCGTCCACGCCGCCCATAGCTGCGATGTAGCCGCCGACCAGCTTCTTGATCTGGTAGTTCAGCATGTCAGAAGCCAGCTGCGCGCGCTTGTTGCCGTGGAGAGCAGCCTCCTCGACGTCACGCTTGTCGCTGGAAACACCGGAGATACCCAGCAGGCCGGACTTCTTGTTCAGGATCTCGTCCAGCTCGTGGCCGGTGATGTTCAGGGTGTACTTCAGGTAGTTGACCACAGAGGGGTCCAGGTCGCCGCAGCGGGTACCCATCATCAGGCCGGCCAGCGGGGTCATGCCCATGGAGGTATCAACGACCTTGCCCTGATCGACAGCGGCGATGGAGGAGCCGTTGCCCAGATGGCAGGTGATGAGCTTCAGGCGCTCAATGGGCTCCTCGAGGTACTCAGCAGCCTTGTGAGCAACGTACTTGTGGCTGGTGCCGTGGAAGCCGTAGCGGCGGACGCCGTACTTCTCATAGTACTCGTAGGGGATGGCGTACATATAGGCTTTCGGGGGCATGGTGCTGTGGAAAGCGGTGTCGAAGACAGCGACCATCGGGACGTTGCCGAAGACCTTGCGGGCTGCCTCGATGCCGAGGATGCCTGCGGGGTTGTGCAGAGGAGCCAGGGGGCTCAGCTCACGGATGGTGTTGATGACCTCGTCGGTGATCAGGCAGCTGGCCTTGAACTTCTCACCGCCGTGGACGACGCGGTGGCCGATGGCGCTGATCTCGCTGACATCGTCGATGCACTTGCCCTCGCCGGTGGTCATCTTCTTCACGACCTCAGCAAAAAGCCTCGGTGTGGGTGGGGAAGATCGCGGGAGTGGTAGCCTTGTGGCCGTTAGCTTCATGGGTGATCATGCTGCTCTCCATGCCGATGCGCTCGCACAGGCCCTTGCACAGCACCTTCTCACCGTCCATATCGATGAGCTGATATTTCAGGGAAGAAGAACCACAGTTGATAACCAGAATTTTCATCTTCTTGTTTCCTCCAGATATGTTTTTGTCCACCCCCGAGAGGGCAGAATTTTACAGATTCCTAGAATTATTATATAATAGGGTCGGCCGGTTTTCAAGCCGCAATGGCGGCAAAGCCTGCCGCGAAGTCCCCGGGCTTTTTTGTACATCCTGCCCAGAATCCCGTCATTCTGCCCCAGTTCTCCATGCAGTATGACAGATATTTCACAAACTTTTGAGGTCACGCCATGAAATTTGCCGGTATCATCGCCGAATACGACCCCTTCCACAACGGCCACGCATGGCAGCTGGCGCAGGCAAAAGCGCTGGGTGCAGAGCGCGTCGCCGTCGCCATGAGCTGTTCGCTGGTGCAGCGGGGGGCGCTGCCCCTCCTGCCCGAAGCTGTCCGCACCCGGTCCGCCCTCACCTGCGGGGCTGACCTTGTGTTCGCCCTGCCTGCTCCCTGTGCCTGCGCGGGGGCAGAGGCGTTCGCCCGGGCGGGCGTGGCGCTGCTTGCCGCCGCCGGGTGCGACGGTCTGGTGTTCGGTGCCGAGACACCCGACGCGGCCCTTCTGATGGAGGCCGCCGAGCTTCTTGACAGCGGCTCCTACCGCGCCGCCCTGAAAGCCCAGCTTGCGGGCGGCGCACGGAGCTTTGCCGCCGCGCGGCAGGCCGCCGCGGCTCAGCTTGCATCTGACGAGCGGGTCGCCGCCCTGCTGGACAAGCCCAACAACAACCTCGCTGTCGAATACTGCCGGGCCATCCGCAGCCTTGCGCCTCGGATGGAGGCTTATCCTCTGCCCCGGCAAGGCGCGAACCACGGTGAGGCGCTCCACTCTGCCCACGGGCAGTTCGCCAGCGCCAGCGCACTTCGCAAGCTCTGGGCCGAGGGCGGAGCGGACGCCGTCGCACCTTACGTTCCCGAGGCGGTCTTCCCGCTTTATCAGGAGGCTTACGCCGCCGGGCAGTACACCGATTTTTCCGCCGCCGGGCGGTGCGAGCTGGCCCTTCTCCGGTCTGCCTGCCGGGGCAAAGCGCCCTTTGCAGACATCCGCGGCGTCTCCGAAGGACTGGAGCACCGTCTGGAAGCCGCCGTCCGTACCAGCACCACCTACGACGAACTTCTGGGCGCTCTCACCACCGTCCGCTACCCCCGGGCGCGGATGCGCCGCCTCGCCATGGACGCCGCGCTGGGCTGCACCGCCGACAGTCTCCCCGCCCTTCCGCCCTATCTCCACCTGCTGGGGGAGGAAAGAAGGATGCCCTTCCTTTCTTAAAAAATTGCACCCTCCCTGTCTCCCACTCGCTGGCCCGTCTGCGGGGATCAGGCGGTGCCTGCACCCAGATGGCCGAGGCGCAGCTTGCCGCCGCTGATTTTGGTACGCTCTGCCGCGTTTCGCCGGAGGCAATGGGCGGTCTACTTCGTCAAAAAAATATCTTTTTGACGTAATGACAGAAATTTTTCTGCAATTTTTGTCATTTCGGCACTTGTATGCCGAGGCAGTTTCGGTGTATTATAGTAAAGATACTTGGATACAACACCGCCTGTTCGACAGGTACAAGGAGGAACCATGGCACTTCACGTTCTGGACGAAGCCAACCGCTGCCTCGGCTGCAAAAAGCCGATGTGCCAGCAGGGCTGCCCCATCCACACCAACATCCCCGAGGTCATCCGCCTGCTCAAGGATAATCACCTCGACGACGCCGGCCGGATGCTGTTTGAAAACAATCCCCTGACCACTGTGTGCAGCCTCGTGTGCAACCACGAGAACCAGTGCGAGGGCCACTGCATCCGCAACCGGATGCCCAGCCACGACCCCGTCCACTTCTCCATCATCGAGGACT
>VOFB01000921.1_pt1 | contig 10091 bp, 13 predicted proteins | sample 5384141 | NCBI WGS metagenome assembly VOFB01 (sample SAMN12384721, study PRJNA508395) | human gut metagenome | isolation source: healthy gut A | host: Homo sapiens
GCGTATTGGTTATAGTTGTGGGAACGCTGGGCAACTTCAAGAAACGTTGTTGGTCATCGCAAGTAAGAAACTTTATATCATCCACAGCACGAACTGGCTTTGTAAACCGCACACCATCCATTGGGTGTCTGGCAATCAAGTCATTCATTTTCGCCGCCTTGAACAATGTGCCCATAGCAATATAGGCTTGTCGGATAGTAGAACCAGCATAATCAGCGTCCATCCGAATCAAGACTTGCTTACAGTGCATGGGCTTGACATTGGCAATCGCCATTCTACCGATAACGGGCTGAATGTTTTTGGAATATCGCTCCCGATAATTGCGGAGCGTATTAGGGGCTAAGTCACCTACTATATTTTCAATCCAGAAACTAAACCATTGGTCAACCGTTGTTTCGGTGGCAACAAAAACTTCTTCGTGCTTGTCGGCATATTTCGCTTCTTCCATCCAATTCCTTGCTTCGGGAATAGTCTGAAAATATTTCTCATGCCTTTTTCCTGTCTTATCAACAAATCGTGCGCTGTATAAACCGTCCTTTCTTTGGTAGATACCCTTACCGCAGTCTTTTCCTTTGAGATTTTTTCCCATGAAATGCTCCTTTCCCTTGAAGGGAAATGGACGCACTGCTACACGATAAGTATAGCAGATTTTGTCCATTCCCTCAAGTAGTTATTGTGAAAAACTCTCCGGCAATTTGTAAATTTTTCGGAACTTCTTATATCACCAGTTTCTCACTGATGAATTGCTCAAATTCCTTTCGTTTGACCAGCTTCTTTGTGCCGACAAACAAAACGAAGGGGCAGTTAGGCGAGCGGAGCATACTGTCGATCTTGTTGATGCCGATGTTGCTGTATTCTGCCGCCTCCTTGGTGGTCAGTGTCATTTTCAGATGGATCGGAACGGTGCCGATGCAATTCTCCATGTAAAAGCTCCTTTCTTGGGTTTATCAGCCGAGCAGACGAGCCGCCGTTTTCAGATTGTCGGCAGCGGTGCTTTTGCGGAAGCTGTCTCCATCGAACATGATCGGGACGCAGACCTCCAAGATGCGGTCATAAATTCGGCGGTCATCCAGATCGACAGCTTGCTTCATAACGGAAAGCGGGATATTCGTGGTGACGATCATGGGCTTGCCGGTCAGCAGCCGTTTGTCAACCACATCGAACACTCGCTCCTTACCGAAGCTGGTGTTACGTTCTGCCCCCAAATCATCCAGAATGAGGAGGTCGGGGCGCATAAGCGATTTCATGTAATTGTCGCGGTCCGAACCGAAGTTACCCTGCATACGGTTGACTACATCAGACATTCCCACAAAGAGGACGGACTCCAGACGGTCAATCAGAGCGTTGGCAATGCATCCAGCGGCATAGGATTTTCCCGTGCCGACATTCCCGAACAGGAGCAGCCCGATTCCTGCTTTTTTGAACTCGTCCCAGTTCTGCGCGTAGCCTCTCGCCTTTGCAAGCTGGGGCGTTGTAACTGCGGCTGACTCAAACCGCCAGCCTGCGACGGGCATATCGCGGAACGCCTCGCTGCGGAGCATCGTCATGTAAGACATTCTCTCATATTCCCGACGCTCCGCTTCTTCCCGTTCTCGGCGTTCGGCGGCGCACTTGCACATAACCGGGTGCTTGGTAAAGCCCTGTGCCTGAAGGTCTGCGGGGTAAAAGGCTTCTTTCGGCGTGTGGCACTTGCCGCAGTATTTCAGCCCATCAGCGGAATTGATGTAATCGTCAGGTGCGGCATTAGCCGCTTCAACGGCATCAACCATTTTTGTAAAAATCGGATTCATAGACACTCTCCCTCGTTATCGTCGTAGGTGTAGTTTTTCGCGCTCCTGCCCTTGCTGTCCTCGTCCAGCCACTTCTTGATGGTGGCGTAATGATTGGCATAGTGCCTGTCATTGGAAGCCATGTACCGGGACAGCCGCTCAATGTATTCGGCAGCTTTGCCGGGATAAGCCGTCTCCAGCCGGGAATATTCCTCTCCTGACAGAAAAACATTTTGATACTCTCCATATCGGCGGCGCGTACTCTCTACTCTTTCGGTCTTACTCTGTTCTTTATATTCTGTATTAGTATTACTTGTGGGCAATTTCTGCCCATCAAGAGGGGCGGTTTTCTGCACTTCTGAAAGGCAGCCTTTGCCCATCAGAGGGGAAGAAAGCTGCACCCCATCGGGTATTTGCAGAAACAGCCTGTTAGCCTTGGTCAAGCCCTGTCGGACGCGAGTCAGCAGCCCGGCATTTTCCAGTTCGCACAAGGCGGTTTTTACCGTTCTTTCGCTCCGATTCAGGTCATTCGCCATCTGCTTGATTGTGTAGATGACATACACATTTCCGTCCTCTGATACCCACCCCGATTTTTGCGAAAGCATCGTGCGATTCAGCAGGAGGGCATACAGCAGTTTAGCGTTGATGGAATGTTCGCTGACTACCATAAATTGTGGCAAAGGAATGAACGGTGGGAGCGAGGTATCAATCTTGATATAGATGGCGTATCACTTCCTTTCGGTGTCTGCGGTATTCATGGTGGCGTTCCATCGGGTCCGCGAGGGAGTACGCAGATGTACCACCCTTTTTTTGCCCTCTTGGATTGATAATGCGGGCAAATAACGACAACCGCCCGGAAACTCTGCTTGCAATCGTGGACGCAGCGGCGGCAGAGCGTGTTGTACGCCTTGCGTCCCCGGTCATTCAGGAAGAACGACCATTCCAGCTTTTTTGATTTGCTCATGCGCGGCATATCTGTACTCCTTTCCCGAATTACAATTCGTTTCTCTGCTGTACTTTCAGCAGCTCCCATACGTCAGCCATCCGTTCTTTCAGCTCGGCAACGTCGGCATCGTAGAAATGCCCGGTGCTGTTGATGCGGCGGCAGACGTGGTTGATGTTTGTGGCAATCCTGCTGACAGCGGCAGCTAACTTTTTCTGCTCGGTGTAATCGACCTTGATGATGTACCCGTCAATCAGCATTTTCCGGGCATACGCGCCGAAGTTGCGGGTGCCGAGTTGATTCATCTTGTGGCGAACTACGCTCAATTCCTGCTCATTTAGGCAGATTTCCTTGCGGATGGGTCGTGTGCGGTCTGGCATATCAAAGAACTCCTTTCACTTTACAACGGACACCTTTTTGCCGTTTGTTGAGTATGGCGGCAAAAATTTTTTCCTTTCACTTTACAACGGACATTTTTAAGTCAAAACGCAGGTATCGAAACGGAAGATTTTCAAAAAATATGCGCCCCTGCTTTTGCGAAAGCGGGAGCGCGTTGTATCTGCGGATATGAGATTTGAGAGAGTAGCAAGCACATCCGGTGTCCGTACACACCGGAAAAATGAGCGGTTCAGCCTTGCGCCCGAACTGCTCATTTTGTTGTTGGGGAATCCCCACACCCCTTTCATGTCTGAATTGAAAATACTTCCTGAACTTTTCAGAAAGCCCTTGCTTTTATTCGCTTTGACGATTATAATTATACTGTGATTTTATAAGCAGACGCGGAACTTAACTGCAACAGGAGTGCTACCCATGAAGTATTTATCTATCGCGCAAACCGCCGAACGCTGGGGCATCTCCACCCGCCGTATTCAGATTTTGTGCGGCGAGGGGCGCGTCCCCGGTGCTATCCGCATTGGCTCGGTCTGGGGGATTCCAGAGGACGCAGAGAAGCCAGCGGACGCGAGAATCAAGAACGGCAAGTATATCAAAAAAACTGCCGAAAATGAAAAATAAGCCGCAGATTATATCAGCGACTCTAACTCGAAATAATGGGGTCTATTCCACCTCGCGGGTGCGAATGGGCGCACTGATCCCTTGTCACGAATCTACCTAAATCGTCGATTCGACAAACGATGACAGTGTTTGACAAAGATTTAGTCCTTCCGAGGGCGCGTCAAAGCCCTGCTGCCCCGGTACGTGCATCTACATCGATCCGCCCTACAACACTGGCAACGAGGGCTGGGTTTATAACGACAACGTCAACGATCCGAAAATCAAAAAGTGGCTGGGTGAGGTTGTCGGCAAAGAGGGCGAGGACTTGACCCGCCATGACAAGTGGCTGTGCATGATGTACCCGCGCTTGAAGCTGCTGCAAAAGCTGCTGGCGGACGATGGTGTTATTTTCATCAGCATTGATGACAGAGAGCAAGTATTACTACGGATGATATGTAACGAAATTTTTGGTGAAAATAATTTCTTGGCACAATTTGTTTGGCAAAAACGCACCTCTCCCGATATGCGTAAATTGGTAAGTACCGCCCACGAATATGTATGCGCGTATTGTAAAGACATCTCTTATCTCCCTAACGCAATAAGCAAAGTTGCATTAAGCGAAGAAGATGCCGAGAATTATAAAAATCCAGATAATGACCCCCGTGGTCCGTGGGCATCGAGCGATTTTACAGCGCAGGGTTTTCGTCCGAACCAGATGTATGAAATTATTACACCAGGCGGAGCGAGATATACTCCCCCAGAAGGTCGTTGTTGGAAAAACGTGGAGAGTGAGTTTATCAAGCAACGTGATGAAGGACGAATGTGGTTTGGAGCTGACGGAAAGGGCATACCGCGTCGAAAGACCTACTTATCTGAACGGGAGGGTAAAAACGTTTGGACTTGGTGGGATAACAAGGGCGTCGGGCATTCGCAGGAAGCTACAAAAGAGATTGGAAAAATCTTCGGTACGCCAACAGCTTTTGACTATCCAAAACCTGTTCGATTGATACAGCGTATAATTCAAATTGCTACAAGAAAAGACTCGATTGTACTTGATTCTTTCGCTGGGTCTGGTACAACAGCGCAAGCGGTTCTTAACATGAATAAGAATGATGGTGGATGCAGAAGAATCATCCTTGTTGAAATGGGAGACTATGCTGACAGCATCACCGCCGAACGCGTCAAGCGTGTTATCAATGGCTACGGCGAGGGCAAGAATGCCGTGGCGGGTACGGGCGGCAATTTCAGCTTTTATGACTTGGGCGAACCGCTGCTTGTGGGCGATTGCCTGAATGAAGCGGTTGCCCCGGAGAAAATCCGGGAATACATCTGGTTCATGGAAACCAAGCAGCCCTACGCCCCACCTATCGGCGACAATCCGTATTACCTCGGCAAGCACAACAGCACAGGCTATTACTTCTACTACGAGCCGCAGCGCGTGACGGTACTGGATTATGCGTTTCTCTCCACCATTACGGAAAAAGCTGATGGGACGGTGATCTACGCCGACCGCTGCTCTATCAGCGAGGATAAGCTGGCAAAAATGGGCATCACATTTAAGAAAATTCCGCGCGATATTAGCAGACTGTAAGGGGTGTTCGCTGTATGGAACTGAAATCATATCAGAAAAAGGTTATAGCGGACCTGACCCGCTATCTGGAACTGCTGAACGAAACAAAGAGTGACGCAGCGGCGTTTCGCCTGTTTTGGCAGGAAAAATCAGCCCCGACTTTAGGGCTATACCAAAACGTGATACCCGGTGTTCCAAACCTCTGCTTCAAGGTGCCGACAGGCGGCGGCAAGACCTTTATTGCCTGCAACGCCGTTCGCCCCATCTTTGACGCGCTCCCCGCTACCAAGACAAAGGCGGTCGTGTGGCTTGTTCCGTCGGACGCGATTTTGACGCAAACGGCAAAATCACTGAAGAACCCGCAGCACCCCTACCGTCAAAAAAATCGACGTGGATTTCGGCGGGCGTGTGGAGGTCTACACCAAGCAGGAGCTTTTGAACGGACAGAACTTCAACCCCACCGCCGTAACGGAGCAGTTGTCGGTTATGGTGCTGTCCTACGATTCGTTCCGTGGGCGCGGCAAGGAGGTCTTGAAAGCCTATCAGGAGAACAGCAACCTTGCCGAGTTTGCAAAGGTGCTGGGTAAGCCCGACAGCCCCATTGAAAAAGCGGATGAAACCGCACTGTTCCAGATCATCAACCAGCTTAACCCGCTTGTCATCGTGGACGAGAGCCACCATGCCCGGTCGGAATTGAGCCTTGAAATGCTGGAAAACTTCAATCCCTGCTTTGTGCTGGATTTGACCGCCACGCCGAAAAAAGGAGAGCAATATCATCTCCTATGTGGACGCGGTGCAGCTGAAAAACGAACACATGGTCAAACTGCCCGTGATCGTCTATAACCGGGACAGCCAATCCGAGGTGCTGATTGATGCAATCGACCTGCGGAACAAGCTGGAAGAAATCGCAGATGCGGAGTACGCCAAGACGGGCAAATATATCCGTCCAATCGCGCTGTTTCAGGCACAGCCGAAAGGCAAGGAGGACGCGACCACCTTTGAAAAACTGCGGGACAAGCTGGTGGATGCCGGGATTCCCGCCGAGCAAATTGCCATTCGTACCGCCGATGTGAACGAACTGAAAAACACCGATTTGATGTCCCCAAACTGCCCGATTCGCTATATTATCACGGTCAATGCTCTGAAAGAGGGCTGGGATTGCCCCTTTGCCTATATCCTTGCGTCCCTTGCCAATAAGACAAGTCAGGTTGACGTGGAGCAGATTTTAGGGCGGATTCTCCGTTTGCCCCATACGAGCCAGCACACGCAGTCGGCTTTGAATATGTCCTATGTGCTGACTTCTTCCAACGATTTCAATAACACCGTGGCGCATATCGTCAAGGGCTTGAACAGCGCAGGTTTCAGCGATAAGGACTATCGCATTGGAGAGTCTGCAAAACCGCAGATTCCCGAACAGCCAGCGGAACAAATCACGCTGCCTGACCAGCAAGGGTGTTCCAAAACGGAAACCCCTTTGGAAACCGCCGAGGACGATTTTTCGGGGCTGGATGGGAAATCTATCGGGGCAGAGCTGGAGCGGCGCAGAGAACAGGCGCAAACGCCTGAAATCGCCCAGAAAGCCAACAACATGTTGGACGCTGCCGCAGAGGTCGAAAAGGCATATACAGACGCTATCCAACAGACAGACAATGACCCGATGATGGACAATCTTCCGTGGGAGGTGCGGGATAAAGTGAAATCATTCCAAGTAAAACCCGCAGTTCCGGGAGGATATTGAAACGCTGCAAATCCCGCAGTTTTTCCTGAAAATTGAGCAATCTTTGTTTACGGATGGTTCTTTTGAACTGCTGGACAAGGAAATGCTGGCAGAGGGCTTTACACTCAAGGGCAAGGCATACGACATTGATTTTGCCACCGCAGACGATGAAATCCGCGAAATCGACGTGCGGGAGCAGGACGGCGGTTTGCCGAAGGTGTTCAAGATGGAGAGCGCCGAACAGCGGTACTTCAAAGAGTGGTTCAACAATCTGCCGCCGGAAAGCCGGGTGCGTCAATGCAAGGATATGATGTTCAATCAGCTTAACAAGCTGAACATGGTGGACGCCGCCGAACTGAAAGCCTACATAGACCGCATTGTGAACGATATGGATAAGGCGCAGCTTGCCGCTATGGAGAAAGCCCCGCTGGGCTATGCGGCAAAGATCCGCGCCAAAATTGAAACGCTACTGGAATCCCATTATCGAGAAAACTTTGAAAGGTGGCTGGAAACGGAGCGCATCGTCTGCAAGCCCTATTTCCGTCTGCGCCCCTCTATCCATCCTGCCACATATACCGACATATATGCCCGTTCTCTGTATGCAGCAGAGGACGGTGACATGAACAAACTGGAACAGAAGTTGATTGTAGAGTTGACCGCCCTGCCGAATGTCCGCTGGTGGCACAGAAATATTGCACGTCAAGACTTTGCAATTAACGGCTTTATCAAGCACTACCCCGATATTCTGATTATGACCCAGAGCGGCAAGCTCATCTGTGCATCGACACGGTTAAGGCATTGTAAATCAAATAACCATATATCCGTCACTTGCGGGGGCGATAAAATCTACCCCCGATAAGAAGCAGTGCCGATTCGGGCAGCAGGAGCAATTCTGCTGCTCGTTTTCTTTTTGTGTGACCCCCTGGCTCATGCGCCGCAGGGTAGTCATAAATAACAATCAGCAAGGAGGTTAATTGTCCAATGAAAAACAGTAAGCGAGGAGGTGCGCCGCCTATGAACCACATCGGGAATATCCGTATATCTTCAAGGGAGGGCTTATATGGCAAAGAAACTTGACCCTCAAGAGATAGAGCAGTCCCGAAAAAAGACTCGCGCCGATAATCGGGAGGAACGCAAGGAGCGCATACATGACGGAATCCGCAAGAATCGGGAAAGCGGCGGTGTAATTATAATACCGCCACCCCCAGCCGTACAAGCGCAAGGGCAGACTCCCCGAAAAATGCGTGTTGCAGCTTATGTCCGTGTCAGCACACAGGAAGAACAGCAAGTAGGCAGTTTTGAGATGCAAATTGTCTATTTCAAATCCAAAATTGAGAGCAATCCCGATTGGGAGTTAGTAAAAATCTATCAAGATTACGGCGTAAGCGGCACTTCCACGAACAAGCGGCAGGGATTTAAGGACATGATTGATGACGCAAAAGCAGGCAAGATTGACCTAATTTTGACAAAGGGCATAAATCGCTTTGGTAGAAATACGGTTGATATTTTGAACAATTTGCGTACTCTGAACGCCTTGACTCCACCTGTCCCGGTGCGATTTGAAAGCGAAGGGCTGTCCTCTATCGGGGATGGCAGCAACAATCTACTGATAGCGGTCTTGTCAGCACTTGCAGAATTGGAATCACAGCAAAAGAGCGAAGCCATCAAAACGGTATTCGCTGGCGCATGGCAGAGGGTATCTACCAATTCTCGGTGATAAACACGCTTGGCTACTATTGGGACCACTTCGGACGATTGCTGATCGAGCCAACAGAAGCAAAGATTGTTGAGTACATCTACGAAAGCTGTTTGGAAGGTGCAACCCCCGCAGAAATTGCCGCCGCGCTGACCGAGCAAGGCATCAAATCGCCTAAAGGGAAAATTTTTGGCGGGCTGCTACTATTCGCGGTATTCTTTTGCGGGGACGCACTCATGCAGAAAACTTGTACGATTGATTTTCGGGAGCATAAGTCAGTGAAAAACACTATGCTCAACAAGTATTTCAAAGAGGAACACCAACGCAATCATAAAAAATCCGATTGGCAGAAGGTGCAACAGATTTTAGATGAAAAGCCACTACCCGGCAAATCGGCAAGGCTACATGCTATGCCAAAGCGGTTCACGATCACACGTTCTAAAGACAAGTATTTCAGAGGGTATATCATTTTAGACCCGCGCTGGACAGCTTCGGAACGCCGCGAACTGCTGAAAGAGCTGAAAAATCTCTAATACCGAAAGGAAAATCCATTATGAAATTTGATTTTAACGCACTGAACTTTGAGATCCTTGATGCGAACACCAACGCATACCCCGACATTTTCATTAACCAGAACGGTGTCACCTTTACGAAAAAGGTACTTGATGACCTGAACTATCCTGCTTTTGTCCTGTGCCAGCTTGACGCAAAAAACAAGGTTTTTGCGGTTCGTATGTGCAAGAGTAGTGAGCAGAGGGGCTACAAGTTCTCAAGCCGAAGGGTGAGCAGAAGGCCACGGTCAGCATCACCAACAAGAATCTGGTTGACCCCATTCGTGCCGCCATGGAGGGCGTTTGGCAAAGCGATAAACGCTATCGTGTGCGTGGCTTTTGGGTCGCAGACGCAAAAACGATGTGTTTTGACCTCTCCGAGGGTGTGCAGGAGGATTATAGAAATGCCGCCAGCGATAATGAAAGCGAGGAATAAATCGGTGAACGGATTGTTCACCGTCTGAACTTCCGAATGACAGTGGGGCAAGCTCATTATGGGCTTGCCCCTTGCTTAAATAAAGGCGGGTATTTGCAGATTGTAACACAAGGGGCAGATAAGTGAAATGTAGGGTGGTAATATGGCAGAGAAAAAATAAACGGCGCACAAGCGATAATATCCCCGATATTTGCCCCGAAGGACAACAAAAAAAAACAGGCGTGGGAGTTGTTAGCGTCCCACACCTGTTGGAAAACTGATTTGTAGCAGCGGCGTACCTATATCCCTCGTGTAAGTTTTCTCTACGCCATTTTTTACGCCATTTTCGTATAGAGTAGCATAGGAAAACATGAAGTTATATATGGTTGGTTTGTTCCAAAATCCGCTTCAAATCAAGTAATATTCGTATTTATTGA
>VOFB01002985.1_pt1 | contig 10068 bp, 19 predicted proteins | sample 5384141 | NCBI WGS metagenome assembly VOFB01 (sample SAMN12384721, study PRJNA508395) | human gut metagenome | isolation source: healthy gut A | host: Homo sapiens
AGATCGTGCGCAAAGGTGACGTGACCACCATTGTTCTGGCGGATGGTCTTGGCAGCGGGGTAAAAGGCGAACATCCTTTCGACGCTCACCAGCAAGATCGCTGCAACCATGCTTTCCGAAGGTGCGGATATCTATGAAACGGTGGAGACGGTTGCGTCCACGCTGCCCGTTTGCTCCGGAACGTGGGCTGGCGTATTGCACGTTCACCATCCTGCGCGTGAATACCGCGGGAAAAGCGCATATGGTGGAGTTTGATAATCCGCAGGCCATTATCCTGCGCGGCGGGAAGGAAGTCCCGGTTGAAAAAACGGAGATTGAAATTGGCGATAAAAAGGTGCTGGAAAGCCGTTTTTCTATGCAGGAGGACGACATGTGCGTCGCTTTTTCAGACGGGGCGATCCATGCAGGGGGTTGGCCAGACGCTGAATTTTGGATGGCAGCGGGATAACATTGTGGAATACGCCTGCCGGGCATACCGCAAGAGATGCGGCGCGCGCGATGACAAAGCTTCTGCTTTCCGCGTGCAATTCGCTTTACGACGGCCGGCCGGGGGACGATACGACGTTTGTGACCACAAAAAATACGGCATGCGCAGCCGGCTTTTATCATGGTGGGGCCGCCGGTGGATTCCTCGCGCGACCGGGGGCTGGTCGACAGGCTGCTGGAGGCCGACGGGGTAAAGGTGGTGTGCGGCGGCACGACGTCGCAGATTGTAAGCCGTGTTTCGGCCGCGACCTCCGCGTCAAAATCGATTATAAGGATGCGGGCGTGCCGCCCACGGGAATGATCGAAGGGGATCGACCTTTGACGGAAGGCGTCGTGACGCTTGCGAAACCTATGAGATCATGCAGAAATATATGGCGGAAGAAGCGACATGGAAGAACTGTTCGATATATTCAAGCAGGACGGCGCGTCGGCTTGCAAAGCTGCTCTTGGAGGAATGCACAAGCGCGCACTTTACGGTGGGACGCGCAGCCAACCCCGCGCACCAGAACCCGGACCTTCCGATCGACCTCAGCCTCAAGCTGCGCATGGTGAAAGGATATCGCCAAGATCCTCGGCAGATGGGCAAGACGTAGAGATCGAGTATTGCTAAGATGGTGGTAGGACGCTTGTTCTCAAACTTCATAATCCTTCGGCGGCAAAACGGGGCTCGATCGACCGGGCGGTTTTACGGTATAACCGTGCGCTTTCCTATTTGTTTGAGCATACCAAGGAAAACGTGGAGCCTATCATGCGGGAGATGCGGGGAGGGGCGCTTACCTCACGCCGTATCAATGGCCTTCTTCGGTAAAGAACTGATGAACAGGTTCAACGAATTCGGCGTACAGCCGTTCAAAGACGCCCTGAAGCTTGATTATGCGATGGCGATGGTCGCGTGGCTGTCTCTGCGTAAAGCGCAGAAGGGAGCGCGCTATCCGCAGATACTTGGAAGAAGCCGATTTTGACCGGCAGTTCTCCGCCGCGCTTGACGCGTTTGACACCAGGTGAATCGGCCGGGAGGGCTGCGCCTGCGGCTCGAACGCCTCTATAACGGCCTCGGCATACGGAAACCGCTGCTTTTCGGGCGGTATGCGAAAACCGCGATTACTGCCTGCTGTACGATAAAGCGCACGGCAGGTTCATACAAAACTCTATCTTATGGGCGTCCGGGACGAAAACCGCCGCGGAGGATCGTACGCGGAGATGCGGAGCTATATTATGTTGCGGAAGGACACGAGCCGCTGAGGCGAGGATAAACGCGAGCGGTATATCGTCGTACCGCTTTCCTTTGGCAAAGCACAAGAGACTGTGTTGCGCGCGGGGCTGGAAAACCCGAGGATTTTTTTAAAACGGCGCGCCTGCTGAAGAAGAACGGGGACTATTACCTTCCATAAACGTGGCGTGCGAAAGCGCACAGGAAGGGAAAAACGACATATATGGAATCACCCGCAGCCTGAAGGACGCGGCACTACGCGGTGACGGACCTTCAGGGAAAAGGTTCTTGCGGAAGGCGGAATTCCCCGCAGGAAGGATATTTGCACTAAAACGGAATGCATGCGGCGGCAAACGAAGCAGGTGGAAATTGCATGGAAAACAAAGAGCGCCATTTATCACATACCGCATGGAGAGATCGGGGACAAAGCTTACCTGTGGCAGGGAGGCGGCGCAGCTTACAGCGGGCGAATTCAACCGTATGGTGTCGATGGTGGCCTATAAAGCCGAGGCTGAGGGGGGTGAAAAAGCCCCGTATTCGTGAGCGCGAGGGTATTTTCACCGCCTGCCCGCCGGTGCGGCTCGAATACACAGAAAAACCGCTTTGCGGGCGGCAGAATGATATGTGTTAAATGCGGCTGCCGGGGAAATTGAAACGATAGGGGCCTCTGAATGCCGCGCGGCGGCTGTTGAAATATAACGGTACGCGCTTTTGTTTTATGCGAACAAATGGACGGGGGGATACTGATCCACAACGATATCTGGGCCTGTCTTATCTGGCGCGCCCCACGCAGGAGGGTATCCGGGATTTTTTTCCGCTATGCGGAAAAAGCGGCAAAGGATATAAAGGCGGGCAAAAAAGATTTTCCGGAGGATATCTATCCGGGAAATCAGCTACCATTGCGCGCTTCGCAAACCTGCGCAACGTTCGCGAAGAGATTACCATTGTGGATGAAGAATAGCCGGACGGACAATTTTATAGTATAATAATAAATCAGGCGCATCTTGCTGCCGCGCCATTCCACTGGAACTCAGCCGAAAAGCGTGCTCGGGGAAATTCCGCCGAGCGGAGCGCGCGTCTGCGCGCAAAGAGCAGCTATCTGTCCGGAAGAGGCGAGGCTTTTGCTTCGCCTCTTCGACTTTTCCGCCGGCAAAATTTCACGGACAAAAATGTAAAAAGCGGTTACTGTTCCTGTGTTTCGGGTTATTAATAAAAAAGGATTATTATTGGCTTTCGGTAAAGGAAGATTGAATGAAAAAATTTCTAGCGGGCACGGCAGGCAAAGTAACGATCATAACGGTGGTTCTTTTGCTTGTATTGTGCATTTTTGGATAAAAACCTCGCAGGAAGAAAAAGCGGCGGATGTGGAACCCGCGCAGGCAGTACAGGAGGACTGTGGACGGCCTTCCGGTTTTATCGATTTTACGGCCGACTGGGCCTCATTGCAAAGAGATGGAACGGTCCTTAAGGAACTCAGGGGAATACGATGGTAAAATTACGTTTGTAACGGTGAATGTCGATGAACAGAAAAAAATCGCGCAGGAATTTGGCGTGTCGAGCGTTCCTGTTTATATGATCCTCGACGCGTCGGGAACTCCGTTACATATTATCCGGGCGCGGCGACGAAGGAGGCGCTTACGGCCTTTATCGAAGACGCATTTGCGAACCCGGATATGGCGGGGAAGGCGCATGACGGAGCTCGCACAGCTTCTGAAACATGATTTCGCAAAACTTGTGGATCGGGCCGCTGGCGGCGCTGGCGGCGGGGCGTGCTGACCTCTCTTCACCCTGTGTTCTCTACCTTTCCGCTTGTCATCGGTTATGTCGGCGGAAATAGGGCAGCAGAAAAACAGCGCTCATCTATTCCCCTGCTGTTTTGCCTGGGATGACGGTGACCTTACCGCTATCGGCACGGTGCTTGCGCTGCTTGGCCAGCAGCTTTCCGCCATGGGAAGCTGGTGGTATCTGGCGCTAGGGGCGCGATGGCGTTTATGGCGCCAGTGAGGACGTTGTAAAGTTGTTTCCGGCCTGCGGCGTGCGGCAGACCACGACTAAAAAGGGCGGCGTGGGCGCGTTCCTGCTTGGCCTTCTCGAGGTGCGTTTGCTTTCCCCTTGCGTGACGCCCGTGCTGGCGGCGATTCTTGCGGTGATTTCTGGCGGAATCGACCTCGGCGTGGGGAATCGCTATGCTGGTTACCTATTCGGTGGGAAACAGCATATTGATCGTCGCCGTGGAGCGGGAATCGGAACGGTGAACCAGCTCGGCGGCTCGGCGCGGTTTGCGAAAGCGGGGGAAATGGGTCAAAGCCGTTCTGGCGCAGTAACCGATCCTGGATTATATTTGCTTTATCTGGGCTTCTGATTGGAAGGCAAAAGGAATAATAGTAGCTATGAAGCATAAAAAAGGACCGAAAGTAAAAACATCAACGCTTTGCTGATTGCCGTTGGCCGTCATTTGTATTGGCGTGGCGGCGTTTTGCCGGTATGACGATCGTCAATACGGATAACCTGGTACCTATACGGATGAAATCTACCAGCGGCCTTATTCCGTCAATAACGCGGCGTGGAAGTTGCGTACGCAGTTATTGTTCACACGCAATGACGATGCTGAACCTGCTTGCGGGGAGACGAATTCCCGAGAGCCGGGCGGCGGAGCTGGGTGTGATGTATGAGATCCGTGACGACCTTCCTCTGCTCGAAGAGACGCTCCGGTCCCAATATGAAGGGAATTCCGAAACCGTGGAACAGCTGATTGCGGACGTAAACGAGCTTTTGTCGCTGCATGACCGCTGCATCCAACTGATCCGCGACGGGAAGCAGGAAGAAGCAAAGACGCTCCTGTACGAGACTGCCTTATCCGCTCTATCTTCGCGCAGACAGCAATGTGCGCGAGATCACAGATTATACAGGGACAGAGATCGATAATTACGTGGAGCGGGCCAACCAACTGAATGAAAAAAACGAATATGATGGCGCTTGCGTGGGCTCGATTTTGATTGCGCTCGCGATTATGGTATCTGCCGCCAGCGTGCATGCGATTGCAAAGCGCAACGAGGATATCTTCCACAACAATGCGCTTTTCAGTATTATTTCGAAAATGTGGACGATGTTCATGATCTACGACCTTCTTGAGGACCGTGTGGAATATATCAGCGACAATGCGGAGCGCATCTCAGGATTTCCATGGGAAAGCTATAAAACAATGTCTGGATCGCGCGTGCATACCTTGACGATGAAACGTTCCAGAGGCTTGCAAACGGTTTTGAGAGCCCAACCTTGGCGAGATCCGGCAGGATGAATATATTATGACAGATCCGAAGACGGGTCATGAAAAGAGCTGTCCAGCAGGCGTTATCCGATCGTTGAAAACGGCAGGGTCACCAAGTTCGTATTTGTGACGAGGACCTACTGAGGAAAAACCGCGCGCAGAATATGCTCAGGTCCGCGCTCGAACGTGCAGAGAACGCAAATATTGCGAAGCGGGAATTTCTGTCGCGTATGAGCCACGAAAATCTGCACTCCTATGAATGCGATGACAGGGGACGATCCGCACGATGGAGTACGACCTGCTGATCCGGAAAAAATGCGGGAAACACCTGCGCAAGCTGAATATGTTCAATTATGCACCTGCTCGACCTGGATTAACGATATCCTCGACATCACAAGATCGAAAGCGGGAAGATGAAGATCGAAGAACGCGAGTTCAGCTTGAACGCCATGCCTCCATGAGATCACGGATGTGCTGGCCAAGGCAGGAAGAGCAGGCAGGCGTTGATGTACTGCAGAAAAACGTGACCTGTGATAGCGGTGAAGGGCGACAATACGCGGATCAAGCAGGTGCTGCTGAATTTTTTCTTTCAATGCGATCAAGTTTACCCGGAGCGAGGCAAAATCAGGATGTCCGTGGAAGAGATGGACCGGCGGGGAAATCAGGTTTGCCTGAAATTTGAGGTCAGGGATACCGGTATCGGGATGCACGAGGAATTCCTGGAGCATTTATTCGAGCCTTTTGAGCAGGAGCAAGCGCCACCTGCCGCAAGTATGGCGGAACCGGTCTTGGATGGCGCTTTCCAAAACGCTTGTCGAATCCATGGGCGGGGGAGATCGAGGTGGAAAGCGTGCCGGATATGGGCAGCGTTTTTTGCTTTCAGCCTGTGGCTGGAGATCGCGGACGCGGGGCGGAATTCCATCAAGATTTCGAGGAGATCAAAAACCTGCATGTGCTGATCGTGGAGGACGACGAGGAGATGCGCGAACATCTGAAGCTCCAGTGCAGCCAGCTGGGCGTGGACGCGACGGCGGCAGCCTCCGGCGTGGACGCGGTCAGCTTGTCAAGGATGCGGGAGAGACAGTTTGACCTGTGCCTGATCGACTCTTTATATGCCCGATGTGGATGGTATCCCACGGCGGAATGGATTCGGTCAAGCGTGGGAAAGAGACTCATATTGTGCTTTGATGTCGGCCTACGACCACAAGAATATCGAGCAGGAGGCGCTTGCGAGGTCGAGGTGTCGACGATTTCCTGGCAAAACCGGTGATGCGGAGCGGACATCACTGCATCCTGCAGCGCCTGAGCGGAGAAATATCGGCTTGGCAACGAAGGCGGGAAGAAGAAAATTATGATTTCTGGGCAAGAGGCCGTTGATTGCGGGAAGACAACGAGCTTTAATATGGAGGTCAAAAGGGGAACTGTGCGAGTATGTGGGTTTTACGGTCGAATGCGCTTATAACGGAAAGGAAGCAGTGGAAAAATTGGCCTCCGGGGCATGGATATTACGGACGCGATTCTGATGGACGTGCATATGCCCGTCGTGAACGGGAACGAGGCGGCCCGGGCGATCCGGGAGATGAAGAGGAGCGACGCGCATTCGGTCGCAATTATCGCCATGACGGCGAACGCATTTTATGAAGACGCCGCGGAAGCGATCAGGAGTGGAATGAACAGAGCATCTGGCAAAACCGATTGAGAGGCTGAATATTTGCAGCCTTGTATAAATTTTGTATGATAAAAAAGCAGGCTATGATTGAGGAAACGGGTATGGAAATTGAAGTAATGAATTGCGGGGGATCGACTATGAAGACGGACTGGCGGATGAGCGGAAACGAAGCACTGTACCGCAAGTTCCGAAGAAGTTTTTTGCAGGGGGAGCATGATCCGGCTGAAGGACTACCTCTCGGAAGGCGACATGGAGGGGGTTCACGAAGCCGCGCATACCCTGAAGGGGACGAGCGGGACCCTTTTGGAATGTATGAACTCGGACAGCTGCGACGCAGTGTGCAAAAACTGCGGGGGCAATGAGGGCGATATTGATGTGGATACCGTGTACAACCGTTACGACGCCGCAAAAGATTGAGGATATGGAGTAAAGAGGTTCTGCAATGAAAGAGAAATTGTTGATTGCCGACGATGCCGAACTGAACCGTGCCGTACTGGAGGAACTGCTTTCATCCGAGTATGAGACGATTTACGCTGGGGGCAGGGAAGCGATGGAAATCATGGAACGGGAGCGTGACAACTTGGCGCTGGTACTTCTCGACGATGATGCCGGATATAGACGGCTACGAAGTCCTCGAATATATGAACTTTAACGGCCTGCTCAAACATACGCCCGTCGTATGGTCACGGCGGCGATTCGGCCGGGGACGAGGAGAAATGCCTGCGGGCTGGGCGCGATGGATTTTGTGCGCAAACCGTATGTTACGGATGTTGTCAAACGCAGGGTCAAAAATATCGTCGAACTGTACCATTACCAGAATGGGCTTGAAGAATGCTCGAGCAAAAAGGGGAAGCGCTTTCCAATGTGAACGAAATCATCGTCGCGGTGCTTACGTCGGTGCTCGAAACAAAAACGGCGGAGACAAAAGGAGCATATCCAGCGTATCAGGATGTATACCCGCGAGCTGCTTAGATTCCTGTATGAACACAGCGACGATAAGAACGGGCTGAAACCCGCAGACGAGTCGAAACGATCTGTATCGCATCCGTACCGCACGATATCGGAGAACTGCTGATTCCGGAATCGATTCTGCGGAAAAGGGCCAATGAGCTCGAGGATGAAGAGCGCCTGATCTGGCAGCAGCATACAGTGAAGGGCTGTCAGTTGATCGAACCCTTAAAAATATCGAAAACAAGGATTATATCAGGTATTGCTATAATATCTGCCGGTCCCATCACGAAAATGGGATGGTTCAGGTTTTCCGGACAGGCTCGTGGGGGACGATATCCCGATCTGTGCCCAGGCGGTGGGCCTTGCCCATGATTACGACAATATGGTGGTGGCGAAGGGATACTCGCACGAACAGGCAGTGGGACGTATCCGTGACGGAATATTCAATGCCTTTTCACCCGTACTCGTGGAGACCTTCCAGCTCGTGGCCGATAATTTCAAAATAATACTGGAAAAGAACCCGAGCCGGAGAGATGCTGAATCCCTCGGCGTATATAGAAAAGCCCGTTCCAACAAAGGAACGGGCTTTTTATCTATGATTGCTATCTATGGCTGGCGGTTGGTTGCTGCGGACGGATGCTGCGGCCTGTTTTGAGCGGGAAACGTCCGCCCGTTTCCACGCGGGCCTGCGCAGCCTGTAAACGACCAACCACGCACGATGATACCCAGCAGCATGCAGGCAGCCGGATATTCGGAGGCGCTCAGGAAATGACCAACGGTATGAGCAATTTTCCGCCTGGATTTGGAACGCGCGTTTTTCACGGATGATACCCAGCAGCGATGAACAGGGCGACCGCCATTGTGAGGGATGTGGTGTTGGAATACTCCGTTGGTGCGGATATACCTGTTACGATCACTCGCCTGCAACAGCATCAGCGGGACGGGAATATCGTGCCGGTTGGGAATGAAGCTGCGCGCGCAGCGCAGCATAAAGACGGTTACGAAGCAAGGGCGAATGGCTCGCACGACCGCGGCACCCACGGACATTCCACGATCGAAAAACCTGCGCCGGATCGGCCAGGGCAAGCCGACGATCCCGGAAGTGAAAAGCCCCGCTGTGAGGCAAGTCGCGAGGATGATAGCGCGCGGATAATTTTTTCGCGGATTATCGATGCGGTTGGTAGAGCCGAGGCCTGTTCCATGCCTGCGAAGAGGAAAATAATGCCGGACAGCTTGGAGAGCGTTCCGAGGTCGGAAAGGTCGGGGAAGATTTTTATCCGCAGTGGGCGGAGTAAAGACCCCGGGATTGTGGGTGAATGCAAGACCGTCCTGAAAACAAGTAAAACTGCCAGCGGGACAAAAAGCCCGGATAATCGTGCCATGTGCTGATTGGTAATGGGGACGCCCTTGATGATCAGGAACGTAATCAGCCAGAAAATAGAGATTACAATGATGCCGATGAAAAGTCGTTTGAAAGAAGACTTTTTGTTCCCGTGATGGTGGCGATCATATCGGCAAAGGCGGCGCCCACCGTTACCATGCCAAAACACATCTGAACCACACGAGCTGGGCGCGGCAAGAAACCCAAAACGCGGGGGAAAGGGCGCGGCCGATCCCACGGACAGGCCGTTGCCTTCGGGCATTGCCGTGGCAAGCTCCGCCGATACGAAAGAAATTGGGATCACGAACATCAGCACGGCGAAAATCATAAAAGATACGGATTCCCAGCCGCATATGCACAGCCTGGGATGCGCCTTACAGAGGCGAAATAGGCCATCGTAAGGAAAATAAGCTGCATAAATGAAATCTTTTTTCATAATCCTGTTCCCTGTTGTTGTGAAATACTAGACGTCAAACCTATTGATAAACTGCTGTCTTTCATAACCGGATATTTTTTGCTTAATCAAAAACTTTATGGTTATCAATAGTTGTACAAAGGGGGTATATAGAATGGAGCAACGAAGACCGCATATGCGGAAACAACGCATATTGTGATGTCGGAAGACATCAACCAGCTTGGGAACCTGCACGGCGGAACGCTGATGCAGTGGGGTGGACATCATTGGCGCGGTGGCCGCCACGCGGCATGCACAGCACGGTTACGACGGCGGCGCTTTCGACAGCATGGATTTTAAACATCCGGTGCCGCTTGGAGCGATTGTAACGCTGCAGGCCGCAGTGACATGGACGGGCCGCACTTCGCTCGAGGTGCGTGGACGTATACAGCGAAAAGTCCAACTGTGTGGTAAAGAAACGTACGAATACGGCTTATCTTGTGTTCGTGGCGCTCGGGTATGACGGCAAGCCCTCACGAGGTGCCGCCCTTTACACCGCGCACAGACAGCGAAAAGCGGAGTATGAACGCGCGCGAGGCCGCGAGGCGCGGCTCGCAAGGAAAAACAGCGAGGAGGGAATGACGGTTTGTTCACAGGAGTGGAACAAACCGCCAACAGCAATACGTAACTGAAACGCAGAAGCAATTGA
>VOFB01002853.1_pt1 | contig 10056 bp, 18 predicted proteins | sample 5384141 | NCBI WGS metagenome assembly VOFB01 (sample SAMN12384721, study PRJNA508395) | human gut metagenome | isolation source: healthy gut A | host: Homo sapiens
GATGAGCGCTGCGCGATGGCGCGGGAGTGGGGCCTCTCGGCGCGGAAGGCGAGCTTTGCCCGCTGCTCGTCATGGGCATGAGCGCTACACGGAAGGGAGTCGGCTGTTCATCGCCCAGACGGTAAAACTCACCGCACCGCATCTATCGCAAGGAGGGACCCTGTCTCGAGCTTGTGGAGCTGGTGTCGCAGAGCACCGCGTCATCCGAGGCTCGCAATGCCGAAATCTACCAGGGTTTCTCTTCTTTAATACCATTGGCCGACAGACAAAGCGCGGGATGCGGGTGGCGTTCCCTCTGTCTTTTCGCCAGGGACGATGCGGATGGCCGTTGCAGGACGGTTCCGGCTTATGCGCGCGCGTCTCGAACGTAGGAGGAACCTATGGGAATCTTGGATCGCCGCAGCTTTTTGAAGGGTGGCGTGGTGGCTGCCGGTGCGGCCGCCTTCGCCGGCGCGCTCTCGGTTGCGCGCCGTCGGCGCCGCAGGAGACAGGCGCCGCTGATGAGAACGCTCGCGACGACGGGCGAGGCCTGGTACGGCAGTCCCGCCGATCCGGCGACTTTCGACGTGTGGTCGATACTGTCGATTGTGAAGTGCTCATTGTGCGGCCTTGGGGCCGGCGGTATCACGGCCGCGGCCGCGGCAGCTGAGAAGGGCATGAACGTCATTGCCATCGAAAAGGGGTGCCGGTCACGGCAGCATCAAGAGTGACATCGGCGTCATTGGCACGCGCATCGACACGGTTGAGGTCGATCCGCCCAGATGCTGAACGAGCACCCGTTACGCCAACGGCTGGTGCGATCCCCGCGTCACCCGTGTATGGGCCACCAGATCGGCGTCACATTCGACTGGATCCAGCGACTCCATCGCCGAGTTCGGCGCGACGCCCATTTGAATACGACGTGGACGAGGGTACCCACGGCGTGTGTGGCCGGTATCCCACCGATCACGGCTTCCACTACACCTATACCGAAGAAGAGCAGGCCAAGGCCGATGCGGCGGTGGCCGAATCGGGTGACCCGGCCGCCCAGGGCATTCTGCCCCAGGTGAGCGACTACATGCCGAAGAAGCTGCCGAGAATGGGGCGCTGATTTGCGCTATGAGACGCCGTTTTGCAGCTGCCCAGGACGAAAACGGCAGGTGACCGGCGCCTATGCGAAGATCGGCGACGGATGCGTGCTCTTTAACGCTAGCAGGGCGTCATCCAGCCACGGCGGCTATGAGGCTAACCCGATCTTCTGGCTGAGCTGAATCCGGACGCCGCGGCCATCGGCGGCGTGTCCATGACCCAGGCAGGATGCGAGGGCGAGGGCATCAAGGCCGGCATTTGGGCCGGCGGCATGAAAGACGATTCCCACGCTCATGACCTTCCGCTCGCGCCGCCGTGGCGCCTGATGCCGAGCTGGGTATCCCTACCAGGGCGATGACCTGCTGGATCGGCGACCAGCCCTTCCTCAAGGTGAACCTCGACGGCGCGCGGGTCTGCTGCAGACGGCTCCCTACGACCCGCTGCACGTGGCCGCGCTGCAGCCTGAGTACAAGCTCGCCAGCATCTGGGACAGCGACTATCAAGAACCAGATCGTCGCCTTCACACCATCGGCTGCTCGCGCATCAATATGTCCGGATACGGTGGATGCGGCCGGCGTGCCTACGGCGAGGGGCTGTCGTTCCCGGCCTGCGATATGATGATCGGCGGCCATGGAGGCCGGCATCGTGCAGCAGGCCGATACCATCGAGGAGCTGGCGGAGAAGCTGCGCGTTGACCCTGCGGGGCTTACGGCCACGGTGGAGGCTACAACGAGTACTGGCGGCCAAGGGGGTCGATGAGGGACCGGCAAGCCTGCCATGATCTGCTGCTCGAAGCCCCCGTACTGGCGCGTTTTTCGGCGGCCACGCTCTGCGGACGGCCTGCGCATCGATGAGCATGCGCGTGCTGAACACCGAGCGCAAGCCCATCGAAGGCCTGTACGCCGTGGGCAACTGCTCGGGCAGCATGACGCGGCAGCTACCCCTGAGTTGTTCATCGGCAACGCCAACGGCCGTACCATCACCCATGCCCGCCACGCCGTCATGCACATCGCCGGCGAGGTGGTAGGGGGCGCGAGCGTCCGCGCAGCCAAACCTCCCTCTCGGAAGCCCCCGACCGGGGCTTCCGTTGTTCCCGTCGCTTGAGCGGGCCGAATCCGGAGAAGCTTCCACTCCGCCAAGTCTTCCTACAAAGCCCACGCGGCGGTAGCGGAAGATGACTTCGCCCTGCTCTTGGGTGGCGTCTAGGTCGACATCGGCTTCTATGCGGAAGTCGCCGTCGTCTTCCTCGTCCAGGAAGATCTGGCGGACGTGCCACAGATGCGCTTTCAGCCTCCAGGGCCTGTCGATCATCAGGTAGGCGGCGGACCGCGCGTCGCCGTCGAGGCGGATCTCGTTGTGCTCGGCGAAGTAGTCGTCAATGCCGCGTTCCAAGCGCGCTCGCCGAAGCCCCATTCCTCGTCAAGGTTGCCCAGCTCGCGGGTGCGATCGAGCGCGGCCAGGCGCACGCGGGCAAACAATGCGTTGCGCACCATGACCTCCATGCCGTGACGGTCGGCCACCACGGGCGCCCTCCGCTTGCGGAGGTGCGCCGGCTTCGGGCAGCTCGCCGGCGCTCTCCCACGCATCCACCAGCGACGAGTCGGTGGTGCGCACCATGGCTCCGAGCCAGGCGATGATGTCGCGCAGGCGGTCGTCCAGCCGATCGGGCGGCAGCGTGCGCACGAGCACGCGGAAGGCGTCGGACAGGTAGCGCAAAAGCGTCCCCCTCCGACTTCGCGATGCCGTAGCGGCCGATGCCAGGTCTTAAAGTCGCTCGCCGTCTCCACCATGTCGCGCAGCACGCTCTTGGGCAAAAGCTCGTAGTCGCGGGCCCAGGGCACGCCCTGGCAGTACAGCTCGAAGGCGCGGTCCAGCAGCTCCCTCCAGGGGCTTGGGATAGGTGACCTCGGCCAGCCGCTCCAACCGCTCCTCGTATTCCACGCCGTCGGCCTTCATCGCGGCCATGGCGGCGTCGCGCGCCTTGCGCTCCTGGGCCCGCAGCACCTTGGCGGGATTCTCCAGCGTGGCCTCCACGAGCGAGATGACGTCCAGAGCGTAGTCGGGGCTCTCTGGATCCAGCAGATCCAGCGCCGCCAGCAGAAACGGCGAAAGGGGCTGGTCAGGGCGAAGTCCTCGGGCAGCTCCACCGTGAGCTCGTAGGAAGGCCGGCCCTCGGCGTCCTCGCCGCGCACCACCACGCCCGCTTCCAAAAGCGTGGCGAATATCTCGTCGGCCCGCGCGTTCAGCTTGATCTTCTCCTCGGGGTCTGGGCCGAGTCGGCGATGAGCTCGTGCACGTTGGCCCAGGCGTCGCCTCCGCGGCTCACCACCGACAGCACCATGGAGTGGGTGATGCGCATGCGCGGCGTGAGCTTCTCCGGCGGCTTCTCGATGAGGTGCTCGAAAGTCTGCTTGTTCCAGCTGACGAAGCCCTCCGGCGGCTGCTTCTTCTTCACGCGGCGCTGCTTCTTCGGGTCGTCGCCGGCCTTGAGCATCGCCTTGTGGTTCTCGATCTCGTGCTCGGGGGCGAGCGCCACCACCATGCCCTCGGTGTCGAACCCGGCCCGCCCCGCCCGGCCCACGATCTGGTGGAACTCGCGCGAACGCAAGCGGCGCATCTTGGTGCCGTCGAACTTGGTGAGCTGGGTGAGCACCACGGTGTGGATGGGCACGTTGATGCCGACGACCGAGCGTGTCGGTGCCGCAGATGACCGGCAAGAGCCCCTGCTGGGCGAGGCGCTCCACCAACAGCCGGTAGCGCGGCAGCATGCCCGCATGATGCACGCCCACGCCGGCGGCCAGCAGCCGCTGCAGGATCTTGCCGAAGGGGTCGTGAACTTCGTGCCCTTCATGGCCTGTTTGATCGCCTCGCGCTGGGCCTTGTCCGACACGCCGTAGCTGGCCAGCGCCCGGGCGTTCTTCAGCGCCTCGTCCTGGGAGAAGTGCACGATGTACATCGGCGCCTCGCCGCGCGCAGGCCCAACTCGACGGTGGCTTCCAAAGTCTCGAAGGTGTAGTCGTAGGACAACGGCACGGGGCGCGGCGCGTCCGTCACGAGGTCGACGGGCGCCCGGTGCGCTCCTCTAGGGCGCTCGCGATGTCGCTCCACATCGCCGAGGGTGGCGCTCATCAGCAAAAACTGCGCGTTCGGCAGCGTGAGCAGCGGCACCTGCCAGGCCCAGCCGCGATCGGGGTCGGCGTAGAAGTGGAACTCGTCCATCACCACGCAGGCCACCTTCGACGCGGGGCCCTCGCGCAGGGCCTGGTTCGCGAGGATCTCCGCCGTGCAGCAGATGACCGGCGCCTCGGTGTTGATGGTGGAGTCTCCGTGATCATGCCCACGTTCTCGCGCCCCGAGGATGTCCACCATATCGAAGAACTTCTCGGACACGAGGGCCTTGATGGGGGGGGTGGTGGGCGACGCGCCCCCGTGGCGACAGCCATGAAGCACAGGCCCAGAGCCACCATGGACTTGCCGGAGCCGGTGGGCGTGCCCAGAATCACCGAGTCGCCGACGGCTAAGTCCATGAGGCGTCGTCTTGGTGGGGCCCACAGCTCCATGCCGCGGGCGTCCACCCATTCAAAAACACTTCCAGCGCCTCGTCGGGCGTGAGCACGTCGCCCTCGCCGGTTTCCGCCCAGGGGAGGAGCCACCCCAGCGAGCCGGGCTCGAAGGGGTCCACAGGTGCGATGGGGCTATCTGCGTCGGTGCGGGCGGCGCGCTCGGCGGTTTCGCAGCTTCGGCGGCGATGTCCTCGGGCGTCTCGTAGACGCCCTCTTCGGCAGCGGCGGAGTTCTTGGCGGTATCGGTCATGGGGTGTCCGTTCTGACGGCGCGATCGTTCGCCATCTATTATAAGTAAGACCCGCGTATCGAAGATGACGCATCGGCAGCGGTTCCCGTGGTGTAGTATAGGCGCTTACTGAAACAAAGGAGCCGTTGGTGCGGAAGGCGGGTCGTGGGCGAATCGGAGTTCTGCGAGTCCGCCGTGCCGGGCGCGGCCTCAAACGCGCAGGGATGCGCTTAAGAGAGTTAGGGTTCAACGTGAAAAGGGAAATGTGGCGGCGCTTCTGCCCATCGGGGTGTTCCTCGTGCTGTATCTGGGGCTCGGCATCCTGTTCGAGTACGGCATGGGCATTTCCATGGGGTTCTACAACATCCCCATCGTGGTGATCTTTTTTGGTGGCGCTTCTGGTGGCGTGCTTCCAGAATCGCAGCCTTTCCTTTGACGACAAGCTCGTCGTCATGGGCCGAGGCATCGGGGACAAGACCATCGTCACCATGATTCTCATCTTCATGGCAGCCGGCGTGTTTCGTGGGCACGGTGGGACGCGATTCCGCCGAGTCGGTGGCCTACCTCATGCTGTCGGTCATTCCCGCCGAGTATTCCGTGGCCGTGCTGTTCGTGGTGAGCTGCTTCGTATCGCTTTCGATGGGCACGTCGGTGGGCACCATCACGCTCATCACGCCCTATCGCCGTGGCGGTGGCGGCGGCCTCGGGTTCAGCCTGCCGCTCTGCGTGGCGTCGGTCATGGGTGGCGCGATGTTTGGCGACAACCTGTCGTTCATCTCGGACACCACCATTGCCGCCTGCCAGGGACAAGGTTGCCAAATGAAAGACAAGTTCCGGGAGAACTTCAAAGATCGCTTTGCCGGCGGCGCTGGTGACGCTGGTGATCATTCTGGTGCTGTCGCTGGGCACCGACATCTCGGTACGGTGCAAAACGATTACAACCTGCTGGAGCTCATCCCGTACCTTATAGTGTTCGTAGGCGGCATCATTGGCGTGAACGTGTTCGTCGTGCTTTTGCTGGGCATCCTTTCCGGCTCTATCATTGTGGTGGCCGAAGGCGCCGTGGCCGCTACCGATCTGCTCGGCAACATGGGCACCGGCGCCGCCGGCATGTTCGAGACGACTATGGTGGCGGTGCTCGTGAGTGCCATCTGCGCGCTCATCCGTGAGTACGGCGGCTTCACCGCGCTTCTGAACGGCATCAAGAGCCTGTTCAAGAGCAAGAAAGGGCGGGCAGCTCGGCATGGGCCTGCTCGTAGGCGCCATGGATATCGCCACCGCCAACAACACCGTCGCCATCGTCATCGCCAACCCCATCGCCCCGACATGGCCGAGACCTACGATATATCGCGGCGCAAGACGGCGTCTATCCTCGACACGTTCTCCTGCGTGTTCCAGGGGCGTCATCCCCTACGGCGCCCAGATGCTCGTGGCCATCTCGGCCTGCACAGGCTGGGCTTTCAGGTGTCGGCTTTCAGATCATGCCATTTCTGTTCTATCCGTTCTTCCTTCTGATAAAGCTCGCTCGTGTTCATCTTCTTCGTGCCGGATGACCGCGGCTACGTACCCGATCATACGGCCGCGCGCTCGGAGGGCGCTGTCGGGAGAACCGAGTAGGCGCATCCGGCCGATACGACCGCGCGCCCGGTGGGCCGATGGAGGCGCATCCGACCGCCCGCGCCGGTTGGTTGCCGACGTTCGCTCGGATGCCGCGGCGCTCGATCAGGAACGTCGGCCGCCGCGCTACCACTCTTCCAGTTCGTAGCAGCGCGCAAGGGCGATGCCCTCGGGGGTCACCTCGAAATCGGCCTGCCACAGCTCCACGCCGGCGGATCGACAGGTATCCACTGTGGCGAGCACCTCCTCATGGGTGGTGCCGTGGTAAACGGAATCGAAGTTGTCGTAGTAGAGGCAGTAGAGGACGGCGGCCGCTCGTGATTGGCCAGCGATGGCGGCCAGCTCGCGCAGATGCCCAGGGACGCGCTCGGTGGAAGAAAAGGGCGCCTCGGGCAGGCGCGGCACGGGAGGGATTCCGTCTGCGTCTGCACGAGCGGCGTCTTCACTTCCAAATACAAGTCGTCGTTCACGAGAATCGAGGCGCGAGGTCGCCCAAGGGCACCTCGCGGCGTACCGTGCGAACAGGGCCGGTTATGGTCGCAAAAAGCACCTTCGCGCAGGAATTGCTCCACGTAGCGGTTCGACGCGTTCTGGTTGATGCCGATCAGTGCTTGTCAGGGTCGTCGGGCTGCTGCAGCGAGCAGGCCTCCACGGTGAGCGGCATCTTGCGCTTGGGGTTGCGGGAGTCGGACACGAGGCACGGGCGCCCCGCCAGGTCAAGGCCGCCGATACGCGACACCGCCGGGCAGTGGCAGCGCACGGTGCCTGCGGGCGTGCCCCGTTGGCGGTTCCGAAGTCGACGTCATGATGAACCGGGTTCGGCCGCGCGAGAATGACCCCCCTCGCGCAGAGGCTCGAGGGGAATGGGGAGAAAGACGTCCTGCTTTTTTATCGCGTGGCTCCATGGGCTCCTTGCAAAAGGCAAAAAAATGGACAAAAATCGAGTTCTGAACTCCTCGCGCGTCAGTGCCTAAGGGACCGATGTCATCAACAGTCGAATAGTTTTTGATAACGACACTAATGGCTATCCAAATTCACTGGATAGTAGGGCAAAATCGCTGCTTTGGGGTTCAAAACTCGACTTTGTGGCTGTCAAAAAGGCATTTTTGCAAGCGGAAAGTTTTGGGCTCTGCGCGTCGCGGTGGTGGGCTGCGGCGGCCAAGGGGCGTTGAACAGGCCGTGATGGTGGTCGAGGTACTCCGGATGCCACTGAACGCCCAGGAAGAAGGGTTTCGCGGGATCTTCCACGGCTTCCACCACCCGATCTTCGGAACGGGCGGCGACAAGCAGGGCGGGGGGCCACGTGGTCGACGCCCTGGTGATGCATGGAGTTCACCTCGAAATCCCCGACGGGCTCACCACCGATTCAGCAAGCTGCCCTTAGCGATGGTGACCTTGTGGGATATGCCGTAATAGGGCGGGTTCTGGCGATGCTGCTTTTCGGTGACGCCGCAGTTGTACAGGTCGCGGTAGAGGCTGCCGCCGAGGGGCCACGTTCATGACCTGCATGCCGCGGCGAGATGCCCAAGGTGGGCAGGCTGCGCTCGTGGGCGAGACAGGCGAGCTCCAGCTCGAAACCGTCGCGATCCTCGCAGACGGCGAGCAAGCCGTCCAGGCAGGGGAATGGGCGGGCGTCCCGTGGCGGACAGCACGTCCGCGACCGTCCAGGGACTCCACCGTTTCACGGCAGAGGTGCCGTCCATGGCCTCTTCGAAGGTGCGGTCGGGTAATGGCCGCAAGAAGGGGAACTTTTGCTCCTGTGGAGCGGCAGTGGGAGGAGGAGCCGCAGCCCATGGCCTGCAGGTCATCAGGCCCAGCATCGCGATTCTTGGCCGGGTCGGGCACGTAGTAGCGCGGATGCACGTCGCCGCCTCCGGTGATGAGCAGGCCGTCCCGCAAATCGATGACGCGGCGGGCGTGCTCTCGGTTTGCCTCGGCTCCCCCGGCGATGGGGTGAGGAGAATGGGCACGGCTCCCGGTGGCTGCCACGCGGTTGATGTATTCCACATTCACGCGCTGGAAGCCGTCGGCCTCGTTCAGCGTCGTCGTAATTCCAATGATCACGGGGGTTCCTTTTGTTGCTATCGAGTTGGCTTGCATCGGTCTGATTGCTTCTGAACACTACCGCGTTAGACCGCCCACGACGCATGCCGTCCGACAGTGCCTATCTCGGCCAACCATCGGCGGAAAAAGCGGAGCGCATTATTCTGAAGCGATAGCAGAAAAAAGGTTCTGAATGGGCCGAAATAAGCGCAAAACGATAATTCATTTTTCGATGGCGGCGCCGATGAGCGAGTGCGGGGCAAACGCAAAAGCGGCGAAGTTGCGTTCGTGGGAAAGGGCGGCGATGCGGGCGGTAGTGCAGTGCGTGAGCGAGGCTGTCGGTGACGGTGGAGGGCGCGCGGTTGGCGCTATTGGGAAAGGGTACGCCATTCTGCTGGGGTGGGCCATGGCGACACCAGGGCTGAGGCAGTTGCGACTGTGGCGCAAGATCGCAAGATGCGCGTATTTCGAGGATGAGCAGGGAAAAACGAACCTGAGCCTGGCCGATGTGGGCGGGGAAGTGCTCGTGGTGAGCCAGTTCACCCTGTATGCGAATTGCCGCAAGAAATCGCCCCTCGTTCACGGACGCAGCCGACCCGGCCATCGCCCGGCGGCTTTACGAGCGCTTCGCCGAGCTGGCCCGCATCGACGGCTTCGCGGTGGCGACGGGCGAGTTCAGGGGGCGCCATGATGGACGTGGCGCTCGTGAACCACGGGCCCTTCACGGTGGTGCTGGATACGGATGCGCTTTAACGGGGGCGGGCTCCGACCAAGGAGCCCGCCTCCGTTGCGTAATGGCGCGTTGCGCGGTTAGCCTTCGTCCACCACCAAGTCGACGAATTGGAAGGTGGTGCAGTCCACCAGCCGCGATTGGTGAGGCGCAGTTCCGGCAGGCAGGCGAGCGGAATGAGCGCCATGGTCATGAAGGGGAGGGCATGGTGCAGCCGATCTCGGCCCAGGTCTTTTCAGATGATGCACCTTCTCGCTCATGGCGAGGGCGTCCAGGTCGTTCATGAGGCCGGCGATGGGCAGCTCTACGAGGCCGAGCTTTTGCCTCGCGGTCCACGGTGACCATGCCGCCGCCCACCTCGGCAGGTGTGCTGGCCGCCAGCGCCATGTCCGCATCGTTGGTGCCCACCACGAGCAGGTTGTGGGCGTCATGGGCCACGGTGGAGGCCATGGCGCCCTCGCTTGATGCCGAAGTTCTGGTAAAGCCGACGCCGAAAGTGCCCGTCTCGTGATGGCGCTCGAACACGAAGGCTGTCTTTCAGCACGTCCCGCTGGTCGCTTTCCAGGGCTCCGTCCGCCGTTACGGTGAAGATGCTTATCTTCGCGGTCGGGGAAACCGAGCCCGGCAGCACTCGATGACGCGCACGGTCACCGCATCGCCCTCATCTGCGCCACAGCCGGCCGCCACGCGGAACGTTTCGGGGTGATGGCACGCCCTAAGCGCATGGAATGGGTCACCCAGGCCGGGTAGCGCGAGATCGAACGTGCACGGCCCCGGCGACGATGTCGCCGAAATCGATGAGCACG
>VOFB01001469.1_pt1 | contig 10048 bp, 14 predicted proteins | sample 5384141 | NCBI WGS metagenome assembly VOFB01 (sample SAMN12384721, study PRJNA508395) | human gut metagenome | isolation source: healthy gut A | host: Homo sapiens
AGCTCATCAACTTTCTTGAATTCGCTGCCATTGTCAGTCAATATAACTGAAATAATCTTCTAAATACTTCTATCCCAAGTCCTGACTCAAGATAGTCAAACACTCTTTTTACAGATTCTGCTTTCCCATCTGGCATAAGAAAAAAAGTAGCATTACATTGTTCTTCCTAAATATCATTGTAAGAAGCCTTTTCCCTTGTTCTCTCACACCTTTACAGGTATCCATTTCTACCACTTCATCTTCTGTATACTTTACTTTCATCGCATACTCAAAATCAGTGTAAGTTCTGCCTTGGCGGAATTCTATATTGGCTCATTTAATTCAGCTGCGGTTTTTCCAAAAGGATACCCTTTTCCATTTAATTTTTCATGATGGAAAGCTGCCCAGTCTCGTATTTCTTCAAAATCATTAACCTCTGATAATATAAGGTATGTATAGCCAGCATGATTCTTCATTTTTGAAAATTCATCATCCGTAAGCTTATCCGGTTTTTCCAAAATTTCATTGCCTACTGCCATCTTCCCAATATCATGCAGTGCACCAGCCAGATACATTTTTTGCACATTAATAGAATCATATCCGATATATTGAGCAAAAAAAGCTGCTTTTTCAGCCACTCCTATAGAATGTCTGCTTGTAAAAGAAGATTTATAATCTACAATCTTTGCAAAAAAATCTGCGACATTTTTACACGTTTTCCAATCAAAAACCTGTTTTTGTCTTGGGATAATCTCCCATAACTTCGTTTCAAAAGAACCATCATTTAAACACATAAAAGATTCGGAATGTGTGAATGCATGAAGAAAAGCATTCACACATTCTGAATCGAATAATCCGTCCTATTTTTTAAAAGAAATTGACATATAAAATTCCAACTGTTATTACCAGATTCCGTGTTATTTCCTATAATGTCAATTGTATCTGCAAGATGAATAATCCTTGCAAACAATGGAATTTCATTCCACTTTTTTTGAAAAGGACCAGTTCCATCGGCATGTTCATGATGATACAAAATCACATTTGACACATCTGTTTTAAATGGAATTTTAGTAATATTTTTTTCACCATAAATACAATGAAGATTTGTTTTTTTCTTGGATAAATCTTTTTTACAATAATGACGGAATCCTTTTTCAGTTCTTCCGAAATATATTGTGTCAAAGCATTATCATGCAGTAAAGCACACATGGCTAAATCTTGTAACTCATCACCTTCAATTTTCCAATATTCAGCCATGCATATACTTATATAAGCCACTCTTTTTCCATGTTTGTTTTTGATATTTACCAACTCTGCTTCTATACATATCGAATAATACATTTATGCTTCTGAGAACTGCTCTTTTCCAACAGAGCATAACGGACATTCAAAATCTTCTGGAATATCCTCCCACTTTGTACCAGGCGCAATACCACCTTCCGGATAGCCCTTCTCCTCATCGTATTCCCATCCGCAAAATCACATACGCATTCGTTGTTCCTCCTTGTAAATATATCAGATGGAATTCGAGGCTGTTCTGACAATATGATGAAACCTACTATACACCGCCTCTATATTAATGTTATAAAATTTGCATGTAATGCATGCCCTATATTCCTGGTTTGTACATGTTACAGACGGCTGTCAGGGATGTCTGGCTCATCCATGCATGGAGGTATGTCCAAAAGATGCTGTATCGCTTCAATTGCTCCATAACCGGAAAATCTGTAATTGACCAGCTTTAAAAATGCATAAAGTGTGGACGCTGTGCAAGCGTATGTTCATATAATGCAATTATTGTTCAGGAACGTCCATGTGCAAAGGCCTGTGGCATGGATGCCATTTCTTTTGACGAAAACGGCAAAGCAAATATCGATTATGACAAGTGTGTTTCTTGTGCGGACAATGCCTTGTAAACTGTCCTTTTTGGTGCGATTGCTGATAAATCCCAGATTTTCCAGACTATCAGAGCTATACAGTCCGGTGAAAAGGTCTATGCTGCAGTTGCTCCTGCATTTGTTGGACAGTTTGGTCCAAAAGTTACTCCAATAACCCTGTTTGCAGCCATAAAGGCTCTTGGTTTTTGCAGATGTATTTGAAGTAGCTATAGGTGCAAAACCTCTGTGCCAAGCAGGAATGAGGACTTTAAAAGGTACCGGATGAATCTTCCTTTCATGGCGGTTTCATGTTGTCCGGCATGGTCAGTCATGGCTAAAAAACTCTTCCCTGAGCATGCAAAATGTATCTTGATATCCATGACTGCCTTGTTCACTGCACGTCTTATAAAGCAGCATAATCCAGATGCGCGCGTGGTATTTATCGCCTATCATTACCTGCCATGTGCTAAAAAAATCTTGTAATAATCTCATCCGACGCAATATAAACGAAGTGAATGGACTTTCAACTCACCTTTGAAGAAATGACCGGTTTTTTTCCTGCAAAGCAAATGACCTTTGAAAAAATCGAGGAAGATTCCTCCATGGTGTTCAGCGATGCTTCAACAGACGGAAGATCCTATGCAGTCGCAAAAGGTTCACAGGCTGTTGTTAATGTTATAAAACTGATCATGGATCAGGATTTTTAAATGTAGCAAATGCAGAAGGTTTCGGAATGCCGTCAGCTCCTTAAACTTGCAACTTTCTAAGGCACCTTCCTCGGATATCTATTGAAGGTATGGCATGTCCCGGAGGTTGTGTTGCCGGTGCTGGAACCATGCAGGCAATTAAGAAATCACAGCCGTAACTTCTGTCGGATTATATGCAAAACAGTCTACTCATAAAACCTCAAGCGAATGGTATATCAAGGAGCTTGACAATTAGATTAATATCAATAAAAAAGAGGATATATGGATATGTATAAATCCATATGTCCTGTTTTCAATAATGTTATCTTATAATATAAAATTAGTAATAGTTATAAATTTTCAAATCATATTCTCTTGATAACTTAAAATAATTATTTTATTTTGCGTTCAAAAACATATTTACTATCTGATGATAAATCAGACCTGAATATATAACCAAGCCTGTCAAATTTTTTTATATCCTCAGGATTTTCAATACTATTTTCAGCCATGAACCTAACCATTTCACCACGAGCCATCTTCGCATATGTACCTTTTGTCACCAGTTTATTTCCAGCTTGTTCGCAGAATGAAATTGTAATATATTTATCCTTCGGTGTAAGATACTTTTCTATACATTTAGAATATTCCTTTGATGCCAGATTAATTATAATTCTGCTTTCATCAATTACTGAACGATACAGCATATCATGCCAGTACTCATACAGATTTTTTGCATCTCCTATTTCGACCTTTGCCTGCATTTCCAAGCGATATGGCGTTACTCCGTCCATTGGTTTTAAAACACCATAAAATGCGGATAAAATTCTCAGATGCTTTTGGATATACTCAAACTGTCCGTCTTCAAACACTGCTGGTGCCATATACTGGAATGCAATTCCTTCATATGATAAAACAGCCGGTGTGAGCCTGTTATAAAGATCCATATTTTCCAATCTGTCAAAGTTCTGCCTGGCAATCTTGTCATTACATTTCCAGATTGCTTTCAGTTCCTCTTTTGATTTGCTTTTCATCCAGTTTAATACTTCTGCTGTCTTATCAATATAGACAGGCAGTTCAACCGGTGCTAAGTTATCGGTATCTACAATCATCTTTTTTGCAGGTGATAAAATAATCTTCATTATGCCAATTCCTTAAGCATATTTTCAGGATCATCTGCCGCCTTGACTTTATCATTTGCCTTTATAATGATTCCCTGCTCATCAATAAGATATGTAGTTCTTACTACACCCATAGATACTTTTCCATAATTTTTCTTTTCTTTCCAGACATCATATGCTTCAATAACTTTACGCTCCGGATCTGCTAAAAGCGTAAATGCCAGTCCGTATTTTTCCTCAAATCTCTTGTGAGACGCTACAGAGTCCTTGCTTACTCCGAGAATAACAGCTCCCTTCTCAGTAAACTGTGGATAACGCTCAGAAAAGCCACATGCCTGCTTCGTACATCCTGGCGTATTATCCTTTGGATAAAAATATAAAATTATTTTTTACCTAAATAATCACTTAATTTATGCACTTCTCCATTCTGATCCGGCAATTCAAAATCCGGTGCTTTTATTCCTAACTCTAACATTTACTATTCCTCCGCTTTTGTATTTTCCACCTGTTTTCTTGTTCTTTCAACCATTGTAACTATTGCTCCGATTGACCAATATTTATGTGCTTTCATTACCTGCTTTATACCTCAAATTGCATTAAAGCTGTTTCCAAAAAATAAATATCTGCCAATGCACCATGTCCGCTTCCATTCGTACACTACTTCTGAATGTAGCACTTTTCCTTTCTCTACATCGTAAATCTTAAATGTCTCTGTGTGTCCAAAGTGTTGGAAAATCTGTCCATTTCATATGTTACTGCTATATTCTCATGATACCTTCTCCTTTTTCTGCTGCATATTTTTTGATAAATCTTTCATGTTTTGTAACATCCTCCAAAGCTGCAGTCGCTGCTCTGACCGTCACAGATTATGAAATCCCCACCATCAATTTTAAGCGGATGTCCATCAATGAGAGCATCTGCTATTTTCTTTCTGGCAATCTCGTAAATCCGTTGGACCGTCGTTCTTGCGATCTGCATAGATTCTGCACACTGCTCCTGACTGTAACCTTTCTTGTCCAAAAGACGGATTGTCTCGTACTCATCTACCGTCAAAACAATGGGCATTTTTTTCTCAGAAAAAGCAAGTATACTATGTTCATAAAGGAGATAACTATTATGAACTTTGATAATTATTTTCCAGTATGGAACGAATTAAATACAGCACAGAAAAAACTAATTTCAGATAATTTAATTACACGGAATGTAAAAAAAGGAACGATCATTCACAACGGAAACCTGGATTGTACCGGATTATTACTGGTTAAATCCGGGCAGCTTCGAACTTACATACTTTCAGATGAAAGACGGGAGATTACACTTTACCGTCTGTTCGACATGGATATCTGTCTTTATCCGCCTCATGTATCATACGCTCCATTCAATTTGAAGTAACCATTGAAGCAGAAAAAGATACTGATCTTTGGATCATCCCTGCTGAAATCTATAAGGGCATCATGAAGGATTCTGCTCCTGTCGCAAACTATACCAATGAGTTAATGGCCACCCGTTTTTCTGATGTCATGTGGCTGATTGAACAAATCATGTGGAAGAGTTTGATAAGCGTGTTGCTTCATTTCTTTTAGAAGAAACATCTATCGAAGGAACAAATGAACTGAAAATCACTCATGAAACGATTGCTAATCATCTTGGTTCCCACAGGAAGTTATCACTGAATGCTTCGATACTTTCAAGGCGAGGATCTCGTCAAACTCTCCCGCGGCAAAATCACAATCCTGGATTCGAAAAGACTGGAAACACTACAAAGATCATAAAATTGTTTTTTCTGTAACATATACAAAAGAATCCGCCATTTATCAGAATTATAAAAGTCATTCTAATAAATGGGGGATCTTTTTATTATAAGAAAATTATAAAAATATCGTGATTATTTTTAATAATCCATACCACATGCATATGCCCTCACTGCATCATAGAAGCGGAATCCACCGGAGAAGTTGTATGTTTCATAACCGTTTCCTTCCAGAATACGACTGGCAATGTAGCTGCGCAGCCCACTTTGGCATATCAGGTAAACAGGCTTTCCCTTCTCAATTTCATTGATACGTTCCCTTAGTTCATCTACAGGAATATTTCTGAATCCATCCATATGGCCCCTGTTAAACTCACCTACAGTTCTCACATCCAGCAACACAACACTTTTATCTCTAGAAATCTTATCCATATCTTCCAGATGCCATTGTTTTAAGGTACCTTTTGCTATATTGTCTATCATGAATCCTGCCATATTTACAGGATCCTTGGCAGAGGAATAAGGCGGTGCATATGCGAGATCCAAATCCTTCAGCTGGGTTGCCTTCAGCCCTGCATGGATTGCTGTTGCCAGCACATCAATACGTTTATCAACTCCTTCATATCCAATAATCTGAGCACCAAGCAAACGATAAGTCTCTTTTTCAAAAACCACCTTCATGGTCATCACTTTTCCACCAGGATAGTAACCGGCATGACTCATAGGAGAAAGAATTACTGTATCTACATCTAATCCTGACTTTTTGGCATTGGTTTCATTGATACCTGTAGTGGCTGCTGTCATATCAAACACTTTTATAACGGAGCTTCCCTGACTGCCCAGGTAACGACTATCACCGCCACAAATATTATCAGCAATGATCCTTCCCTGTTTATTGGCAGGTCCCGCTAAAGAGATTAACGCATCATTGCCCGTAACATAATGTTTTACCTGAACTGCATCACCTGCTGCATAAATATCCGGTACAGAGGTTTCCATTCTGTCATTCACTACAATACTTTCCTTGATGCCAAGTTCCAGACCGGCTTCTTTTGCTAATGCTGTGTCTGGTGTAACTCCGATTGCCAGTACCACCATATCAGCCTGAAGGGACGGATTATCTTTTAATAGGACCTCTACTCCATTGTCTTTTTCTTTAAATCCTTCTACCGTATAACCCAGTACCAGTTTTATCCCATGCTTTCTCATTTCATTATGGATCATGGATGCCATATCCGGATCAAAAGGATTCATCAGCTGCTTAGGCCGTTGGACAATTGTAACATCCATGCCAAGCTCCCTCAAATTTTCTGCCAGTTCCAGACCAATAAAGCCACCACCTGCCAATATAGCAGATTTTGGATGGTTCTTATTTATATATTCCTTTATCCGAAAAGTATCTTCTACTGTACGAAGTGTAAAAAGTTTATCAATACCTACTCCGGGAAGTCTCGGCTGTGTTGGCTTTGCACCTGGAGAGAGGATCAGCTTATCATAGTTTTCTTCAAATATCTCACCATTCTCCAAATTTTTCACTGAAACCGTTTTACGGTCCGGATGTATGGAGATAACTTCATGATGAATTTTCATGTTAATACGGAAGCGTTTAAAAAAACTCTCTGGTGTCTGTAGTGTAAGTTCTTCCGGGTCTGTGATCACGTCTCCAATATAATATGGAAGTCCACAATTTGCATAGGATATGTATCCGGATCTTTCAAACACAGTAATTTCAGCATGTTCATTCAGTCTGCGTATTCTTGCTGCGGCTGTAGCTCCTCCGGCTACACCTCCTACGATTATTACCTTCATCTTATTTTTCCACCTTTCCTGAGTAAGCTGCAATGCCACCGATATTATTTACTTTAGAATATCCCATTCGTTGCAGTATCCCAGTTGCCTGGCGGCTTCGTGAACCGGAATAACAGTATACAAACAGTGGGATATCCTTATTCTTCGCTACAGAAGCAATATTGTCAAGTTGCTGCAACGGCACATTTTTACTTTCTGGTATATGTCCTTCCTGATATTCCTGCGGTGTACGTACATCCAGCAGAACTGCATCATCAGTCCTTTTATATTCTTCTATGCCTTGATTAATATTCGACTGTTTAAAGAGATCAAAAAATCCCATTAGCACACCTCCCTAAAGCATTTCTAAAATCGCATTCTTAGGTCTCGCCCCTGAAACCTGCTGTACAATCTTCCCATTCTTCATAACCACTAAAGTCGGAATGCTCATAATACTGAACTTATTTGCCAGTTCAGGCTCTTCATCTACATTAATCTTTCCAACTTTAATATCTCTACGCTCACTTGCAATCTCTTCTATGATAGGAACTACCATGCGGCAAGGCGCACACCAAGATGCCCAAAAATCTAAAAGGACAGGTTTATCAGTATTCATTACTTCGTTCTGAAAATTATTTTTATTGATATTAATTGCAGACATTTTACAATCCTCCTATCTTTTCTTTGTGATTTTATTATAGTCTGAATTTCATTTCTGTTCCGTGATGATATCACCATACTACATTGTCTTAACTTCTTGCCATACCATCTACACTTAATATAACACCTGTAATGTAACTCGCCTCATCTGAAGCAAGAAACACAAACGCATTGGCAATATCTTCTGGCTGTCCAAGACGACGCAATGGAATTCTTTCAATCATAGGTTCGATAACTTCCTTTGGCACGGCCTTCATCATATCAGTTTCTGTAATCCCAGGTGCAACTGCATTAACACGAATACCTTTAGGTCCTAGTTCTCTTGCTAATGATACAGTCAATCCGTTTACTGCAAACTTCGATGCCGGATAAGCAAACCCACTTGGCTGTCCCGAAATACTCACCATGGAAGAAGTTGAGAGAATGACCCCCTTGCCTCTTGCCACCATACATTCTGCTGCTACACGAGTAGTGTTAAATACTCCTTTTACATTTAGATCCATGACTTTATCAAAAGTCTCCTCTGTATAATTCATGAATGGGGTATTTTCTGAAATTCCCGCATTATTTACCAAAATATCCACACATCCATATTTTCCAGTTACCTCTTTGAAAGCCTTTCTGACAGACTCCATGCTTGCCAGATTTGGACTAATTCCAGCAACTATTGCATTGGGATATTTTTCTTTTAATTTATCTACAGCAATATCTGCCGATTCCTGTGAACTTGCTGCCAACACAACTGAAGCACCTTCCTTCAAGAATTTATCAGCTGTAGCAAATCCTATACCACGGCTTCCACCCGTAATGATTGCAACTTTATCTTTTAATCTCATTTAGACTACCTCCTTACTTTGTTTGTAGTTACATTATAAGCAAAAGGTAGATTATTTTCTGTGATATCATCACAAAATATCGCAATAAAAAACCCTGTTGCTCACACGCACCAGGGTTTTGGTTTATCTATCCGTATTTAAATAATCAGAATTTTATTCAACTTCTGAAAACTGATCTTTTCCAACATTACATAATGGGCATTCAAAATCTTCTGGAACGTCCTCCCACTTTGTACCTGGTGCAATACCACCTTCCGGATAACCTTTCTCCTCATCATATTCCCATCCGCAAACGTCACATACATATTTCATTAGTTGTTCCTCCTTGTAAATATATTAATACAAAGCCTATATTACTGTTGTATCTGAATTATTTTGTAATCTTAGCACGAAAGTCAAGTGTTTTTAGCATTTCCAGAGTCCATGAAGATTGCAGTATGCGTATACTCCTTCTACATACTCTCCATCACAGAGGCAGAAATCCGCAATAGGTTCCTGTCCTGGAATTAGCTGTTTTCTATAAATACCCTGATTTGTATTTAGTGTAATCCATTCAATGAAATGATTATCAAGCATTGGATGTTTTATTTCACCGACCACAACATGTACATGCTGTTTGTCCACTGTATATACAGGTACATGCTTCTCAACAGCAGCATCTGTCACTCCAGCTTTTAACTCATGCATAGCCTCTCCGCAACACATTACTGGTACGCCTTGATCCTTTACCATTTCAATAATGTTTCCACAATGATTGCATACATAATATTTTACTTCCATGATGCGGAACCAACAAAGCCACAGCCTATCATTACTGCTTTTTTTGAAATAATAACTTTCTTCTTTGTAATAATCTCCTTCTCTTTAATAGTTCTCTTCACGTATTTCGAAATAACTCTGTGGATGGTTACATACGGACATATCTCAGGTGCCTTTTGTTCCTACCACAACATGTCCACAGTTACGGCATTCCCATACCTTAACTTCACTCTTTTCAAACACCTGTGCAGTTTCAATATTCTTAAGAAGTGCACGATATCTCTCTTCGTGGTGCTTCTCAATCTGTTTATTTTCAATAAATAATAGTAATAATTGCTATTATTATAATAATTAATATTACTGATTACCTTTTATTTAAAATAATCATTCAATCATCATTTTTTCCGTTCAAAAACATATTCTGCATCTGATGATAAACCATTTCACCACGGGCCATCTTAGCATATGTACCTTTTGTCACCAGTTTATCTCCTGATAACTCACAAAATGTAATCGTAATGTATCTATCCTGTCGTGTCAGATATTTTTCTATGCACTTAGAGTATTCTTTCGATGCCAGATTGATTATAAT
>VOFB01004901.1_pt1 | contig 10034 bp, 15 predicted proteins | sample 5384141 | NCBI WGS metagenome assembly VOFB01 (sample SAMN12384721, study PRJNA508395) | human gut metagenome | isolation source: healthy gut A | host: Homo sapiens
GAGGCCAGGACACGATGGGGTTTATGGCACACGACAAAGGTGCTCATTTGGGAGACAGAGATCCATGTCGACGCCGCCCTGATAGTAGAAGCCGCCCGCCGTGTACATGGTACCCTGCGTGCGAGCGCGAAGTCCGGTGGTGCGGTTCTGGTTACGCGAGAACTGGGCCACGTTCTCCAAACGGTTGAGGTGGCCCACATGTTGCGAGGCTCGGTAGTGCCGTAGGTGAAGGAGCACACGCTGCCCGAGAGGCAAATTCTGCCTGGTACTCCTTGGATCTTCGTACCAGATGGTGTCGATGGCCTCGTCCCAGCTGATGCGCTCCACCTGACCGGTGGGCGCCACGCTCGGTGCCCCTCGGCGCCGCTTCATGGGGTACTGGATGCGCTTCTCCTGCACGATGAGCGTGGGGATGGAGAGGCGCCGCGGGCGCACATGCGCTTCTGGTCAAGGGCCCCCCTCGATCTCCTTCGCGCGTGAGGCACCACGTTGCCGTCGCGCACCACGGCCTCCAGCACAACCCATGCAGGCGTTGCAGTAGGTCGTACAGATTTTCTCGTCGCTTTGGCCGAAGCCGTCTTGGGCGTAGGCCGCGAACCCGGCAGCCGAAGCGCTACCCGGCAACGAGCAGCCGCGGCCGTGGTCTTGAGGAACCTTCGCGTCAGAGTTCCTGTTGTAGCCTCCGAACAGGCCCAAGATGTCCCCTTTCTCTCGTTCCGTGCAGTTCGTCGGCGATGTCGGGCATCTTATGGCCTCATTCTGAAATCGAGCGAGGCTTGAGGGGAGAATCTTTGAGTTGTTCTGCCGGGAGCTTTTGGTTTACGAAGGAGTTCGCCAGATATGGAACCGCTGTCAGTCCTTCCAGAGGACGAAATCCTCTTGCCGTGCTGAAAAACCGCAGCAGATAGGGGTCGCCGGAGCCCTTCTTCGCAATGGTGCAGTAGAACCATTTCATGGGAGACTCTTTTCAAGGGGAATGCACACCACGTCTGAGCGACGCGAGGAAACCTCAAATCGCGATATTAGGTAGCCGTCACCCCAGCTTGCACCATTTCGAGCCGATTGTGCAAGCCCGAAACGCGTACACATCGAAGTTGAGCTTGACGCCACGCCTCCGGTTCACCAGGCGATCGTGCACGTCGAAAACCCTTTGACCTGGGAGGTGAAGGACGTCCTTCCAAACTCGGAGACGTATGAAGCTCTTCTCGGCAAGGGGATCAGCACGGACGGCGATATGAATGCGTCCCCCAATGGCCGCGTCGTAATCGAAAAGGGACTCGTTCACCACCGTGGCATAGTGTCGCATAATCAAGAGATCGCCCTCAAGGATTTGTTGGCGTAACTCCACGCAGTTTCTTCGGTGAAGCGCATTCCTTGATGTCACGAGCTCGCTTGTCGGGGAAAAGTCGATGACTCCGCCTTATCTCGCCTGAGGTCATAACGTCGCTTGCCTCCACCGATTGCCCAAAACGCACGATCGCCGTCTTTAGTTTGCCGAGGTTCAACTCGACCTCCATTGCGAACGCACTCAACACCGGACGCGAGGTGCTGAACAGCAGATCGGCCGCCGGGGAAGAGCACGTTGCCTCGGTTCTCGAACAGCGGCTCCCCATCTCCTGTGCCAACCGCGCCACCGACTTGCGCAATGCCTGCCGAGAAATGAAACAGTGAATCAGCCGCCTGGTGAAACTGCGCATCTCGCAAACTCGAAAAGTACTTGATCTGCTGAATGTCCACAACCCCTCCTCGCGTCGTGACACCTCGAGCGCTCATTCAGAAACGAGTGGCTTTTAGCCACCAGCCACGACGGAAGGCCCCGCACAAGGACGGACCTTCCATTGATGCCGGCTCGTTAAAGCTTAACATCCCAGACCATATGAGTGTTAAAACTATTTAAGCACCGTAAGCAAACGCTTCGAGGACGGATCCTTTTTGTACTCATCTCCGCGATAGGAATTCTCCGCGTTCACGCCCGCCTTGGCTTCAATGGTCTCGTTATAGGGGATATCGTAGGACACCGTACGCTTAACGATGACCCACTTCCCATCGCGCCTCTCCCAAAGATCGTTGTAACGTACTCGTTGGTGAGCCAAGACATCACCAGGATTTGGGTTTGCGTCTTTACGGCAGTTGCCTGTGCTTTTTGCCATCGGGCGAAAAAAATTTGATTGATGTGCCCATAGGTGCTGGAACCAGCCGTCCCATTGTCGACGTTCACATCGATTCGCATGGCAGAGCACATGTGATGAGTCCACTTGCAACCGTTAAGATGATCGCCCAAGCAGTTATCGATGAACTGACGACCCGTCATGTTGGGGAAAATATCATAGTACGAACCGTAGTCAAAAGCTGTTGTTCAGCGAAGACGCTGTAACCCAGCTCGTAGTCGATGCGATCGACAGCTTGAATATAGTTGAAAAGCTGAGCTCGAATTTCTTCGATGGACGCCAGCGGTCAATCTCCTTTGCCAATGCCTTCAAATTCACCGGTAGACGGAAGATCATGGTTCGTGGCACAGCCCGTCATTCCAGTCAATGCTGCTGCTCCTGCGGCAACTGCAGCCCCTGCCAAGAAATTGCGACGATCCATTTTGTTAACCCCTTTCGTAGTTATTTGCTGGAACCTTTGTCCCCAAGCTTCCCATGCTCCTGCTCCCTAAAAACTCTTGTTCGAACTTGGTCAATTCGTACTATCGATATGATGGGGCGAATGCCATCTCCAGCCCCATTCGCATTGCGCCGCGCCACCAAGCGGGAGGGGGGAACTTGGTGGGCGGCATCGAAGTAGTTATGCAAGCGGTTCCAGCGTGACTACGTGCTGGCCGGCGATGCGACCGGAGGTGTAGGTCCAGCCGAGCGCCTGGCCGCAGCCGGCGTTCACCTTGCCCTTGAAGCCACCGACCATGTTGCCCACCGCGTACAAGCGCGGGATAACCTCGCCGAACACGTTGAGCACCTGGTGTTAGTGTTCACGTCAACACCGCCAGCTGTATCGGGCGAAACGGCGATGACGCGACCTGCGAAGAAAGGCGGCTGCATCAGGGGCATTGCGCCCTGGCGACCCAAGGCATCGGCACCGGCGGCCGCACCTTCATTGAAGTCGTCGATAGTCTTCTTAAGCGTGTCCGCATCCAAATCAAGAGCCGCCGCTAACTCTTCCACAGTGTCGGCCTTGACGATATAGCCGCCGGAAAGCTCTTCCTCGAATCCATCGCTGCAGTACATGACAGGGCCGCCGAAATCAGCCGTCGCGTCCGCGGACCCTGATCCCAGATGTTCCACACATAACCGTTCGGCTGCTTCCAAACATCGCCCACCACGTTCTCGGTGGGACGACCGCTCTCCAGAACGTGGCGCTGGCCGTCAGTAGAAACAAATATACCCGGCATGGAAATGTAGCCTGCGGAATTATCCTCAACCTTGCGCTCCAGACCAGGGGCCACATTGTAGGCGCACCAAGGATTCACCAGCTTGGCACCGAGCGCGCAGGCCATCATAATGCCGTCGCCCTGCTGCCACGGCGAGCCATAGGAGCCCATGACGGGGCGGTCGTTAAACATGCCCGGCATGGCCGGCGACATGGCTTACGCACCATGTCGGCGTTGCGGGAGAAACCGCCCGTGTTCAGGATGACGCCCAGACGCGCCTTGATGCGCTGCTCCTGCCGCCATCTGCGACGATAACGCCCTCCACCTCGCCGTCAGCGTTGGTCAGCAAACGCGTGACCTGGGTATCGAACATGAATTCCGCACCCTGCTCCTCGGCCTTCTTGCGCAGCGGCTCGGTGAAGCCGGCGCCGATGCCGTCGGCGTTCTGATGCATACGCGCCACAGCCGGCGTCACGTCAGTGTAGTAGTCGACCATGGTTCCCTGGGTCGACAGGCGATCGGTGGAAAGGGCCGCACCTGCTCGGCCAACCAGTCGATAGTCTCGCCGGATTTCTCGGCATACAGGCGGCGCAGCTCGGGGTTCTCGAAGCCCTCGGCCACGGCCGTCAGATACTTGTCGAACTCCTCGACCGAATCATCGATGCCGGCCTCTTTCTGCAGCTTCGTGCAAGCACCCTGAATCATACCGGCGCACAGGGCTGAATTGGACATGGTGGCGCTGCTCATCACTTCGCACACGACAACTTCCTTGCCCGCCGCAGAGGCCTCAACGGCCGCAGCCAGGCCACCGCCGCCGGCGCCGGCGATCACAACGTCCACTTCTTTGTCCCACGCCGAATCGCTCGCGGAGCTCAGTTCCTGAGAAGCGGACGTTTGGGGGCGCAGCCAACCATGCCGGCAAAAGCGGCGGCACCACCCATGAGGGCCGCGCCCTTCAGAAAGCTACGGCGATTGAGACCTTCGTTCAAATTCATGTTTCCCCTTTCCTTACATTAGTCGCCCTTCGGCACGACCCCATAGTGCGCTGGCGCCAGGCCGATAGCTAAATGCAAATGCGCGATTCTCTATCACGTTTCATGATGGCTGTTCGTGAAATCCGATATCGTCGTCTCGGACGTCGTGCTCCTGCTTTGCGCAACATGCGATAATGCAAAAAGCAAGGGAGGAGGTCCGCTATGAGAACCGAGTACTTGCGAGAGTTCGTCGTCTTCTCTCGCCACTAAAGCTTCACCGAAGCCGCCAAAGAGTTGTTCATCGCCCAATCAACGCTAAGCACCCATATTGCTGCGCTCGAAAGCGACGTGGGCTTTTCGCTCATCGATCGGAAAGCGGGCAACCGACTCACCGACAAAGGGGCCGTTTTCCTCGACGGCGCCCGAACGCTGCTGGACGGACTCGACGAGACGCTGGCACGGTGCCGAGAGATGGGCGATCCCGACGCCACTCTTCGCATCGCTGTTCAATATCCAACGCCCTCGTTCGCAGCCAAGCTCAAAGAGCGCCTATCCGTGCCCTTTGCTTTCGTCGAGCACGATTACCGGGATCCCATCTTCCAGCCCATCGTCAATGGCACGGCCGACATCGTGCTCGATTACGACTACACGCCTTTCGCCTCGCTCGTAAAGGAAGCGAGCGCCCTCGACCTGGTAACGAGAACATGCTTGGCCTTCCGCATGAGTATCAGCATGATGGCGTCGAACCCTTTGGCAAGCAGGCCCGCTCTTTCGCGCAACGACCTTAGTGGCGCGTCCATCATCATCAACGATGCCCACAATTACGACCGCATCCGCTATCTTTACGAGCGCATGCTGGGTGACAATCTGGATCTGCACTTCAGCCTGCAGCCTATCAACGGCATGAGCGGTCTGGCCTTCGCCACCTACGGCGATGGGCTGCATATTTGCGGGCTGTCCGAAAACCGCCACTGGTTCGCCGACCGCGCCGACGTGGTGCTCTTCGAAGAGCTCGACGGAAAGCCCTTCGGCATGCCCACCTCTCACGTATTCAGCTGACGCCAGCGATTGGGTTCGTGAAGGTGCAGCCATCGTTCTCGAGTGCATGGAGGCTTGCAGAAAGGAAAACGGACTTGCGAGCTAAGCGCTAACTGAATGCGCTAGACATAAAACTGATAAGTTACTCAGGCAGGTGGCGCGTAACTCTTTTGAAAATGTCGCAATAAACTCCCAGTTTCTTACGACATTTCGGATTATAGGAGGAAGACTGGCGCCTTTATCACGACATCGAAACGCCCCGCGCCCTGCGACGATAGGCAAATTGCCTGTTTTCGTTGCAAATTGCCTGTTTTCGTTGCAATCACTTGAAACGAAAAACTGTTTTCGTTGCATAATGTTTGCAACGATGAGACGTAAAGGCGGCCACTATGCGCGAAACAGCCACTCTTGAGTTTAAACAACAGCTGTCGAAAAGTTACCTGAAGACCGTCAGCGCCTATGCCAACTACGGCACGGGAAGATCATTTTCGGCATCGCAGACGACGGCACGCCCGTCGGACTGGCCGATCCGCAAGACACCTGCCTTCGCATCGAACACGCGATTAACGACTCAATCGATCCAGTGCCTCGTTTCGAGTTGGCCATCGAAGGGGACACAAGAACAGTCACGCTAACGGTGCATGAAGGTCCCGATAAACCCTATCTTTCCTCTGGACGCGCCTATCGTAGAACCGACACTTCAACCGTCGAAGTGAGCCGCCTTGAGTACGGCAGGCTCGTCTTGACGGGTGAGCATGTCAGCTTCGACGCCCTCGTCGCAAAAGAGCAGGACCTCGCATTTGGCCATCCGAGAAGGAGCTCGCCTCCAAACTGGGGCTCAAACCCCTCGATCAAAATTCCCTTATTTCGCTTGAGCTTATGACACCTTCCGGCGAATACTGCAACGCGGCCGCCCTTCTCGCCGATAGCAATCATTTCCCTGGCATTGATATTGCGCGCTTCGGCGAGAGCATCAACATCATCAACGCCCGGCACACGTTCGAGCACATGTCGGTTCTTGAGCAGATGCAACGCACGCTAGAAGTGTTCGACACCTACTACGCCTACGAAGAAATCGTCGGATTCGAGCGCATAGCGAAGACGCTCGTACCGCGGGAGGCTTTCGGGAGGCTATCGCCAATGCGCTTGTCCACCGTTGCTGGGACGTTCGCGCCAACATAAAGTGGGCATGTTTGCCGATCGCATTGAAATAACCTCGCCAGGAGGACTGCCTGCCGGAATCACAGAGGAGCTCTACCTCGCAGGAGGCCCTTCAGTGGCTCGCAACCCAATCCTTGCGAACGTTTTCTTTCGACTGGGACATATAGAACGGTTCGGTACGGGCATCCCGCGCATCCTGGACGAATACGCCCATGAAACAGTATCGCCCTTTCGCTCTGCGCGATAGCTCGATTACGGTGATGCTTCCCGTGACAGTGCTTGAGAACGTAACACTCGACGAGGAAGCCATACTTGCCGTGCTCGCCAAGGGCTCTGCTCTCACACGATCCCAGATAAGCGAAAAGACGCAGCTATCGAAAAGCAAGGCTATCAGAACTCTGAATGCATTGGTTGAGAAAGGACTCGTAACTAAGGTCGGCGAAGGCCGCTCTGTCCGCTACGATGAGAGAAACTAGCGGGAGAAAGCCCTTCGATATTTCTCTGTAACACCAAACCGCATCCTCCTCGCAACGAGCAGCTCAACGGTCACAATCCCATTGCAGCCGTCTCGCACGCCGATGGCATAATCGTGGGCGCGGCCGTGGCGGCCGCGTTATGATTCGCTCGTTATGGAATCTTTGCAGCGAGACATATCGGATGAGAGGACGCGCGTCGGCCCGATGGGCGCGACGAGCTCGACAAGTCAAACAGCCCGGCCACCCGCCCTAAGCGAAATCGACGCGATAAGCGCGACAACGGCATCGATATGCTCAACGGCCCCTTGCCGGGCAAGATTCTGCGGTTCGCCATTCCCTGGCGCTGAGCAGCATCCTCCAGCAGTTGCTGAACTCGGCGGACGCCTCCATTGCCGGGCAGTTCGTCAGCAGCCTCGCTCGCGGGGCATCGGCGGCGTGAACCCGGTGACGGCCATGTTCGTGAATCTGTTCGTGGGGGCTCTCCATCGGCGCCAACGTGGTGGTGGCCATGCATGTGGGTGCCGGCAGAGTTCCACAGCATCAAGAAGAGCGTCCACGGCCATGGCGCTCTCACTCATCGCCGGGTGGTCCTGGGCGGGGCGGGGCTCGCCCCTGGCCCCCTGGGTGCTAGATGCCATCGGCATGCCCGAAGACTCCCGCCGACGCGCTCACCTATGTGCGGCTTTACTTCTGCGCCATCCCGTTTCTCACCATCACAACGGGTCGGCGCTACTGCGGGCCCACGGCGATGCGAAACGGCCGCTGTACGCCCTCGCTGCCGCCGTCGTGGTGAACTTCGTCCCGACCTCGCCTTCGTGCGCCTGTTCGGCTGGGGCACCGCCGGCATCGGCATCGCCACCGTCATCGCCGCTGCCTGAGCGCCGTCATCGTGGTGGCGTTCCTTTGCGCGAGGGAAGGCCCCTTCCGCCTGCACCTGCGCGAGCTGCGCATCTGCGGCCCCGAGCTGGCCGGCATCCTGCGCATCGGCATTCCCGCCGGCATTCAGGGCGCCGTGTTCTCGCTTTCCAACACCGTCGTTCAGGCGACCATTAACGGCTTCGGCTCGGCGGCCATCGCGGGCTCGGCGGCCACGTTGAACTTCGAGTACCACACCTACTTCTTTGTGAACGCCTTCGGTCAGACCGCCGTCACCTTTACCGGCCAGAAACGCCGCGAAGAACGCCGACCGCTGCCGGGCCATCTTCCGCTGGTGCGCTGTTCGGGTTCACTCGTCGCTTATTTTGGGCGTGACGTTCACGGCGTTTGGGCACCCGGGCGCTAGGGCTGTTCACCACAGACGCGGCCGCCCTCAGCTTCGGTCTCGTGCGACTGTGGTTCGTGGAGCTGCCTGACTGCCTGACCACCTTCTACGAAGTGCCCGCCGGCGCCATGCGGGGCATGGGCTATCCACCCTGCCGGCGGTCATCACCATCCTCGGTTCCTGCGTGCTGCGCGTGGCGCTGGTGACCTGGGTGTTCCCGCTTTTTCGGGCACCTGGGACACCCTTTGGTGATTTATCCGGTCACCTGGTCGTTCATGATCGTGGCCATGCTCGTCTCCTATTTCATCGTGCGCCGCCGCTGCTACCGGTTCTATTGAGCCTGCGGCTGCGTAGGACGGCGTGCCCCATGGATCCGTAGCGGCGTGGGACGGTCGCGCCCCATCGAACCCGCAGCGGCGTAGGTCGGCATAGGTCGACGGTTTCCGTATAATGGGCTCAACGCCGAACCCTCAGCCCCAACGTCCCGCGTCCCCCAAGTCGCGGCGCCCATGCTCCGAAAGGCGGTGAACCTCGTGACCCTTGCCCATTACGTGCTTCATGAACAAAACACGCCTGTGTTTACCGTTCGACGATGACCTGCGACCACAAGGCCGCGCATCCGCGGTGTTCGCCCCCGGAGGCGGCGCCGTTCGTCCGTCGACGCCGGGGCGACATTTCCAAAGGCCGAGTTGAACTACTGGTGGCGCCACCGCGCCATCCCTTGCTTCCCGTGCGCATGTCAACGTCTTCTGAGAACCCAGGCTGGAAAGCACGCTGGTGCTCGCCGAGAAGAGCTTCTGGCTGTCGCCTGACCGCTATTGGCTGAACGACGAGGACGATCCCACGCCTCGTGGGACGCCGTCAGCTTCGACAACGACTTCTCTTGATGACCTGATTTCACCTGGGCCAGGACTTAGCGGGTCTTCCCCGATGCGCCGGACTACGCGCACGGTAAGCCTGTCCTCCCCAACAGCACCTTGGGAGGCGACCTTCTGAAGAAGTGGAAGATCGTAAACGGCGAGCGCGTGCTGCTGAAGTCAGGAGTGGGCTGTGAATCAGAGCCCTACAACGAGGTGGCCGCTACGGCGTTTGCACCGTCGGTTGATGGAACCCGGCGAGTTCTACTCTATACGCTGTTCGAGGACGGTTTCAGCCGGTACTTGCCTGCCCGAACCTGCTGGGGCCTGACGAGGAACTGGGCCGCCTGGGACGTCATCCGCAACGTGAAACAGCCGAACAACTTGTCCGATCTGCGCTTCTACGTGAAGCACCATGGAGGATCTGGGAGGCTTGACGCCGACGCCACCATGACCTCGCTGGCCAAGATGTTCGCCGGCGACTGTGCTGGCCAACCCGCGACCGTCACTACCGCAACTTCGGCATCATCCGCAATGGAGACAGCAGGTGACAGGGCATCGCCAGTGCAGCCTGACTCGGATCTCTTAACGTGATCCGGACGCGGATTCCGGAAGTTCCCGGCGATTTCTATATGGCCAGCCCTTCAAAATGTTGAACGGCATGACCGGCTCGACCAGCTGCGCCTGTTCGACGGCTATTTCGACTGTTCGACCCGGTCATGCTGGACGGCTACCCGAGGAAGTGGGCGCGATCTCCCAGAATCCCATATTCCCGAGCGACGCGTGGCCACGTCGTCGACGCTGTCCGCAAAATTGGATGCTCACTGCATCGCGCATCGTCTCTTCCTCATCGCGTCGCCTTCAGACGGCTGAGCACCTTGCGAGCCAGCAATACGTAAT
>VOFB01001939.1_pt1 | contig 10021 bp, 10 predicted proteins | sample 5384141 | NCBI WGS metagenome assembly VOFB01 (sample SAMN12384721, study PRJNA508395) | human gut metagenome | isolation source: healthy gut A | host: Homo sapiens
AAAGAAAAACAGGAGGATAGGTAAGATGAAGAAAATAGATGGACAGCGATATTGATGGCGTTTATTTTATGCTTTGGCCTGGCGTTTGCGGGCAATGGAAAGTTGGGAGAATGTACAGGCTGAAGAGAGTAAAACGGTTACCTTTGTATCTGACCAGACATGGAAACCATGCTGAATAATACAGACCGTATGCAGGGCTGGTGTGATTCGCCTCTCTGACACAGGACAGTTGCCGCGGTGGCGGAGAAGCTTGGACAGGGCCTGAAAAAAAGGCAGGGATCTTTTTTGATGCGCTTATTCCAGCGACAGCGGGCAGGGGCGATAGAAACTGCGGATCTTGTGCTCAGGAATTGTGGTCAGGGAGGCACCATGAAAAAAAGAACCAATGATCCGTGAAGGTGCTTTTGGTATTTATGAAGGGGCAACCTCCGGAAGCCTATGGAGCCGCCTCCCCGAAAGCGCTTGGGTTTTCAAGTGTGGAGGGATATGATGGGAGCCGTTTTTGGCGGAAAAATATCCATCTACGATGCGGTGACGGCGATGGCAAATACGGATGAAAACAGGATCGGCGGAAACATGGGGAGAAGCACAGCAGCGAGTGGCGGAAGGCATCGTGAAAATCGCGGAGGAAGCGAGATTAAACGGACAGAAAAAATGTACTTATTGGTTTCACACGGAATGGCAATATCCGCATTTTATCAGCGGTTAATCCGAAATCGTAGTAGGAGAGCTTGAAACGCGTCCATTACCAAGAGATTGTTTATGATGGAAAGACATTACTGTGGAAAGTGTAAATGACATGAGCTATGTAAAGGACACGGAATGAACTGATCGGCAAAAAGGTAAAGAGCGGGGACAGGACAGTCAGCTATTTGCCGGACAGGATAATTGAAGGGGAAAGGTTGAAGTGGAACGGGTGAAAAAGTATATTGCGGTCCGGCCGGAGTATGGTATAATCAGCTCATGCCATTAAATGGCTTACAAAGCTGATGTCTGCATGGAAGTACGGGGCCATTAGCTTACTATAATACTATACGAGGTAACCGGAGATATGATTTTACAACCAGAAAGGACCTTCAGAACCAATTGAAAGGAATGTCCCTGCGTCCTACTGACAGCATTCTCATACATTCATCAATGAAAGCTATGGGAAATATAGAGGGAGGGGCGGATACCGTACTGGATGCTCTGATGGAGTATTTTCACAGGGGCTTCTTCTGCTTCCCACGCATACATGGGCGCAGATGGGAGAGGAGTACCGTGTTTTTGATCCTGTGCAGGAAGATGCCTGCGTGGGGATTCTTCCGAATCTTTTCCGGAAGAGGCCCGGCGTATGCCGTTCCCTTCATCCCACCCACAGCGTGGCGGCTTATGGCGCCGGGGGCGGAAGAATACATAGCCGGAGAAGAGGAGAACAATACACCGTGCACTCCGGCGGATGCTATGACCGTCTGAAGGATATAAACGGCAGAATTCTTTTAGTGGGGTTACCCATGCGCGTAATACGTTTATTCACGGTGTGGAAGAGGTGCTGAACATCCCAACCGTTTGACGGAAAACCTGTGGAATCTTACGGTAATGCCGGACGGAAGCCGGAAGAAGATTTTTATGAGAAGACATTATAATGCAGTTCAGCCTTATATCTCAGAGGATTTCGTAAAGCTTACGCAGGCCTTTTATGATACGGGAGCGGGCCAGACAGGTTTCGTTTGGCAATGCAGAATGCTATATTAGTGCGATGCGAGGGGTATTCGAGGTTACCAGACATATCCTTGCACCTGATCCGGAATGTATCACAAGCCCTGAGATCCCGGCATCAGATGGAGTGATTTTTACCGGCGGGCACTTATTTTCAATAGAATATTAAAATGCCGTAAGGTCATGAATCTGATGACCCTACAGCATTCTTTTTTATTTTCTTATTTAGCTGCTGTTACAGAATAATATGGGGATTCACACCCTCATACCAGTACAGGAAGCCTTCCATATCGATAACATCGCCGATCTGCAGATTCTTGACAGCTGCGTATACATCATTGGTATTGTCACTTAAAAGATAGGACTCTACAACGAAGGAATGGTCTCGCCATTCAGGGAAACGCTGAAGTATTAGGTCGTCGCCGTCGTACCGGAGCCATCCCAGTTGTACAGGGCAACGTCATTTCCGCTTTCATCCGGCCGGCTGCTTCAACAGTCATGCCTTTGAATGCAACATACTGATTCTGGTAGTCGATCAGTTCATCGGTTCCGAGCATTGCGGTAACATCCTTGTCGGGAGCGAGGTAGGTATCACCTTCCACGATTTCAAAGGTAGCATCAGGGTGATTTCCACACCGGACCATTCTGCCTTATATCCGGTTACTTTGATCTTGGTTCGGGCACCAGTTTTTCATAATCTCTTCTGAACAGGGGCCATATTGTACACGAAGTAAGCGCCATCCTGATCCTGAGTATATACGGTGGCTTTGTCTTCCACCAGGACTGCTTTGCCTGTACATAGGTTTTCTACAACAACTTCGGAATCCAGCTCTGCGTATGTATTCCTATAATTCATAATACGCCTTCGGACTTAGGAAGCTTCTTCTGCAGCTGCAGTGAGTCTCTTCGGCAGCTCTGTTGTGGTTTCTTCTATGGCCGCTAAGGCTTCGAAACAACTTCAACAGAGCTTTCTGCTGCGGGAGCATTCAGTCTTGGCGCAGCCGGTCATTTCAAACGCAAGAGGAGTGCCAGGGATAAAACGATTGCTTTTTCATAACATTCTCCTTTTACTGATAAGCTATATATGTGTCGGTAAAGCGGACTGCTCTGTAAGGCAGGATGCCTATTACAAATACGGCCGTCCGCTGTTTCCCAAACGGACAAAGCCATTATATACCTGAAAATACCAGGAATCAACATTTTATTAAGTTTTACGTAATTTTCATTGCCTGCCGGATAATGTAGGCAGATCAGTACCATGCGCCTGCGAGACAGGACAGTAAAGATAGCGCTGTAGGCGGCAGCGGGCCGGATCGGCTGCCTGCAGAGGCAGGGGCTGCTTTCAGTTAAGTGGTAGAGGATGCCACATCATCATAAAGATCGTCGATAAAAGCCGCGTTTTCTTTTTTGCGGCGGACGGCCTTGGTGACCTCTTCCACAAGCTGGCCTGATGCGCTGCGCAGGAGGCGGAACCGATTGAATACAGGGTGACAAAGGTATCGTCCACATGATCCAGCAGGAGGCGGGAAGCCTTGATCTTCATCATAGTGCAGGGCATTGTCTTCACCGCACCGGGAAGGTAATCTTGGTAAGCCGGGGAATCCTGCGCCTTGCTCGTCACAGGGAACATAACCTTCCGTTTCGGAATAAGCGATCTGTACTTCATTGGTGAGCAGGTATTGGGTAAAGAGCCAGGAAGCCAGGACCTCCTGGGGATCCTTCTTATTAAATACACAGACGGAGTGGCCCTTGGGAGATCATCCGGGGATGCTCGGATCAAACTGGGGTATCATCATGACTTCGGTCTCAAAATCCACAAAAAGCTTCTTCTGCTGATATCGGAAAGGGGCGCATTTGTTCCCATCCAGGTAGCACCGGCTGTGGAATCAACTGGCAAAAATACACTGGCCGGCATTCAGGAAGTTGGCAGGATAACTGGATATTTTGAAGGTGGAGAAGGCGCCCGCTGGCATGCTCCGCGATGGTGTACAGAAGCTGTGTGGTAGTATCGTTGAAAAAGCTGGATATCTCCGTTTGCCGATGCATAGCCGGCATCCTTTTGCTTAAGCATCTGAATCATCATGTTGTCCGTTGATTTGTAAATAAAATTATCATATGACGGACTGTCCGTTAATGAGATATTGCCGTCTGCATCCTTTGCTGTGGCCGCTTCGAAACCTCCCATATATATAAAGTCCCAAGGTCAGCGTATCCGGAAGGGTATATCCCAGTTTTTCCACATAGGTTTTTATTGATATAACGCTTTCAAAATGGAACACCCCTTGAAGGGGCAGGGCACAAATCTGTCCGTTTGGGGCATTCCTCAAAAACTGTTCAATGATTTCATCGCCGGGGGGAGAATCGAAGAAGCTCGCTGCCGCCCGGAATATATCTGGGATCGGCAATCAGCCGTCAGGGGAACCACCGTACTGTTTCCCTGTCAGATGGTGGCGATATGGTCGGGAGGTAGGTGATACATACGTTGGGCGTGGTATCCGTGGCAATATTGGTGATAACATCTGTTATAAATTTTTTCCATAATCCGTATACAGACGGAATTGACAGTGATGTTCGGATACAGCGTCTGAAAATCTGTAATTGCCTTTTTATAAATATCCGTCACGTCTTGTTCATATCATTTTGGCCCAAAAAGTGATCTCGTACTGCCTGGAGGTAATAAAGGCTGTTTAAAGGGATGGAAAAGTTTTTGGCGCTTTGCCGTGGCAGCCAGTAGCGTCGATAGGGCAAGCAGGAGAAAAAAAGGGTTATCGCCTGTCTTTCTGTGCATTATACTCATCCCCTTTGTACCTCCTCTGGACACGCCTTCCATGATGCGGAATACCAGGAATAGAGGATCAGCGGAACGGAGATCACCACATACGGCGGCCATCATGGCCGGAATGTTCTCGCGTCCGAAGCCGTTTTCACGGATTTCCTGGATACCATTGGATACCAGATAGAAGCTTGATCATCGGTAACCAGTCTGGGCCACACATAGGAATTCCAGCATTCGATCATCTTCAGGATGGTGATGGTAACGAGAGTGGGCTTGCATATGGGTATCATGACCTTCCACAGATATTTGAAATCGGAGGTGCCGTCCGCCTTGGCGGCACGGTAGAGTTCATCCGGCACCAGCTCGAAGTTCTCCTTCAGCAGGTAAATGTAGAATACGGAGGTGACGGAGGGCGAGTATCAGGCCGAGAAAGGTATTTTTCGCATATCAAGGTTTGTAGACTGTTAGCATAGTTCGTGATGATGACAAGCTCATTGGGAATCATCATCAGGGAAAAGCAGGGTAAAGGCGATATTCTTTCCGCGGAACAGAAAGTCTTACAAGGCGGCGTAGGCCGCCAGGATTTAATCCACAACAAGCATAATCACTGTGGGTTTTGTAGGGGTGAAAATCAGCACGTATTCGAAGATATCCGGCAAGCGGCACTGTGGTGAAGGCGTCAGTATAATTCTGCAGGGTGGGTGAGATCGGCCAAAATGCAGGAACACGCTCACGCAGTAGGAACCGTAACTTTTACGGAGGTGAAACAGCATCCCAGTAAAGGAAACGAACCACAAGAGCCCAGAATATCAGAAGGGATATAGACAAGCGTATGGGTGATTCGTCTATGTGTCGTTTTCAGTTTTTCAATTTGACGGTAATCCATGGTTACTCCCATCTGCGCACTTTTTTATGCGCGTGCAAAACAGCACAAATATAGTGGACATGCTTTCTGCTGATTAACAGGTTGATGCAGGTTATGGTGAGCACTATGGCAAACAACAGGATAGCGGCCGCTGATGCGTAAGGAAAGGATAGCCGCCGCTGCTGCCGTAGAGCATATCATACACATAACCGGACGATGGTATTCATGCCGGCATTCAGATCCGTGCCGAACAGGGCGACGGCATCGCTGTAAGCCTTAAAGGCGCCGATGAAGCCTGTGATCACCAGATAGAAGAGCATGGGAGAGATCATCGGAAGAGTGATTCTTGTAAAAAATCCGCAGCTTCGATGTCCCGTCCACCTGTGCCGCCCGGTAATAATTCTGATTTACGGAGGCCAGCGCGCTGGTGAGGATCAGGATTTTAAAGGGCATTACCACCCAGATGGTGTACAGGCACAGGACAGTCATTTTGCCCAGTAGGGGCCGTCGGTATGAAATCAACAGAAGAACCGCCGAACCAGTGGATAAGGAGATTCAAGCCCGTCGGGTAGGCGGTTTTCTTGAAAAAACCATGAAAACAAAGGCCTACTGCAAGGGTATTGGTCACATAAGGCAGGAAATAAATAGTCTGGAACAGGTCACGCAGCGGCTTGACGGAGCTTAACGCCACCAGATATTAACAGGGCCAGGCCGGTGAAACAGGAACCGTAATGAGCACTAACAGAAAGGTGTTCTTCACCGCCTGCAGAAAGTAGGGATCATGCAGCGTAGGAATAGTTATAGCCGCCTGTGCCGAAGCTGGTCTGGGATGCAAAGTTGTAGCCTTCCTCAAAGGAATAAATAAATACGTCAATGAGGGGGGTATATCATAAAGACACCCAGAAGCCGGAAGCAGATACAGCCAAAGACTTCCCGCCATGGAGGAAAAATTATCATTTTTCATATCCCAAAGCCTCTCCCGGATTCACCGTTATTTTGTCAAAGAAAATACCTTACTTGAACAAAGTGCAAAGCGTACTGTCTCAAAACTGGTATTTACTCGTTTTCAAGAACCCCGCAAGTAAGCGCGTATGAGCGTATTCTCACAGTCAGGGTGGGTGGAAACGATGCTGATATCTCCATCACCTCCCACCGTTTGGGAGCAGCAAAAGGCATCATCCTGGAAGGAAGCCTTTCGGGACATTGCCTGCCCATACCTCTGATCGGGTATGCCGGAGACGGGAAGAAGAACCGCCGCTTCCGATAGTAAGCCTGCCGTTTTGTACCTTCCCATGGAATATGTTGATGGGAGGGGTCCCGGAATTTTGCCACAAAAAGATTTACCGGATCGTCATACCTCCTGGGGCTTTCCTATCTGCTGGACAACCCCTGCTTCATGACAACGATCTCGTCAAGGAAATACTCATGGCTTCCTCCTGATCGTGGGTGACGAAAACAGTGGTGATCTGCGTTGCTCTCTCTGGATCTTGCGGATTTCCTCCCGTGTCTGCAGCCTCAGCCGGGCATCAGGTTGGAGAGAGGCTCTGTCTGCTGGGAGTACATGCGGCATTTTACCAGGGCACGGGCGATGGCGACGCGCTGCTGCTGTCCGCCTGACAGTTCACTGGGTTTTCTGTCCATCAAATCTCGATCTGAACCAGACCGCCGGCGGCCCGAAGCCCCGCTCAAGCATTCCTGATTTGGAGAGCTTCTGCTCTCCTTTGAAATTTTCCATAGGAAAAGAATATTCTGTTTTACACTCAGATGGGGTAAGGGGCATAATTTCTAAAACACCATGCCGCCCCTCTGTGCTCCGGGGAATTTTGTCACGTCCCTGTCACCGAAAGATCTGCCCTTCCATTAGGTTTTTCCAGGGCACAGATTAAAGTTGAGTGTGGTACTCTTACCCGCAGCCGGAGGGCCGAAGGCCGATTAGCTTGCCATCCGGGATCTCATAGGTGAAATGATCTGCAGCGATCACGTCACCCTGGGCTTTTTTATTACGGTTCAGGGAGAATTTTTTTGTCAGGTTTTGTAATTGGATTTTCATACGTTTCCTCATTTCTGCATGATTTACCAAGATGTATTATAGCAGATTCCTTGGGTTTATCACCAGTTTTTTCTAACTATATTATAGCTGACATATTTATCCTGTAAAGGATAATCGTAGTGGAGGTATGGAGGTAAGTAAGGGAAAGGCGGAGTATTGCAGAAGATGGTATCCTCCGTGTGGTTTTCGGTATCATCGTTCTGTCCGACCTCCATAAGTATACTCCCTGTGTATTTCAAAATGGTATAAACTGCGACACGGTGTCAAAGTCAAAAAAATAGTCATACTGCGCAGAAAATGGATATGAAATAATAGAGGGGTGAATACAGTCCTGGACAAAAGCTGATAAAACCACTCGCAGTTTGGGTATATTTATTACTGGCGTTCTGTCCGAAAATCGTCTACTTAATCAGATAAATATATTAGCTGTAATTAACTTATCTGTATCTGTAAATTATTGGTACAAAAATAAGGAGAAACCTATATGAATATCATCCGGCCCCCAGTTAACTTTCAGATAAAACAAGAAATCGGGTCCTCAAACTAAATCATAGTTACTTGTAAACGTGATAAAAAAATGGAGGATAAAAAGTGGCAAAAGAAAACATTTAATGTCAGGTTATTATATGTAAAGCAAGTTTATAAGCCAATGCCTGCCAATATATGCGTTCTACACGATTTTGTTTATTAACAGAGAATGGCTTATAGCCTTCTTGGCTCTGGGTATATTTACTATTATATTTAGGTGCTAAAATCCAGATGTTCTGGCAGACCGATGGAACAGAAGAAATATGCTTGCCATTGCAGCAGTTTTACAGGGCTTATGTTTTCCTTATATGGTTCATTTCATACATTTTTAATGTTTGCCTTTTTGTCTTTTGGGCTGTCCTCAGGGAGGCATTTACTTCAAGGACACGGAAGGGTTAATCTATGATAACCTGAAGTGTGACGGACGTGAAAACAGTTTTGCCGAAGTATGGAAAAGCCAGATTTTATGCAGATGCGGGGATAGCTCACCAGGAATTTAACGGCAGGCGTTATTGTCAGTTTTGTCAGCATTGAAAATTATTGCGCTCATATCGGCAGTATGTTTTGTCAATGTAATATTTATTCTGCAGTTAAGAGGAAGAACTATTATTCAAACGGTTAAAAGGAAGAATCAGTAAGGATTTTTCAGGGACATTTAAAGATGCTGCTGTTTTAATAAAGGGAGCGGCGCTGCTCTGGTTTCCCTTTTGTTTTTGATACTCTTTGCCTGTCTTGGTGACTATCTGGACGAATATGATGCTCTCATTATTAGTGACCTTCAGCTCAGCCATATCTGGGTCAGTGTTATTTTAACAAAGGGTTTATATTTCGTTGCTTTAGGAGATGTTTTTGGCATCGGTCATACAAAAAAGTTTTTTCAGTCAGACACATATCTTTTCTTTATGGGCGGCATGCCATTTTTCTTTTGATTTTTCACTGTATTGTGGAATAAATGTGGGTTCATAATCTTCGGCCTGGCTTTAACGGGAATGGTAATGGCGAGATCTTGTCAGTAAATATTCTGCAGAATATGAGTAAGGAAAGAAAGGCCGTGCGCTACAGTAATGTCGTTTTATGGTGTCGGACCTGAAAATAATGGTGATAATCTGTTTCAGCCTGGTCTATGCATCGCTGGCCGGGATATTTTTCTAGCAAAGGTGTACTTTATAATATCGGTTTATGGGAATTGCAGGAAGCCTTGTTTTTTATCTGATTTCTGGAATAATGAAAAACAAAGATGAAAAGTATCCGAGATAATATTTTTTAAGTCAGGACGATAAAATGATAACGAATGAATATTAATTAATCGTGCAATGAACTATATTTTTAAACCATATCGATGAAGAGATAACAGTGGAAGATATTTCAAATTATTGCTGCTTCTCAGATATTATTTCTCAGAATATTTAAAATGGAAACAGGCAGAAAGTATTTATGAATTTATCCAAACGGGTAAGGATGGGAGAGGCGCATTCCGCCTGAAGGTTGAAAAAAAACAGAAGTATTACGGATATCGGCTTGGTCATATATTACAGCTCGTCAAACTATAGTTCTGCGTTTAAAGCACCATAATATATAAATTCCGGCGCAGTATTGTGCACAAATCGATGATGAATCCGGTTTTCAGAAACACACAGACAGAGCTTTTGACATGGCAGGGAATCAGTAGATTACTGTTGAAATGTTTTGAGGACTGTACGGTTATCTTTGAAAGATATAAAGGAAGTTATGGTGATTTGTCCGTTCACTGGGGGATTTTTCTGGATAAATATAAGGGAGTATATTACGGAACGGACAAGAATTCTGGAACGTTCTATGACGATCCGGGCAATTACACTCCCTGACAAAATGTCTTTGCGATATCTGTATCGATGCTCCGGGCAGGATGCACCCTTGAAAATATCTGTACGATAAAAAGGGCGGCAGGTTTTGCGGTTTATCATTTCAGCGGCCCCGTGAGCATATATGCACTACCAAGAATCTTTTCAGTGTCTGGCTTCCTCAGAGCAAATATACGATTTGACGACAGCTATGGCTTTGAAATCTATAAAACGGACTGCGGTTCCATGTATGGATATAGATATCTGCATCCCGGTCAAATAGA
>VOFB01004847.1_pt1 | contig 10015 bp, 20 predicted proteins | sample 5384141 | NCBI WGS metagenome assembly VOFB01 (sample SAMN12384721, study PRJNA508395) | human gut metagenome | isolation source: healthy gut A | host: Homo sapiens
AATTATTTTCAACAAAACCTTATTTCATTAGATCCACTTCCAAAATCAATAATCGAGAACAATTGGATATTTATTACTGTAACGAAAATGAAAGAAGATCATCAAAAAAGATCTTTATTTATTTTTATTAGATATTGATCAATTTAAAAAGATAAACGATGAACTTAGGGCATGTTGTTGGAGATCATCATTTTTAAAGACAGCCGATATATTAAAACAAATTGCACTTACATAATTGTTTTATTTCACGTTATAGGTGGAGATGAGTTTATCATCGTATGTGAAAGAGATAAAAATGAAGAGATAATGCCTGTATTTAATGATTTACAAAGATTATTTCAGCAATCTCATGAAGGTTTACCAGATTTTTAGTGTGAGTATTGGTTATGCTAAATATGATGAGTCATTAAATTATATTCAAAATTTATTGAAAAAGCAGATCACTATATGTATCTAAATAAAAATGTGAAAAAGTGATAAAATGAGTCATGGAAGGAGTATGTGTATGCCAAAAAGAAAAGCGAAAATATTGATTGTTGATGATGCCCAGATTAACGAATAATTTATGCATTCGCTGAGGGATCAATATCAAATTTTAGAAGCAGAAGATGGAAAAAAAGCTTTAGAAATAATGAAAGAAGATAAATGATTGATTTAGTCTTATTAGACATTGTAATGCCTAATATGGATGGTTATCAAGTTCTTGAAAAGATGAAGGAACAACGTTATTTAGAATATCTTCCTGTTATTATTATTTCTTCAGAAGGAAATACGACTTCTATGGAAAAGGCTTATGAACTTGGACGACTATTATATCAGAAGACCTTTTGAAAAGTTATATTATTAACCGAAGAATTAAAAATACTTTTAATGTTTATGAAAACAAAAGAAACTGGTTCACGGCAGAACAACAAATTAAAAAAAGAGTAAACAATAATACGACATTAATCAATGTCTTAGGACATATCGTTGAATTTTAGAAAATGGCGAAAGTGGTTTACATATACAACATATTCAAACGATTACAAAATGCTTTTACTACAATTGGGTAAAAAATCGCACGAATATAAGTTAAGTGATGCAGATATCTTTACTTATTAGTACAGCTTCATCTTTTTTACATGATATTGGAAAATTTCGATTGATGAAAAGATTTTAAATAAACCGGGACGACTTACAAAAGATGAATTTGAAATCGTGAAACGACATTCTTTGGATTGGCGCAGAAATGTTGAAAACAGTTCCTAACTACAATAATAATGATTTATTGGAGTATGCTTATCAAATATGTCGTTGGCATCATGAAAGATATGATGGACATGGCTATCCTGATGGATTAGTTGGTGATCAAATTCCTATTTCAGCACAAGTTGTTTCAATTGCGGATGTTTATGATGCGCTTACGAGTGAACGTTGCTATAAAAAAGTTCATATAGTCATGAACAAGCTATGAAAATGATTGTTGATGGGCAATGGGGGTTTTTAATCCTCTGTTATTGGAATGTCTTTGTGATATTAGTGAAGAAATGAAAGCTGTCTTTATTTGAAAATGAAAATTATGCAGAGATCAAGCAGTTGTTTCAAAGATGACAGATGAGCTAGTTATTAAACAATTTAGAAGTGAAATGCCTAAAGAAAAAAATAATGAGTCTCAAAACAGAAAATTTTTTTCAGGAAATGACATTTGAATACGATGCATTTAAAGATGCTGTTTATATTTCTTCACAAGCAGCAAAAGATCTAGGAATTGATGAAATAATTTATCACCCAAAAATCATGAATTTTCTTTTTTTAATAAATCAACAATTAAATTACTTAAGGATAAACTCAAAGAAACAACATTTAAATCCAGAGGTTGATTTAAAGATTTATGCACATATTGGAAAACAAAACAATGGTATCATTTACAAGCAAGTACGCGGTGGAATGGAAGTGTTTATAAAGGATTTGTTGGAAAACTTGTTAAAGACAACAATATTGTTATATAATATTCAAGAAAATATTTTTTAAAATATACATATACTGAAATAAAAGATTTTATTGAATCCTATAAAAGATATTTTTACGGTTGTTCGTTTGATAGATTTTCAAAAACATCAATCCGCAAAAGCAGAGAATGATCAAATAGAAATTATTGAAGGCAATTGTTATGATTACTGGAAAAGAAAAGATGTTTGTGTCAATTGTATTTCTAAGCAAGCGTATATCAAAAAAAAGGGCAAGCTTTTTAAATTAGAATTTGTTGATTATAAACATTTATGCCATTATTGCGCAGTATGTAGCGGATGAGCGTCCTGTCTTAGAACTTGTTTATAAAACAAAAGAAGATATTATTTTAGGAGCTCATGAAAAAACACGATTTCTTAGAAAATATCGTAACTTATAATAAAGAGTACTATACAGATGTTTTTGACTGGTGCTATAGTCGACGTTATTATGAAGAATACGTTCAATACATCAATGATGTATCAGCAGTAGCAATGATTGATGCCGATAATTTCAAGGCAATTAATGATCAATATGGTCATAATGCTGGCGATCAAGCAATCAGCTGTTTCTAAAGCTATTCAATCATGCATTCGACCTGATGATATCTTTATACGTTATGGTGGGGGATGAATTTGTACTTATTTTCCAAGATATTTATTACGATGCTTTTACAAGTCGTTTGTATCAAATTAGTGAATGTGTAAAACGAACAAAAGTAGATGATTATGAAGATTTATCATTATCAATTACTGTTGGGGGTATTTATGGAAATTCAAAAGTCAATGATGCAATTAAAAAAGCCGATAAATTGATGTATGAAGGAAAGAAATCAAAGCGTTCGGTCGTTGTAAAGAAAACAAGTGAGGTGGACTAAGGTTCACCTTTTGTATTTGTCAAGTAATTTTACAATACTGAAAAAAGTAAGCGGTTTTTTTCAAAGAATAAGTTATAATGGATTTTGAAATTTTGTATATCAAAACAAGGAGGAAGAAAATGAGTTTTCCAAAAGGATTTTATTGGGGTGGAGCAACAGCTGCTAACCAATTAGAAGGTGGCTGGCAAGAAGGTGGTAAAGGTATTTTTGTCCGGATATTTGTACAGGAGGAACTGCTACAAAAAGTAAAAGAATTACACCAGTATTAGAAGAAGGGACATTCTATACCAAGTCATGATGCGATTGATCATTATCATCGCTTCAAAGAAGATATTGCGTTATTTGCGGAAATGGGATTTAAAATGTATCGTTTTTCTATTGCATGGACACGTATTTTCCCAAATGGTGATGAAGATAAACCTAATGAAGCAGGTTTAAAATTCTATGAAGAATTAATTGATGAATGTTTAAAATATGGTATTGAACCACTCATTACAATTTCTCACTATTAAGTACCATTTAACTTAAAAAAAAATGGAATTCATGGGTAGATCGTCGTATGATTGATTGTTACTTAAATTTCTGTAGAGCTATTTTTACTCGCTATAAGGGAAAAGTAAAATATTGGCTAACATTTAATGAAATCAATAGTGCAACAACAGCAATGGGAGCATTTTTAGGACAAGGTATTTTAAATGAAATTAAAGAAATGGAATTTATGGATCAAGTAGATGTTCCTCAAAATCGTTTCCAAGGATTACATCATCAATTTATAGCAAGTGCTTTAGCAGTAAAATGGCACATGAAATTGATCCAAACTATCAAGTAGGATGTATGCAAATCATGGCCACAAGTTATGGCCTTACATGTAATCAGATGATCAAATTGTAAATCAAAAAAAAATCATTTAATGAACTGGTTCTGTAGTGATGTTCAATGCCGTGGTAAATACCCAAATTATATGGAAAGATATTTCAAAGAAAATAATATTGAAATTAAAATGGAAGAAGGCGATGAAGAAATTCTTGCAACTGGTCCAGTAGATTTCTATACATGTTCTTATTATATGTCAAATTGTCAAACAGCTGACAAATCTAAAGAATCTGGAAAGGAAATATCTTAGGTGGTGTTCAAATCCATATCTAAAGGCTAGTGACTGGGGATGGCAAATTGATCCAGTAGGTTTAAGATATTCTTTAAATGAAATTTATGATCGTTATCAATTACCTATCTTTGTTGTAGAAAATGGGTTAGGTGCTTATGATACAATTGATGAAGATGGTAAAGTAAGAGATAGCTATCGTATTGATTATTTAAGAAGTCATATTGAACAAATGCATGAAGCTGTTTTAGATGGTGTTGATTTAAGAGGATATACACCTTGGGATGTATTGACTTAGTATCAGCTTCAACTGGAGAAATGGCAAAACGTTATGGATTTATCTTTGTGGAAAGATATGATGATGGTACAGGTGATTTTGCTAGAAGAAGAAAAGAATCTTTCTATTGGTATAAAAAAGTTATCGAAACAAATGGAGAAGATTTAAAATAATAGTAAAAAGAGCTCAATTGAGCTCTTTTTATTACTTTGTTATAAAATTAATACCACGTGCTTGCGAGTGATAACTCTATAGCTTTAGCGTTAAGCAAAAAAGCCTCAGTGATAAACTAAAAAATAGCTTTAACAGTTAGAAATAGAAATCAAGAAGATAATATTTAGATAGATTTACTCCTTTTAGTAACAAACAACCATGCCATCTTATCGAATTAATACCTAAATTTATTGGCAGAATGGTTGTAATGCGTTATAATCATTTTGTTTTTTCATATATAAATTATATAAAAAAAGAACAATGTTTCAGCTTTTGCTGTTTCATTGTTCTTTTTCTATTTTTGACTGTCAGGCTTCGGTAAGTGAAGACTTTGGAAGTACATACCGCGTCTTTTAGGCATGTTTATTACTATTGTGGTAAAGTATCTTTGTAATTAGAATAATCATTTTTACAACATCAGCATAAGCTTTATAAGCCTCTTCAAGTGTATTGTATTGTTTTTTTCCATCTATGTATGATTTATATTGACTAGAACCACTTTTACCGGTTGGAGCGATCGCTATATATGGTTTATGAGCACTATCTTTTCGTTTCGTGCAGTCGTTGATGATGAAATGTAGAATTTTCCATCAGCTGTACTAATAATGACAGAGTTGTGTGTTAGCTTTGATTTTATCTGTATCAACTTGAAGTCCAAAATAAATATCTTTCAGATTCTTTTTCCTTTTTTTGCGTTTCCATAATAGGCCCATGTACCATGGTTTAATAAACTCTTATTTTCAATTTGTTTGTTTAATTCTGGAACCATTGTTGAACCATCACATTTTGAATCAATTTCAAAAAATCTCTATTTTAAGATCATTTTCTAATAAACCGCTATTATTTAATGCACTATGTAAATTCGATGAAAAATCAATAGTAGATTCTTCTGTCTTACTTCCTTTCCAATTAAAAACAACAGTATTTCTCTTTTCTTTGTTGTATGAGATTTCACAAACCCACCGGCTTTAGGAATTCCTTTCCAGTTATCAGTGTCAGGATCTGATTTCTTGTGCGTAATACCAGCAATAGTTACAGAATCAAAAGCTTGCCAATCATCTTTCTTTGTGTAAGTTCTACTTCTCTTACAATATCTGTTTTATATCCTGTTTTCCCATCGCAATGATATCTGTACAAGCAGCACGAACGTTGATGAGGTCACGCGATTCTCGACTTTCTTCAAGGTATCCTTGACAAGCTGGAATAGCGATAGCTGCAAGAATGGCGATAATTAGAAGAACTACTATTATTTCTACAAAGTAACCTTTATTTTTTCTTTTCATAGGCACCCCTTCTTTAATGAATGATTTATTTTACTTTATCATATTTTTATTAATTTGTGAGCATTTATGAGCTTTTTTTGTTTCTTCTTCTAATACTTTTAAAAAATATTGTGCAGGTTTAGAAAGGACGATATTTTTTCCAAATAAAGGCAAGTGATGAAGTGATTTGGGATCAAGGGTCTAAAACACAAAGAACTTTCCCCACTTGTATCAATGAGGTTTTTTAAAGAAATCACAGCTCCATTACATTCCTTTGTTAGAATACTGGCATTATAAATTAAGTTATAGGTTGCAATAATATGATATTTAGAAAATAAGGATTGGCCCAGTTTTCTATTTGTTTATATTTTTAATTCTTGTGAGGAACAAAGAAGAGGAACATCAATTAAATCTTGAGGAGTAATCGATTCTTTAAAGCAAAGAGGATGTTCTTTGTTTATATAGATTCCCCATAAGTCTTGATAAGGTAAAGATAAATGATTGTATTTATAAATATTAGCAGGTTCAATAATCAACCCAAAATCAATTAAACCTTTTCAAGACGATCTGTCACATCTTGTTCATTACCACTGAATAAATGGAATTGGATACGTGGATAATCTTCTTGTACGCGATGAATGGCTTTACAAATGATTTCGATGCCTAACGTTTCTCCACTGCCAATACATACTTCACCACTTAAAGTTTCATCGAATAACATAATTTCACTTTCTGTTTTTTCAACCAAACTGACAATTTCTTCAGCACGTTGGCGAAGTAAAATACCTTCTTCAGTTAAAGTAATCTTACGATTACCACGAATAAAAAGCTGTTTTTGTAAATGATCTTCAAGTTCTTTCATTTGTCTTGATAAAGTGGGCTGAGTCACGTTTAAGCTTTCAGCTGCTTTTAAAATTGTTTCCTCTCTTGCAATCGCAAGAAAATATTGTAGAAGTCTAAATTCCATGATTTCACATCCTTTGTTTTTTATTTTAAAGCTCTTTGTTATGCCTTGCAAGTATAGAAATATATTTATTATAGGTAATTGATAATATAGAGATAAAAATTACAATAATAAAAAGGAAAGTGGTGATAGCTTTGGGAAAAGAAGTAATTGAAGAATTAATTATGAATTTAAAAGATGCAGGATGTGATGAAGAACTTATTACAAAGTGTATTAAAAAATATAATAATGATGATTTGAAGATGTTGATAAAATCATTACAGTGTCATCGTTGTTGTTTATTAGATAAATTGCATGAGGAACAAAAGAAAATAGATTGTTTAGATTATTTAATATATATGTTAAAAAACAAATGAAGGAGGATTAAGATGGGATTAGTTAAACAAGCTTATCTAAAAGGAGAAAGAGCTTTATTTAAAAGTCATGATTTAAAAGTTGAAGATAGTATTTTTGCTGATGGAGAATCGCCTTTAAAAGAAAGTGATCATATAGATATTAGTGGAAGTATTTTTAAATGGAAATATCCTTTAGGGTATTGTAATCAACGTGAATGTAAAAACAGGACCTTACTTGAAACTGCTAGATCAGGTCTTTGGTATACTAATCATATTAATATTAAAAATAGTGTCATTATGCGCCTAAGACCTTTAGAAGAGGGACACATATTTCTTTAGAAAATGTCAATATGGTTAATGCTCAAAGAAACTTATGGAAATGTAGTGATATTAAGTTACATAATGTGGTTGCTAAAGGTGATTATTTTGGAATGAATAGTGAAAAATATTGAAATTGATGGTTTGAATTTATCAGGAAATTATTGCTTTGATGGTGGTAAGAATATTACTGTTAGAAATTCTAAACTTGTTTCAAAATGCTTTTGGAATTGTGAAAATGTAACGGTTTATGATTCTGTAATTATTGGTGAATATCTTGCATGGAATACGAAAAAATATTACTTTTGTGAATTGTACAATTGAAAGTTTACAAGGATTATGTTATATCGAAGGATTAAAAGATGGTAAATTGTAGAATTAATTAATACCCTCTAGCTTTTATTCTGCAAAGATATTGATGCACAAATTGTAAGTCATATTGATAGTATTACAAATCCTATTTCTGGTAAAATTAGTGCTCATAGTATTGGTGAAATGATTATTGATGATCAAATCATTGATCCAAGTCAAACAAAGATTCAATTAAAGGAGATGTAAAGATGTACGATTTTTCAAAGATGACCAATCGTTTTAATACAAATTCATATAAATGGGATGTTAAGAAAATGAACTTCCTATGTGGGTAGCTGATATGGACTTTAAAACAGCTCCAGCTATTATAGATGCTTTTACATAAAAGAGTGGATCATAAAATCTTTGGTTATAATACGGTACCCTGATGATTATTTTGAAGCTTATCAAAATTGGTGGGAAAAAGAAGACATCATTTTCATATGGAAAAAGATTGGATGATGTTTGTTACAGGAGTTGTTCTGCTGCTATTTCTTCTGGTAGTTAGAAAGGTGACAACAGTAGGTGAAAATGTCTTGATTATGTCACCGGTTTATAATATTTTTATAATTCTATTTTAAATAATGGAAGACATGTTTTATCAAGTGACCTTGTTTTTGATGGAAAAGAATATCATATTGATTTTGAAGATTTAGAAAAAAACTTTCTTTAAGTCAAACAACATTAATGATTTTCTGTAATCCCCATAATCAATAGGTAAAATTTGGGATAAAGAAACTTTACAAAAAATTGGTGATTGTGTGCGAAACATCACGTTACTGTTTAAGTGATGAAATTCATTGTGATATTACCAATCCTCAAAAAGGAATATATTCCTTTTGCTTCCGTTTCAAAACAAATTTAGAAAATACAATTATGTGTATTGCACCAACCAAAGCTTTTAATATGGCAGGAATGCAAACAGCCTGTATTGTTGTAGCTAATGAGGTATTAAGACATAAAGTTAATCGTGGAAATTAATACAGATGAAGTAGCAGAACCAAATAGTTTTGCAATTTGTGCAACAAAAGGCAGCTTTAATCAAAGTGAAGATTGGATTAATGAATTAAATCAACATATTCAAAATAATAAAGATTATGCGATTTCATTTATTCAAAAAGAAAATCAAAGATGTTTATGTAGTGCCCACAGAAGCAACTTTATCTTTTATGGATCGATTGCCATAAGGTATGTTTAGATAGTGTTGAACTCACTTCTTTTATAAGAAAGAAAACAGGTCTTTATGTAAGTGATGGTCTAGAATATGGCGAAAAATGGAAAAGCTTTTTATTCGTATGAATGTAGCTTGCCCATTTGAAAGATTAAAAGATGGCTTGAATCGTTTTAAAGAAGGAATTTATTTGTATCAAAACAAATAAATTCTTTTTTTTAATAAAAGAAGAAAAACGACAAAAAAATACGATATATATAATAGGAGGATAGAGATATGGATGAAGAAATAACAATACCATTTTATAATGACCTATTATTTAAGTATTTTATCAGTGATAATGATGATAAGGAAAGTATGTATTTATTAAAAACAATCATTGAATCAGTAACACCTCTTCGTTGTCAAGCACTATATGTCATGAATTCAGAATTGATTCCTAGCAGGTATAAAGAGAAAAAAGCTATTTTTAGATGTAAGTACAAACGGATGAAGGAGAATTTGTTAATATTGAAGTTCAATCGACAGGAATGTTTGAAAGTCTTCATAAAGAGATTTCAATATTATATGTCTTTAAAAAATATTGCAACGCAAGTTCATAGTGGGGGATGATTATCGAAAAATAAAACCAGTTTATATGATTATATTGTTTTAATGATGAAGATAGAAGGCATCATGAGGCTTGTTAGAATACGTGGAGACTGTGATGAAAAAATATCATGATAATAGTGACGGAAGTCTTTATCCATATCTATTATGTATTTTAAAAGAGATTGATCGTATTATTAAAGAGAAAGGAAAAGAGAATTTAAAATGATTTAAGAAGAGTTAAGTTATTTGATTGAAAAAAGGTAGGTCTTTGTGATAGAATAAATAATGACAGAGGTGGGAAGAATCATGAAAAGAAAAATATGATAGATTTTATGGAAAGACATGAATTTAAGAAGAAGCCTGGGCATATGAAAAGCAAGATGGGATGAGTTAGCTCGCTATGATATGAAAAAAGAGTTAGATGCTCAACTTGCTGAAGCAAAGATGAAAGCAGCAGAAGCTGAGACAAAAGCTAAAGCTGAATTTGTATTAAAGCTTTTTAAAAGCAAATATTTAAATGAAGACACACAATGGCTTGAAAATCTTACCGAACAACAATATGATCAAA
>VOFB01000009.1_pt1 | contig 10001 bp, 7 predicted proteins | sample 5384141 | NCBI WGS metagenome assembly VOFB01 (sample SAMN12384721, study PRJNA508395) | human gut metagenome | isolation source: healthy gut A | host: Homo sapiens
ATCGCTTCATCCACTTCCACTCTTTCCGGAACCGGAATGAAGTGCTGCACGCTGTACCATGCGGCCTGTTTATCTTTCTCCATCTGCAGACCACAAATCCCCGGATTGTCCATTCACGGGCCATTGCTGCAGGGCAAATTAATCTCTAATATTTCCGTATCTGTTCTACACGCTTATATTTTCTCCCATGATACGCTCTGCTTATTTCTGTCGTTGAGATTTCTCTTGCGGTTCTTTCTCCCGCCGTTCAAACGTGTTGTTGCTGCCGTCTTTCTTCTTAACGCGATTCGTCTGTTGCGTTGCAGATTGTTGCAGCAATTCTGGTTTCTGCAATACAGTTTGCTCGGCATAAGCTTCTGGATTTCAATTTTCTTTAAGATTTCCGGAGAACTGCTGTCTCTGTTTTTATTAAATATTGTTTTAATATTTCATTTTTGTCTGTAATAAATATCCACCATAACGAAAAAGCAACATCCGTCAACGGTGCTGCTTTTTCCCGATTATCATCCTGAATGAAATCTCCAAGATGGGAATCTTCCTCTTCACCGATTGGAGTCTCTAAAGAAACCGGTTCCTGGGCTCTTGTGATTGCTTGACGAATCCACCATGTCGCATAGGTAGAGAACTTATAGCCTTTCCGGTAATCGAATTTCTCAACGGCTTTAATCAGACCTAAGTTACCTTCCTGAATCAGGTCTAAGAATAACATACCACGTCCTACATAACGTTTTGCAATACTTACCACCAGACGAAGGTTGGCTTCTGCCAGACGTTTCTTTGCTTCCTGGTCTCCTAATTCCATTCTCTTTGCCAGCTCGATTTCTTCTTCTGCACTTAAAAGAGGTACTTTACCGATTTCCTTTAAATACATACGTACCGGATCCTCGATACTTACGCCCTCCGGAACCGAAAGATCAATCTTTTCTACCTCTACCTCGTCTTCGTCATCTAAGATGATATCGTCATCGATATCGTCATCATCCATGATTCGAAGCACATCAATGTTATTGGTCTCAAGGAAGTCTAAGATTTTCTCAAACTCATCTGCATCCAGTTCCATGTCCTTGAAGAACTCGCTGATTTCCTGATACTCAAGGCTGTTCTTTTTCTTCTTTGCCAGCGCAAGGAGTTCCTGGAGTTTTTCCTGCAATTTTGCTTTTTTCTCCTCAATGCTCATCTTTTCGTCTTTTGCTGCCGGAGCACTTTTTGCAGCTTTTGTTGTCTTTTTCGTAGTCTTTTCCATCTTTTCATCCATTTTCTTGTTCATCCTCTCATGATTCGTCATATAAACGGGACTAAATAGTATTTTGTCCTCAATCTATAGAAATATGCATTTTCTCCATATTCTGCAAGGTTCTCTTATCTGCCACAAGCTGTTGCAAGCCCTGCATATCCGTAGGTTCCAAGTGCGCCGAACGATAGGAGATGCTGTTATCCTTCACCCGCAGAATCGTCTCTTTTAACGCCTTATCCCGCTCTGCAGCAGAATCCACTTCATGGATTCTCGCATGGAAGAGCTCTGCAACTTCCCGCTGTTCCTCTTCTTCTGCAAATAAACTGATAATCTGTGCCGGATTGACAGTACCCGACTTCTTCTGCTCGTAGAGAAGCTCTGCCACCTTACGGAAAATGTCTTCCGTAAAATCTTCCGGTGTAATGATATCTTTGATTTTATCGTACAGATTATCATATTCTATGAGCCAGGTCAAAAGCAATTTCTGGGACTGCTTCATGCCGTCCTCTTTCTTATGCTTCTTCTCATTCAGCCCACTCTTAAGCGGTGTCCGCTCTTTTACAAGTCCTCCCTGGGTGCCCAGCTGGTTTACCAGATTCCGGAGTGCTTCAAAGCTCATATGATATTTATCCGCCACGGCTTCCATATAATTGTTCCGCTCCAGTTCCGTGGTAAAATCAGTTTCTTTGCCACTTCTGTCTGGAATGCGGTCTTTCCTTCCGGGTCCTTCATATCATATTTCTGCTCTAAAATCCTGATTTCAAACATAAAGCTGTTTTCTGCCGCATCAATCCGCTTCTGGTATTCTTCCGCTCCAAGTGCCTTGATGAATTCATCCGGGTCTTTGTACGGCTTCATGTTGATGACTTTGGCTGTCAGCCCTACTTCTTTTAAAATCGGGATTGCACGAAGTGCCGCCTTAATTCCGGCGCCATCGCTGTCAAAGGTAAGATAAACCTCCTTCGTATATCGTTTCAGCAGACTGGCATGTCCACTGGTGAACGCGGTTCCTAAAGATGCAACCGCGTTGTCAAAGCCTGCCTGATGCAGCGCAATTACATCCATATAGCCTTCACATAAGAGCATCTGCGGTTTCTTGGTCTGTCTTGCAAAGTTCAATGCATACAGATTCCGGCTCTTATCAAAGATTTTGGTCTCCGGCGAATTCAGATACTTCGGTTCGCCATCCCCCATGACTCGTCCACCAAATCCGATTACTTTATTATGCACATCCATAATCGGAAACATGGCACGATTCCAGAATTTATCATGTCCGCCCCGGACTTCGTCAATGGACACAAGACCGGATTCCTTTAAGATTGCATCATCATATCCAAGCTTTCTTAAATAGCGGTACAAATCATCACTGTATTTATCCGAATAGCCAAGCCCAAACTTCTGCATGGTGGCATCCGATAATTCTCTCTTTTTAAAATATTCATACGCCTGTTTTCCGTGTTCGCTCCGCAGCAGCATATAATAATATTTGCCGGCTGCCTTGTTAATCTCTAACAGAATCTGGCGTTTGTCTGCTTCTTTCTTTGCCTGGGCACTCATTTCCTGCTTCGGCAGTTCGATTCCGGCACGCTCTGCCAATGCCTCCATCGCTTCCGGGAATGAAAAGTTCTCATACTGCATCAGAAAGGTAAATACATTTCCGCCTGCTCCGCATCCAAAGCAGTAATACATCTGCTTATTCGGTGATACGGAAAAAGAACCGGTCTTTTCATTATGGAAGGGGCACAGTCCAAAATACGTGCTGCCTTTTTTTGTCAACCGTACATATCCGGAAATCACATCTACAATATCATTTCTGGAACGTACTTCTTCTATTAATTCATCTGAATAATATGCCATTCCTTAATTCACCTGCCAAGCCTTCGGTACAAAATATTCTGAGAATTTGGCAATTGCATACTGGTCGGTCATTCCTGCGATATAATCACATACTACCCTTTCTTCCTCTTCGCCTTCCGCAATCATATCGGTATACTGCGCCGGCATTATCATCGGATGTTCCATATAATATGTAAACAGTTTGCTGAGTAAGCCTTCTGCCTTTGTCTCTTCGCCTTTGGCAATGGAATTGGTATATACGCTTACAAACATGAACTTCCGCAAATCCTGCATTGCCTGGAAAATTTCATCGGACATAATGATATCCGGCTTATCCATGCTGTTGGTTATAATATCATGAATCAGTGTATCCAGCCGGTCTGCCGAATTCTTTCCCAATACCTTCCGTATCTCGATTGGAATATCTTCTTCCACCATTATCTTTCCACGCACCGCATCATCGATATCATGATGAATATAGGCGATTTTATCAGAGAAACGGACGATTTTGCCTTCCAGTGTATGCGGCATCGTACTGGTCTGATGATTTAAAATGCCATCCCGCACTTCCCAGGTCAGGTTCAGTCCCTGTCCGCCTTTTTCCAATTTCTCTACGATACGTACGCTCTGTTTATTATGTTTAAAACCACCGGAGCAAAGTTCATTTAGCACCCGCTCTCCGGCATGACCAAATGGCGTATGTCCCAAATCATGCCCTAATGCAATGGCTTCCACCAGATCTTCATTCAGCCGCAGCGCCTTTGCAATGGTTCTGGCATTCTGTGATACCTCTAAGGTATGCGACATACGGGTACGATAATGGTCACCCTTCGGTGTTAAGAACACCTGCGTCTTATTCTTCAGACGGCGGAATGCCTTACAGTGGAGAATACGGTCTCTGTCTCTCTGGTATACGGGACGTATATCACAAGGTGCCTCCGGATAATCCCGTCCTTTGGAATTCTCGCTTAATGCTGCATAAGGGCTTAACATCTCATGCTCCATGCGCTCCATCCGTTCCCGAATTGTCATATCCTTATCTTCTCCCTTCCTGTCACATCACCATTTCATGATGTAAATGCACTGCCATCATCTTTACCATTGTGAGGACGTCATTCGACCCCTGCTATTATAATTCTGTGTCCACCTTCAAATTTCCTTTATTTTTTACAAAATTTCATAATATTTTTTTCTAATACTTTCCAATGCGCTTCGAAATTGCTCTTGCCACCTTATAAACCGGATTCTCCATCTTCTTTGCCACCTGTTTTAATTCCTGCCGGATGGCAATGGACTGTGGGCAGTGTTTCTCACATTTTCCGCACTGACGGCATTTTGAAGCGTTGGTCGGATTTGTCTTTAATGTGGTACACATAATATATGCCTTCATGCCGGAATAAAAGCTGTCGGTATAGCGTGTATTATATGCTGCAAAACAGGTTGGAATATCTACTCCATGCGGGCATGGCATACAGTAGCCGCAGCCGGTACAAGGTACCTTCATATGCTGGTTAATGGATTTCTTTACCTTTTCAAAGATTTCCAAGTCTTTCTCTGTCAATGCATCTGCTGTGGCATCCGATGCAATCCTTACATTTTCCTCTACCTGTGCAATATCATTCATTCCGGAAAGCACTACTGTCACCTCCGGATGGTTCCATATCCAGCGGAGTCCCCATTCTGCCGGGGAACGATGCGGTTCTGCAGATGCAAATATGGCTTTGGCATCCTTTGGCAGTGCGTTGACCAATCTGCCACCCCGCAGAGGCTCCATGATAATCACCGGAAGTCCCTTTGCTGCAGCATATTTTAAGCCTTCGGTTCCTGCCTGGGTATGCTCATCCATATAATTATACTGTATCTGGCAGAAATCCCAGTCATAGGCATCAATAATTTTCTTAAACTGGGTGGCTCCGCCATGGAAAGAAAATCCGATATTTCCAATCTGACCGCTTTTCTTTTTCTCTGTAATCCAGTCCTGTATTCCAAGTGCAGTCAGCCGCTCCCATGCTGCAATATCATTTAACATATGCATCAGATAATATTCCACATGGTCAGTCTGAAGGCGTTCTAACTGTTCCTTAAAATACCGCTCCATATCCCCTTCTGCCTTAATATAATAATGTGGCAGCTTGGTGGCAATTTTTACCTTATCACGATAGCCTTTTGCTAAGAACTTTCCCAGGCAGGCTTCACTTCCACCGTAAGTATATGCGGTATCAAAATAATTGACCCCGGCTTCCACTGCCGCTGCCATCTCCCGCTCTGCCTTTTCTGGTCGATTGCGGTTCCTTTCTTAGAACAACGCAGGCAGCCATAGCCTAAGATGTACAGCTGGTCTTTGTTTCCCGGATTTTCTCTATATTGCATGTTTATTCTCCCTTGCACTTGTTGTTATGGTGACTGCGAAATGGGAAATGATAATGAAGATGTCTTACCGCTGCTTTGACTGGATGCGCCTTTTGTTCACCCATAGCGAATACCACTCCGGCTGCAAGGGGCTCTAAGAATTTTGAAATAATTCTTTTATATATGGCAACCGGTGCAAAGTCACATCCCTGTTCCTATGCACCTCGCTGGTACATCCCTGTACCAGCGTTGCCAGATATTATTAAAATTCTAAGAGCCCCTAACAGCCTGCGTAAATGTATTCGCCCATAGGTGAACAGAAGGCGGCATCTTGTCAAACATTGGGCAGACAGACATTTCGTTTTTCGTTTATCCTTTTTCCATTTCGCAGTCACCGATTCTGCATAAGTTGCCGGGTGATGATATTTTCATACCACCACCCGGCACATATACTGTCATTATAAAGCTATCGGGAAAGTTTTGCAAGAATCACTCCCGCTCCTTTAACATTTTAAATCCATCGGTCATGTCATAGGATGTAATGTTATCATTAATCCAGAGGTAAAATACATTGCCACTATACATTCCACGGACATTTTCGTAATTAACTCCGTTAATGCCCGGAATTTCTGCCTGTTTCTTAAAGGTTCCATTTTCATAGGAATATATCTGGTAGGTCTGCTTTGTTCTGCTGCCGCTATAATCCTCACAAACCAGACCGATTAAATTCTTATCTTTTGAAATGATGACACTCTTATAATCATATAATGCTTCGCTATAATCTACATCCTTTAATACCAGCTTTGCTTCTTCGGTTACTTCTCCCGGATTTTCTATATTAAACATGGAAAGCTTAATGTTTTCTATATTTCCGGTATTCTCATCTGATTCATAACCGATGCCCAGTAAATGTGTATCATCCCAGAAATGCAGATATTCGGAGAAGCCGGTCACCTTGAGTTCGCCGATAATTTCCGGTTTTGCCGGTTCTGATAAATCCACGGTAAACAGTGGGTCGGTATTCCGGTAGGTTACAAAGTAACCAGTGTTTCCCATAAAGCGGGCGGCATAGATTTCTTCTCCCGGTGCAATGCCCGTCAACTGTCCGGTTAATTTCATGTTCTCATCCAGAATATAAAGTGCATTCACCTCATCCTCTGTGCTATAATCGGTGGTCAATACCCGAAGATATCCATCACTGGCATTGATTGCAAAGGTATCTCTGACATAACCACTTACTGCCGCTGCCGCCACGCCACTGATTCTGCCCTCATCCAGTGCAAATTTCGCAATATTGGTAATCATTGCTCCATCGTAATCTTCCTCATATAAATACAGGGCATCTTTGCTGATATAAGTCTGGGCATATCCGGAGATTACAAGCTTACTGTCCAGCACTTTATCCGGCTTATTTACATCCAGTGAAGAAACCAGTATACCACTTTCTCCTGATGACTCCGGCAGATAAATTTCACTGGCGGCAACCTTTTCTCCATTTACCTTTGGAATCACAGCTTCCGCCAGACTGCTGACACCATTTCCTTCCTTCAAGTCTTCTACACCATGCTTCTTTTCCACATAACTCGTCACATCAGATGTCATATTATACTGCGTAAAAAGATAGACTACATCTCCGATTTTCCTGGAAGTATTATAATAACCATCCTGAATTAATCTTCCTTCAAATTCCGGATTCTTACGGTCTACGATACTGTATACCTGAATCTGTGTGATACTTTTTCCGTTCATTTCATACCAGAATGCGCTATCCTCTGATGCCGCAGTTTCTTCATCTGAGTATGTTTCATCTGAGTTTTCCTCATCTTTGTTTTCCTTATCAGCGCCAGCTTTGCTGTTTCCATCTAAGGATGTCTCATAGCCCTGCACAACTAGAATCAGTTGGTCTCCATCCACATAAATTTCCATCACCCGGTCTGCCGCACCACAATCTTTTGGTAAAAATCGTGTTACTTCTTCTAATTTTACATGGATATCTGTTATAACAATATATTTATCCTCTACCGTATAAATGTAACTGCCATCAATTTTGGCAATATCACTCTCGTCTACGCCTTCCATCTGAAGATTTGTCGTAGAATAATCTTTTCCGCCTTCCTTGCTGCCCTCCGATAAATCCATATCGGCACTCTCATCCTTTGCTGCATTGCCGGAACCCTTATCTTCCGATGTCGCAGTGCTCGTCTCTGCGCTCATTTCCCCTTCTATCCAGTTCTGCTGATACCCCTTAAGAAGAGTCTGATATACCTCCTTATAATCCGATGCAGGATGATACATTGTTCCAAGAGAAGCCACATCCACATGCTCCGCTTCCTCTGTTTCACCAGCTTCTCCCACAGTCTGCTGCGTATCCGTCATTGCTATGGAATCCGTCTGCCCTGTACCGGAATTCTTATCAACACGGGTCACTGTTATATAAATTCCGCTGCATACTACCAGTGCCAGCACTGCCACCATACTTCCAAGTCTGCGCCATGGAATTATTTTCTTCGATTTTTCGGTTCCAAGTGCTGATTTTCCTGCTGCTGTTTTGCTTTCTGTTCCTGTAATTGTTTTTCTATCTGTTCCGGCTTCAGAGCCTCTGGTATCTCTATCTCTTCCGCCGCTTTTCTTAACTGGGTTAAAATCTCCTGTTCATTCATACCGGCACCTCCATCTCATCTGAATTTCCTGTTGTTTTCCAGACTTTTTGCATATCTTTCGTTTCTCACTTCCAATATTTCTCCACCATTTTCTTTATTCCCCGGCTCTCTTTTGAGCGGACGGTATTTTCGTTAAGGTCTAACAGTTTTCCGATTTCCTTGCTGCTATACCCGCAGAATAAATGCATGGCGATAATCATTCGTTCCTCGGAAGGCAGCTCAAAGAACAGGCTCCTGACTGCTGCATGCTCATCCATTCCGGATTTTCCCAGATGCTCTAAAAGCTCCGGTGTCAGCTCTTCCGGCCGGGTCGCATACTCTTTTTAATTTCCGTTTGCACTTATTACTTAAAATGCGGAATATCCACGCCCGGAACGCTTCTGATTTCCGAAGCTCCCCGATTTGTGCAAATGCATCCATCACGGTGTCACTGACCACATCCTGTGCATCCTGCGGATGCTTCAGCACATATAACGCAAAGCGATACAAGTCCTGATAAACGCCTTCATATAATTGTGCAAATGCACCGGTATCCCCACTTTGTGCCCTGCGCACCAGCTGCAATATCTAACGAAATTCCAAGCGCCCTTAACAGCCCTTTAAATGCATCTGCACTTCGGCGAACACTCCTGCTATTCTTCAAAATTCAAAAAAAATATATTTATAACTGACTGATTACCAGCACATCATTTTCACGAATCACAGTATTTTCCGTTCGGTATCACAACTTTCTCATTCCTCTTTAGAACGAGAACCAGCTTCTCTTCTCCCAGTTTTATTCTGGATAATGGTTTTCCAATCCACTTGCTGTCTTTTTCGATTGGGATTTCTGTCAGACAGATGCCAAGATTTTCTTCCGGAGATAAGGCACTTAAGACAATCTTGTCTCCGGCAAGCACTACCGTGTTGCCATTTGGAATGATACGCTCCTCGCCTCTTAGAATCAGCACCAGTGATAAATCCGGAAGGGAAGTAAGGTCTTTTTATCCTGCGGTTCTCCCATGGATGTCCCGCCTTGATGCTGATTTTAACAAACTCCACCGGCATTTCATCGGAATAGTCACTGAAAGGTTTTCATGACGTTGCCATTTTCGTCTATCATGTCAAGCTTCTTTGCCACCAGTCCAAGCAGTGTACCCTGAATACTGATAGAGAACAGGACAATGAAAATAACTATGTGGAACAAATCATTTTTCGTATATGCCGGGCTTACTGTTGCCATAATTGCAAAATACTATGGATGCTGCTCCACGAAGCCCTGCCCAGGACACCAGAAGCTGCTGCTTTCGGGCAGCGGAATACATCAGGATAGCAAATACAGAAACCGGCCTTGCCACAAATGTTAAAATACCGCAATTGCCAGTGCAATCGGGCAGTATCTTCGGCAGCTGGGATGATATGCCAGCAGACCAAGCAGGAAGAAAATCAGCATCTGCATCAATCTGGTGATTCCATCAAAGAAAATGCACCAGTGATTTTTGTGATGAAGAGGAGTGCTAACAAGGATAATTCCGGCAATGTATGCTGCCAGACAACCATTTCCATTTATCATGGATGCCCGGCGTAGGATACCAGTGCCATACTGAATACAAATATCGTATCAAATCCATCTGCTGCAAAATTCACTTTTTCAAAATGAATGCTAAAGATACACAAAAGGGGTATTCCATATGCACTCCTTCGGCCTGTGGAATACCCTTCTCTTTTACCATTGTATACCGTTTATTACATCATGTTTTTCGTTACTTCTTCTTTCATGGAAGAAACGTTAAACTTACGGATATTTTCATCCAGTTCTGCTGCTACAGAAGTAATTCTGGCAGTTGTATTCTTACATTCTTCTACCAAAGCTTCAAACTCGTTCATTGCCTCAGAGGTGTCTCTGGCACTTGTTGTATTTGTCTCTGCTGCTGCAGCAAGCG
>VOFB01000063.1_pt1 | contig 10001 bp, 17 predicted proteins | sample 5384141 | NCBI WGS metagenome assembly VOFB01 (sample SAMN12384721, study PRJNA508395) | human gut metagenome | isolation source: healthy gut A | host: Homo sapiens
ATAAACAGTTGCCACGGTAAACCAAAACAGGCTTGTCATGGTTCAATAAAGGTTCCACCTTGTAAATGATACTGTTCGCCACATTTCCGTCCGCCAGTAGAAAGCAGCCAGAAGATCAATGGAAATGCAAATAACGATACGGAGTGCGCGGCACATTTCCCATTTTGCTGAAAAACGGAACCAAACAGGCTTTTCCAATGAGGCTTATGGTAAGGCGGCAATTCCATAATTAACCGGTGCGCCCCTCTACCTTGTTCAAAGACCGGCCAAACACCTTATAAGTGATAAAAATGTGCAAAAACGCACGGCAAACAACGCCAGGACTACGACAACAGCCCCGTTTCCGAAGAACGTACCGCTGACAAGTCCAACTACGCCCCAGGTAGAAGCGCAGGGGACTACCCAGGACAGGGCAATCGTCATAACACGCTGTCCCCATGAATCAATGACCCTTGTTCCAGTGATTCCGCCGATATTGCATCGAAACTGACGAGGAAAGGCATAATTGTTTTTGCCCTGTAATCCCAGCTTTGTCATAGTATCATCGAATACATAGGAGATTCGCGCCATATAGCCGACATCTTCCATCAGGCCAAAGACAAGGCTGATTCCGAACACATAGCTTGCCATTTGCAGAGCGAAAGAAACAGCAGTCAAAATGGCGTTGCAGAGCAGCATACAAAGGAATGGCGCTGCGCCTATATCCAGCAACCAGTTAGCCAGAGGGACGGAAATTGCACTGATAAGCCCGCTGAAAAAGCCCCATCAGCGGGAAGCCAATCACCATAGAGCAGATCAGACCTAAAACGATCATGCCAATAGCAATAGGCTTTCCCCAGCGTTTGCTTGTGGCTGCCTTATCAAACCGGCTCCGCAGCAGCTTGTTCTTCTTGCTGGTCACGTTCTCATTTACAAGTTTGTCAATCCACTGGAATTTGCAATCACCTGTCAAAAGGTTTCCGTCCTTTACATCGGACAGCTTCTTTTCAATCGCGGTATAAGTGCCTGCATCAACGGTTTCTTTCACAAGAGCGCGCCAATTTGTCCTGTTCTATCAGCTTTGCAGTCAACCATGTGGACGAATAGATGCCGATTCCGTCCGCAGGAAGCAGCGCCTTGATCTCTCGTCAAACGCGGCCCCGATTGTATTCTGATAAATCTGCGCCAGGCGCTTTTCGTCTAAAGTCGAAGCATTTTTATCAATGCTTTCTAACATACGGAAAAATGTGCCATACTGTTTTTTTATCGGCAGCAACCAGCGGCACAACAGGGATGCCCAGGGAGTTTAGCGATTCCATTGGTGTCAATCTGCTTCCCCTGCGATTTTGCCACATCCATCATATTCAGCAGGAGAACCACGGGAACGCGAATCCCGGTATAATCAGCCAGCATGAAAAGGCTGCGGTTGAGCTGGGAGGCGTCAGCCAATATGCAAACAACATCTGCCTGCCCGCTGGCTATGTAATTCCGTGTAACAACTTCTTCATCCGAATTTGCAGACAGGCTATAAGTTCCCGGAAGATCAATGATTTTATAGGTGGTATCTTTGTGAACGAAAGAACCATCCTTGCGCTCCACTGTTTTTCCGGGCCAGTTCCCGACGTGCTGACGGGAACCAGTCAGGCCATTAAACAAGGTTGATTTGCCGGAGTTCGGCTGGCCTAAAAAGGGCAATCGTTTTTCACTCATTGTTTTGTCACCTCCACCATGATTTTGTCAGATTCCGTTTTGTTGATGGCAACCATCGTGTCCTTGCATTACATTCAAAACGGGCCGTTTTTTTTCAGTTTTGAATCACTTCAAAAGGGCAGCCAATCGTAAGGCCGATGGAGGTCACGCGGCTTTGAAAATGCGCGTCCCCGTTGATTGCAACAACCCTTCCGCAGGGAGCCATCGCTCAATTCATTTAATTTTTTTCATTTCTTAAATTCTCCAATTCTTTTCTGTCAGCCCATAATAAAAATCTGTACCCCGATTAAAATTAAAAATCACACCGCCTAATATTCCGGCCCGGTTTCCAAACCGATTTCGAAAAATGTCCAATCCATACGCCGACAAATGCAATTAAGAATGTTTGTGGTTCCTATCAGTGTTGCCGAGGGATATTTTTACATTTAAGGCTGACAGCGTTATGCCGACAGCAAAAGCGTCAATACTTGTAGTAATCGCAGCCGGAACCATAACAGTAAAACCCAATGCTCTGTTTGTTTCTTTACATTCACCTTTAGATTTTCTCGAATCATGTTGATACCGATTATGCACAGAAGAAACAGTGCAACATATTTGGAAACCGCTTTCAATGTACTGGCGAATTGTTCCGGCCGCAGATATATCCCAGCGTAGGCATAAAGCGCCTGGAATCCACCAAAATATAGCCCTGCCAAGCCCTGTTTTTACTGGCATTTTGGTATTCAAACCTTTATACCGAAACCGCGAAAGCGTCCATTGATAGACCGACAGCAACCAGTAATAGGTCAAAATAGCCCCATCGGTATCACCTCCTTTACCGGCTCCTGTTTATGCCCCTTTACCAATCCATTCTCTTTGCTTTCTGCTGTTCCTGCACCATTTCGTAGTAATGGCCTTTCTTTCTTAACAGTTCTTCATGCGTTCCCGTTTCTTCAATCCGTCCCTGATTCAGCACAATAATCTGATCTGCGTTCTGAATAGTGTTCAGACGGTGGGCAATCACGAAAACGGTTTTCCCTTTCATCAGGCGGTCTAACGCCTGATTGATCTTTGCTTCATTGTCAGCGTCCAGAGAAGCCGTTGATTCATCCAGAAGCAGGATAGGCGCGTCCTTTAAGATTGCCCTTGCAATAGCAATCCGCTGTTTTTCACCGCCAGACAGGGTGTTGCCGCCCTCGGCAAGATGGGTCTGATAGCCATTAGGCAGTCTTTCGATAAATTCATGACAATGGGCCGCCTTTGCCGCCGCAATCACTTCCTGTTCGGTAGCATCTTCACGGCCAGCTTTGATATTGTTGTAAATCGTATCGGACAGCAAAGTATTTTCCTGGAATACCTCACTGATATAGTGCAAAAGTCCGTCAGGATTTTAGCTCCCGTATGTCCTGCCCCCAATGCGGACGCAGCCTAACGTCACATCCCAAAACCGGGCGTCAGATTAGCAACCGTAGATTTACCGGAGCCGGACGGTCCGATCCGCGCCGTAGTGCTTCCCTCCGGGGCATGAAAACTGATATTGTATAAAAACATCGGTCTGCTGGTTATAGGAGAAGTCCACGTTTTCAAAGGTAATATCAAAGTGCGAGCTTTACCTTTTCTTCTTTGTAGGATAGCGGCTTGGTGTCAAATGCCTGTTCCAGATTAAGTGGCAAGTTTCAGTTCTTTCAGCAGGTTATACGAATGTTCAAACGCAATCAGCAGCGCAGAAAGCGCAAAGGCTCATAAGCATAAACGCCACAAGCAGTTCAGAAGCAATCGTACCGCCAAGGAACAGATAGCTTCCAATCAGCAGGACAAACGGCAAAAGGAAATTTGCAATGATAGAATACATACTTGTGGGGGCGGCGGTTTTACTTCCCGCCTGTACGCTGGTTTTCCGTATGTCCTCCAACGTATCAGACATTCTTGTGAAGTGCGTACTTGTCATATTTGCAGACTTGAACATTTTTCATGCCCTTGATGTATTCAGAACAATAGAATCATTTTAGAAGTCAGATGCGCTTGATGGTTCCGTACTTCTCTACAAGCCGGTTGCCCCAATTCAAAACCGGCAGCGCGATCAGAATTACCACGCACTCGGCCAACGCCAGTTTCCAGTTGATAAAAAGGTTCCAACCAAGATCGGGCAGCCCATGACCAATGTTTTGACGATAGAGGGCAGCGTATGGGTCAATACAAGTTCAAAATTGCTTAAATCCTTTGTCAGTGTACTAAGCAGATACCCGCTGCTGTTTTGATTAAAATAGCCAAGGCTTAGAGAACGGTAATGGTTTGCCAAATCAAGCGTAGGCCGCTGCACATTTCGGCCCCTCTGGAAAAGCAGAGAAAATAGCCGCTGCGGTAAATAATCAGCCGGAGAATTATACTGATAAGGCATACAATGGTATAGTTTCGTACAAGCCCACCTGTCAGAGAACCGTTCAGGAGATGAATTACGGTAAAATACAGCATAAGGTACATGACAAGGCTTCCGATGGCGTCCAGTGACATAAGGAAAATAGGAAATATCAACTGCTTTCGTTTGTCACCAATCAATTTCTGAATACTGCGTAACATAGTCTTTTCACTCCTCCCCGATAGTTTCTCTTGTATAGGTGTCCCACATATGGCTGTATGTACTTCCGCTGGCGATCAGTTCATCATGCGTTCCCTGTTCGACAACTTTTCCATCCTGAAAGACAAAAATTTTATCCGCATTGCGGATGGTATGAAAGCCTGTGGGCAATCATAATCGTGGTCTTTCCTCGCAGGAGGTTTTGGAGTGCAAGCTGTATTTTGTGTTCGTTCTCAATGTCTGAATAGGAAGTTGCCTCGTCGAAAACAACGATAGGCGCGTCTTTCAAAATGGCCCGCGCAATCGAAATCCGCTGCTGCTGGCCGCCGGATAATTTCACTCCCTCGTCGCCTATTCTCGTTGCGTATCCTTTCGGCAGGCTCATAATGAAATCGTCAATCTGCGCCGCCTTTGCCGCCTGGCGTACCTGTTCCTCGGTAGCATCTGTTCCCATACGGATATTTTCAAAGAAGCGTGTCCTCCAAAAGAAATACATCCTGGAATACAAACGCGGTTAAGTCAGAAAGATTTTCGGTTTGAAGTTCTGTAACCGGGACGCCGCCAATCTTGATTGTCCCGCTGCTCACGTCCCAATAGCGGCCAAGGGCTGTACCGCCGTCGTCTTGCCAGCACCGGACGGGCCGACAAAAGCATTTAAGCTGCCCGGTTCCAAATGAATATCAACGTCGGACAACGCATCCTTTCCGCCTTGTGTGTAGTTAAAGGTCACATTGTCAAAGTCAATACCATAACAGCCGGTTTTGGAAAGGGTTTGCTGTCCGCTTTTCATGGTTTCCATATCCATGATCTTCTTCACATTATCAAGGCCGCTGCCCAGCTCCATAGACTGCATAGCAATCGTCACCATGTTCAGGAAAGACGTGAAAAGCACATAGTCAGCAGAATAAAGAGAAGATACGATGCCGCAGACAGCGAATCACGCAGATACAGCCAACCGCCCACCGGCAGCGTGAACAGAATGGCAGAATCCAAAACCACAAGAGCGATAGACAGCGGATTGCAGGACGATTCACACATCTTAATCCAACAGTCTGTATATATCTTCAAGGAATTTCGGTACTGCTCAAATTTTTCGGCTGTAAGGTGATACATTTTGATAACCGGCATAGCGGTGATAAATTCATTTGCGGAAGCGTTCAGCTTTTCCGTATCGCCTGCAAACTCGTCCGTCAAATCCGGGTAGCGCCCCATGAGGGCCATCAGAATTGCAATCCCCAAGATCATAGGAACCAGCATGATAAGCGCCATAATCCAGTTCAGCCGCAGCATGAAAATGAACATCATCAGAGGAACGACGATTGCTTGGGCCAGTTCCAAAGTGCTGTGGGCCAGAAAGGTTTCAATCCTGTCCACATCATCAAACAAGGTTGTTTGTTGTCCGGGCGCGTGTTCTGAAAGAATCCAAGGTTGAATTTGGACATATGCTCCAATACTCTGACCTTGATTCTGTGCATGGTGTTGAAAGCCGCCGTATGAGAGCAGATACCGCTTAAAAGGATGTCAGGATTGCCTGTAAGACTGCTGCGGCAATGCCGATTCCGGCCCAACCAAGCATTGCGGGAAGCGTCACCTCCTGCTTGATTATCAGAAGCAGGATTTGGTAACTACCAAATACGGGACGAAAGACAGGGCCGACGAAAAGACCGCCAGCAGCATCCCAAGGCTTAACTTGCCGCGCTCCTCTTTCGCAAAGTAAAAACGATATGATAATCCGGTTCGTTTTTGTTCCATCGAAACGATATCCCTTTCTTTGAAATGTGCCAGTTAGATTTTGCTAACCTGACACAATCTACTTTACCCGCACGAAGTGGAAATTTCAATAACCACCCGCTTTACTGTTTGCGTTTTGAAAAACGCTGAAAGTGCTGATATTTCTAGGGTTTTCAGCGTTTTTGTTTCATATATTTTATAAAATCGTGATCGATAAATATTGGATTGTCACCTTTTTTGAAGTGGCGCGCAGAAAGTAGGGGTATGATATACTATCAAGTAAGAAAGGAGGCGGCGGTACAATGGTTCCATCTGTAATTGACTATTTGTTACAGCTCCCCGAAGCCATGCACTTTGCAAAGGGTGCAGGAGCTTTGCGGCGACGGTGTTTTTTTCTACCGTATGCTTTCCGAATACGGAAACGGCACGTTCCAACTGATCGAGTTTGAGGACGATCTTTCTTTTGATTTTGATTGGTGACTATACGCCCAAGGACACCTTTGAAAAAGATCACTGAAATTTCAGAGGACTATATGGAGATCAGCCCCAGTTTGAAACGGACAGCAGTTCTTTCAAGATTGGTGGACGGAAAAAGAATCAGGTGGATAAGGGGATTTATTGCTATCTAAACACACAGAAGAAAACTTACACCTATTGCGAGGGCGGGAAGCCTGTTCGTTTTACGAAAGTGATTCTATCGCCCAAATACTTCAATACTTATTTTCGGCTGCATGACAGGAACAACGCCGAACTTCTCAACTCTGCAAGGGATTACATTCTCAAAACCCCAGCCTGCCGGAACTCAACTTTGTGTTCCAGCAGATACGGGATTGTCAGGCAGAGGGGCATACGCTGAAAATCTATCTGGAAAGCAAAGTAATGGAGCTTCTTTCTCTTGTTGTGAAAGGCATGGAGCAGGAACAAAAGCATATTTCTGTAAAGCTGGATTATAAGGACATCCGCAATTTAAGAAAAACGGTAACGGTGATGAAAAATGATCGGCCGCATACCCGACAGGGGAAGAACTTGCCCAGATAGCGGGTATGAGTACAGCCCGGTATCAACTGGCATTTCGGAAGTATTATGGGACAACGCCGTATGAATATCTCAAGGAATTGCGGTTAAACCAGGCGCTGATTTTGCTAAAAATTCTGATTATGGAATTGCTACGATTGCGGCTAAAGTCGGGTATCACAATTCCGGCCACTTTGCAAAATTGTTCAAGAAAGCCTATGGCCTCGGCCCCAGGGAATACAGGAATCTTCATGGAATTAAGTAAAAATCATCAGGCCCCGGCCACGCTGCCGGGGCTTTGCTATGTCCAAACAGCCCGCCAACCTACGCATTTAGAGCCTGAAAACGACTGAAATTTCAAGGCTTTTCCGGCGTGGTTGCTGGGGCGGCGGTATTCTTTATCCCGTTGCCGCCGTATTGGGGTTCTAAATGCATAGAAACAAGCCATAATAAAGACGCCGGATGCAACGGCCAGCGGGCCGCCGTGTCCGGCGTCTGTCTATTCTTCATTTATGGGCTTTGCACTTTCCGCCATTTTATGATTTCTTCATCCGCAAACGCATAGGGGCTATATTCCAGGATATAGCTCACCTCCGGCGAATATGTCCAGCACAGGTAGGATAGTTCCCCTCTTTCATAAAGGGCAGCGTCCCAATCCTGAATTTTCATTTTCTGGCAGGAATCGGCCCGGTCAGGATTAACGATTCGTTTGATTGCCTCTGTGTTTAGTCCCGTTATTTCCGCAGGATCGGCTTCATAATAGGTGGTTTTGAGTATGTAATAGTTGATCTCATTGCCCTCCTCGTCTCCATATTTGAGGGTGGCAACTAATTCCGTCATGGATTGCTTCTTGTACTCATCTCCTAAAGCGTTTTCAATACGTCCCAACATTTCCTCCGGGTTCTCTGCTGGATTTGGTGATTTGCCTCTTATCACGATAAATACAAAGACCAGAATACAGACCACGACAGCACCGGCTAATCCGATTATTTTCTTTTTGTTCATACCACGCCTCCCTGTTTTGTGTGTTCAGAACACCAACTCGTTTATGATGGATGATGTGCCCCTTGCCGCTCCCATGACGCACAAGTTTTATAATCACCATCTTCCTGACAACACAAACATTCTACTACAAAACATTCAATTGGTACAGGCACAGGGACTAAATTTCCAACGTACCGCCATATAATAATTAGTACAGTGACAGGGATTGGTGGTGATGCGGATGCAGCTAAATGAAGCCGTGAGTAAACGACTGACAGAACTTCTTTCAGAACGGAACATGACACAGTACCAGCTTTTTATGAAAAGCGGGGTTCCGAAATCAACCATAGGGAACGTTATCAACTGTTCGTATGAATCCGTGAAGCTACGGATCATCCATGAAATGTGCCAGGGACTGGGCATTACCCTGTGCGACTTCTTCCAGTCGCCGCTATTTGACGATTACCATCTTGATCCATAAACTCCGATACAACCGTTTGGGATGTACCGGAGTTTTTTTGTTGGAGAAATGTATTGCAGAAGATATGGTTTCTTCGTTTTTAACGAACACAGCCATTTTACTTTTTTTCCAATTTCCAAATTAGTTGAAGATTATTTCTGACAAAACAATTTCCTCCGCTTGCGCCTTCAGCGTGTTCATCAGCCCCACCCAGCGCATAGGGGTCACAGGCTTTCAGTTCCTCCGTGACACCCGCAACTTCCATCATGTGAGGCAACATGGTTTCCACACGCCCCTGTGCTGTCCGCTCAATCTCTAACATCCGATGTTCTTTAGGGTAATTTTTTCTGTTGCCAGTTTCCTGGCTGTTCAGCCGTTTTAGGGTATATCATTTCAACGAATGTTCAAAATATTCATTCTCCTTTGCTTCTGATGATTAGACTGCTGCCTGGTGCTATTGCCTTTGCGCGGTTCTTCTTTTTTGACCGATAGTAGAAAAACACCTTTTTTCTTCCTCAGCCCGGATCGGGGCTTTCTTAGCGTCCATTTCCGCTTTTTTTCTTCGGATTTTGTTCAAAGTGCGCCGAACTTTCCGCTTCAAATAGTTCTGATGGAGCCTGTGGAATTCTTCCTGTTCCTCCGGGGTTAAAGGAACTGGCTGAATGGTGGAATATAGCGCCCTAAAAAAATTTCAGATTTCCTGCGTGGTGTCCTGGCTGCCTTTTCGGGCGCGTTCGTGGACAAGGATTTTCTCTATAAACTCGTTGAGCATGGTGTTTGTCAGAGTGTCAAAAATTCTCATACTTATCAATTAGGGCTATAAATTTCTCTGCGGATTTCTGGCTCTGCTCATAGCCGGTAACAGCCTTTTCCAGCTCTGCAATTTCAATCTCAAGTGCATCCTGCTCTTTGGCATACTGTGCATCAAGCGCCTTATATCGTGCATCCGGCAGCTTGCCGAGGGCATTGTCCTCATAGATTTTGCAAATCAGTTTTCCAGTTCTCCGGCTCTCTTTTGGGCAGCAGCCAGACGCCTGCGTCTTTTTCGATATATCGGCGCTCTGTTGAGCAACCTGCATTTCCTGAACAGTGTGAATAAATTCCGTCCGGTCATTTTTGGAATATTCAGCGATAGCCCGGAGCGTGTCAGAAACCAATGTCAGGATAGCACTCTCATTGATACGGGTGTTGTGTAGGGCATAGTGTCCCACACGGAACTTTGGTATAATTGGAACAGGTATATTGAGAAACCCTCTTGCCATTGTTGGTGCGGTGGTGGACATACATCTTGCCGCCGCAATCGGCTTTAATAGAGCAATCCTGAGGGGAGCCGTCGCCCAGCCGTTTGGATAACGCCGTACATTGCTGCGGATTTTTCTGCGCCGTCAAAGGTCTGCTGGTCGATAATGGCTTCATGGGTATTCTCAGCATCGTCCATTCGTCCTCAGAAACATAGTGGCTTTTCTTATCCTTAAAGTGCTTGCGGGTCTTGAAATTGATGGTATGCCCTAAATACTCTCGTTTTCAAAATGTTCACGATGGTAGATGATCCCTATCCATAGAGAACCG
>VOFB01000135.1_pt1 | contig 10001 bp, 16 predicted proteins | sample 5384141 | NCBI WGS metagenome assembly VOFB01 (sample SAMN12384721, study PRJNA508395) | human gut metagenome | isolation source: healthy gut A | host: Homo sapiens
ACGGACTGAATCTTCAGGAAAGCGGTTCAACCATTGTATGGTTCTCGCTTACATGGTCCCTTGAACTGTATCAGCAGTTAAATGCCAGACTTTACAGACAGGGGCAGAAACATACAGTTGTCATAGAGCATCTGGTGACAGAAGGAACGGTCGATGAAGATATCCTCCGGGCAATCGAAAAAAAGGATACTACACAGAATGCAATGATAGAAGCAGTAAAGGCAAGGATTGGAGGTATGACGGATGACGGCAGAAGTAATGATGAAGGAATATAAGAATATGAAAAAGGAACTGACCGTGACTGAGTTCCAGCTCCGTCAGTTTCAGGGAGTGAGCGAACAGGACATGATCGATTCCATGCTTTATTCCCATCAGGAAGGGGAAAGGGTGCAGACGAGTACTCTTTCCGATAAAACGGCAAACATAGCAGTCAAATATAAGGCGGCAATGGAACGGGGGAAAATGACGAGTGGTACGGTTTCCTTTTCCACAGATATATGTTCCTGAAGGAAGAACTGGATTTTTTTGAGCATGCAGTGAACGGACTGGATGAAAGACATAGAAGCATTATCACGGATCTTCTGGATGAGGACATGACATGGGATATTATGATGGAAAGATACCATGTGAGCCATACGATGATCGGAAAATACAGGAAAGCAGCATTGAAGGAATTGGATAAACAATATGAACTGAGGGACAGACAGGTGGAAGCCTTTGTCCTCGGATAGGAGGTTTTTATGTGTAAGCGTGGAGATATTTATTATGTGGATTTCGGAGAAAAGGCCGGAAGCGAACAGGGCGGTGTCCGTCCGGCACTGGTGGTAAGCAATAATAAGGCAAACAAGCATTCGCCTGTGGTTACGGTCATTCCGCTGTCGGCAAGAGTGTGGAAAAGAAGTATCTTCCGACCCATGTGCAGATTCCGTTGAAGAAAAAGCAGCGGTCTGAATAAACCGAGCATGGCACTGGCGGAACAGGTGGAAACCCTTGATAAAACAAGGCTCGGAGAAAGAATCGGGGAAGTGCTGGATGACATGGTCATGGAGCAGATTACCGTGGCACTCCAGATACAGATAGGTGCATATGCAGAGTACAATTAAGGCAGTCAGACGGCTGTCTTTTTTTGTTTGTGTTATGGTAAAATATTAATATGTTTTTATAAGAGTAAAATTGCGTTTGAAGATGGCCAAGATTTGTCAAATCTGTGGAAAAGAAAAAAATATACTTGCATTTAAATAAAAATCCTTAAAATGCGAGGGACAGTCAAATTAAATTTGGGTAAATGCTGCAGTTGCCTCGAGGTATCATCTTTTGAAGCAAAAACAATGGATATATTGGACCAGTTTTTATTTGGGACTTATATCAGGGAAAAATCTTTTGATGGCTTAATAGGTGATTCGGGCAGAGGGCTTCGGTTTGATTTTGTATTATCTAAATCTGCTGATAAAGATGGAAATCAATCATTGATTTGGCTATAGAACTACAGGGACCACATCATTATAAAAAGGTTATTATGATGAATTTGGAACTTATGTGGCAGAGGATAACAGTGTTGCAGCAGATTATTTAATGGTTCTTGGACTTAAGAATAAAAGACAATATTACAAAATGTATGGCTGACTTTAAAAGATGAAATCGAAAAAGGTATCAGCTAAATTTGAAAAAAGTGTATCAAATATTCTGTTCAGAAGGCATATCAAATGCATCAGGAACGAAGGGAGGAATGGCGGATGCCGATGAAACCAAAGAAGCCGTGCAGACACCCCGGATGTCCGAAGCTGACAGACGGACTGTACTGTGAGGAACACGAAGCACTGCACCGTGGTGACAGGGCGAGCAGCAGCAAGCGTGGTTACAACAGGCAGTGGCAGAAGGCAAGGGCAAGATACCTGAAGGCACATCCTTTGTGTGTTCAGTGTTTAAAGGAAGGGCATGCGGTGACAGCAAACGTGGTTGACCATATCAGACCACACCGTGGCGATCCCGTCCTGTTCTGGGACGAGAAGAACTGGCAGAGCCTGTATGGAACGAAGATAACAATCCGGAGTATCGGTTCTGACGGCAGACCGTGGGGGTATCTGAATCTCTACAGTCTGAACTGCTGAAGACCGATGGCCCCCTTTGCGTGAATTTTCGCAGAATTAAACAGGGGGGATATAAAAAGGGTATGGTAATTTTCGCAGAATGTACTTAAAACACGGCAAAAGGGGTATTTCCTTTTGCCGGAAAATCAGAAAAAAAGCATTATTTAAGGCTGGAAAACAGTGTAAAAACATTGTTTTTTCGGTCTTTTTTTGTGTGCCGGAAGGAGAGTGGAAAGGATGACGGACGCACAGGCAAAGCAGATCAACGAGATGCGGATGAAGGGGATGGGCTATAAAGCCATCGGAATGGCAATCGGACTGTCCCGTGACATCGTAAGGAATTACTGCAAGAGACACAACCTTGCCGGATACGCCACTGTGGTTTCAAAAAATATGAAACTCATGGTGGACGGTAAAGAGGTGTGCCACTTCTGCGGTAATCCGGTCACGCAGCCCAAGACCGGCAGACCGAGAAGGTTCTGCTGTGAAAAATGCAGGAGGGAATGGTGGAAGGCACACCCGGAAGCAGTGAAGAAAAAGCGAGAAGGCTTCCTACACGCTTGTATGTGAGCAGTGTGGGAAGTCTTTTATTTCCTATGGAAACAAGAACAGAAAATACTGCGGCCGTGAATGTTATTTCCGGCACAGGTTTTTAGCAGAGGAGGATATGGAAGATGCAGTTTCAGAGTTATAAAATAGCAGACCTTATCCCGGCTTCCTATAATCCGAGGAAGAAGTTAAAACCGGGTGATAAGGAATATGAAAAAATCAAGAACTCCATTAAGGAGTTCGGATATGTCGAGGATGATTTCGATGTGGAAGCGGAGCTTGCAAAGCCGACCGTGGCAAAGACAGGAGATGTATGGCTGCTTGGAAAGCACCGTGTCATCTGCGGTGATTCCATTCTGCCAGAAACTTGCGATAAGCTGATGGATGGACAGAAGGCAAATCTTGTCCTGACGGATCCGCCATACAATGTAAATGTTGAGGAGACGGCCGGCAAGATCAAAAACGACAACATGCCGGATGAGGATTTCTATAAGTTCCTGTTTGCTGCATTTGTAAATATGGAGCAGTCAATGGAACAGGACGCTTCCATTTATGTATTCCATGCGGATACGGAGGGGCTGAATTTCAGAAAGGCATTCAAGGATGCCGGATTTTATCTTTCCGGGTGCTGCATCTGGAAGAAGAATGCACTGGTTCTTGGAAGAAGCCCGTATCAGTGGCAGCATGAACCGTGTCTGTTCGGATGGAAGAAGGGCGGGAAGCACCAGTGGTATTCCGACAGGAAGCAGACCACCATCTGGGAATATGACCGTCCGAAGGCAAGCAAGGACCATCCGACCATGAAGCCTGTGGCGCTTATGGCATATCCGATCCAGAACTCCTGCATGAGCAACTGCATCGTGCTTGATCCGTTCCTTGGTTCCGGTTCTACGCTGATCGCCTGTGAACAGACACACCGTATCTGCTACGGCATCGAACTGGATGAGAAGTTTGTGGATGTGATCGTAAACCGCTACATTGAACAGTGCGGTTCGGATGCGGATGTATTTGTCATCCGTGACGATATGAAAATTTCATATCAGCAATTATGCAAGGGAGGGCAGTATAATGAAACAGATGACCTTCCTTGATTTATGTTCCGGCATCGGCGGCTTCAGGCTCGGTCTTGAAACTGCCGGCCATAAATGCATCGGGTACTGTGAATATGATAAATTTGCAAGAGCCTCATATGAGGCAATGTATGATACGGAAGGAGAGTGGAAAGCTCATGATGTCACAAAACTCAAAGCAGAAGATGTCCCCTATGCAGACATCTGGTGCTTCGGATTCCCATGCCAGGACATCTCCGTTGCCGGAAAACAGCGGGGACTGGTCGGAAAAAAGAAGTGGAATATATTACAACATTATTGACCTCCTCAAAGGCAAAGAGGAAAGTGCTAAACCCTCATACCTACTTGTTGAGAACGTTAAGAACCTGTTATCGATCAATGCAGGATTCGATTTTGCCTCAGTTCTGTCTGAAATGGACGAAGCAGGGTATGACTGTCGGTGGCAGGTGCTTAACTCCAAAAATTTTGGAGTCCCGCAGAACCGTGAGCGTGTGTTCATTATCGCAAATCTTAGAAGCAGAGGTAGACGAGAAATATTCACCGGAGAAAACGCAGCAGCTCTTAACCAGCTTATAGGAGGCATGCAGGGCTACCGTGTTTATGGGACGGACGGCATTTCCGCAACCCTTGTGGGGAATGCGGGCGGTGTCGGGGCCAAGACAGGGCTTTACTTCATCGACCAGAGCAACCATGATCCGAAGATCACGGATACGGCAAGATGCCTGACAGCGAGGTACACAGCCGGGATGACCAACCATACCGCCATGAACTCAGCCGTGCTGGAAGTCCACCCGGTGCTTACACCGGAGCGGATGGAGAAACGGCAGAACGGAAGAAGGATGAAAGAGGATGGAGAGCCGATGTTCACCCTGACCTCACAGGACAGGCACGGTGTGTATGTCTGTGAAAAGGTGGATTCCGTCAAAGTGAAAAATGCCACGAAGGCAGGATATGAAGTGGCACGGGAAGGGGACGGCATCAACCTTGCCTACCCGGACAGTGAGACAAGAAGGGGAAGGGTTGGAAAAGGATGCTCCCAGACACTGGACTGTTCCGGGCAGATGGGAACGCTCATGAGGGGCGGCCGCATCAGACGGCTGACTCCGAGGGAGTGCTTCCGCTTACAGGGATTTTCTGATGAGCTTTTTGACCGTGCCTCTGCCGTCAACTCCGATGCACAGCTTTATAAACAGGCTGGAAATGCAGTCACCGCAACGGTTGCTTATGCGGTTGCGATGTCACTTCCGGAGTCCAGAAGCTGACATTACATTTTCTTTTGGAAAGTACCATTATCTGCTTGACTATACGGGCATTCAGAGTGATATATGGTACTACCAAAAAGAAAGGAGACCAGCAGAATGGAAATTATTACAAACGCTGAGAACAGGAAAGAATTAGTAAAAGCCTTATCCGGACATTTCGGACAGAGGTCAGAATACCTTGGACCGCCATCCTTTGCATACCGCATCGGAAGCATCACGGTGGACAGGGACGCAAAGGTCATACTTGAAGATGACAGCATGGAAGACGAGGTGAGAAGGGTGCTTTTCCAGAATGACGTGGCAGAAGAGACACAGGAAACACAGACGGAAGAACCGGAAGCAGAGATCAAAATACCGATCGGCAGCATGACACCGCAGGGCATCATCAACCTGATAAACATGATGCATTCCAAACAGTACCTTATCAACAGGGCAGTCGGAAGGGAGTGCATTTCCATAGCAGACAGCCTTATAAATGCCCTTGCCGAAAGTACCTTTGAAGATACGGAGTCGGCAGCAGGGTTCATTACGGAACAAGGCGGATGCAGCGGTGTTACCTTTGCAGACGGGAACATTGAATTCACGGGATTTCCGCATACCGATGGCATGATGGAATACTGCAGACTTGCATCGGCAATGGTAAAGAAAGCATCGGAACAGAAACGTGTGAATCCGAAACAGACCATTGAAGAGAACGAAAAATATTACATGAGGGCATGGCTGGTATCCATCGGATTTGGCGGGAGCGAAGGAAAGGAAACAAGATCCTTCTTCCTTAAGGGGCTGAAAGGCCATACGGCATTCCGGACCCCGGAAGATGCGGAAAAGTGGAAAGCCAACCGCAGGGCAGAAAGGGGGTCAACGGTATGTTCGGAGTAAGCAGACAGACACTTGAGAGACTGAGGAAGGAATATCCTGCAGGAACCAGGGTGGAGCTTATCCGCCTTGATGACCCCTACCGGAAAATCCCGTCAGGAACCATCGGAACGGTGGAATATGTGGATGATGCAGGACAGCTCCACACGGTATGGGACGGACACGGCTCTCTTGCGATGATCTACGGAGTGGATGAATGGAGAAAGGTGGAAAACGATGGATGATATAACAACTGTGTGTTATGGTAAAAAGGAATCATGGAAAACAAGGGAAGAAGCAGAACGATTCTTCCTTCAGGGCATGATGGGTTCGGATGGAAGCGAACGGGAACGGTACACAAATATTTACATAAAGCTGCAGATGGGAATTAACTTCTGTACGGATGAAGAATTTTGAAAGGGGAAATGGAAAAGGTGAAAGATGTCAGAAGAAAGCTGCTTGCACTGATGAAAGTGCATCAGCTGGATACAAAAGGGTTCTCTGATAAATGTGGAATAGAAGAAGGACGCATAGATGTAATTCTCCGCAGTAGGGCAAGACTTACGATGAGTGAGGCAGAGAAGATTGCAGAAGCATTCGGACAGACGGTAGAGGAAACATTCAGCATCGAACCGCTTCCGGTGGAAGAAGCAAGGGAGTTCGGAAAAACAGAATTCCAACAGATGATCACGGAACGGCTCAATACCATAGCAAAGCTGAATAAAGTGGATGCAGCCGGATTTGCAGAGAAATGCGGATTAAAAAAAGCAAGAACAGCAAACCTTCTGAAAGGTGATGCAGTGATTACCGTTATGGAAGCAGTAAAAGTGGCGGATGCGTTTAATGTATCACTTGATTATATCATGGGATTTTATCCCTATCCGTTTCCAACACCAAAAGATGACAAAGAAGCCCGGTTGTTTGAACAGATAGGCCGGATGTCACTGGATGAACTTGCAGAATTCTCTGACATACTCAAAGAAAAAATGAATGACGGAATATCATAAAATACACAGTTTTTCCAATTGATGTTTGTGCAGTTTATGGCTCACATATAACTGGATATATGTGTGTTTTAGAGCGAATATGTACCTACCGAAAGGGAAGAAAACAAACGGAGGTACAAGCCATGAACGAAAGGATTACAAAGCAGATCGAGGAAATGAAGAAACAGACCATCGGGGTCGAGGTTGAGATGAATAACATCCGAAGGGATAAGGCAGCAGAACTTGCAGCAGCATTCTTCGGAACAGGAAGATTTGAAAACACGGCTTCCAGAAACGGATATTATACATGGTCCGCATGGGATGCAAGCGGAAGGGAATGGAAATTCCAGAAGGACGTCAGCATTGCGGGACCGGATGATAAAAAATGTGAGCTGGTCACACCAATTCTTCACTACGAAGACATCGAACTTCTCCAGGAACTGATAAGAAAGCTCAGACATGCGGGAGCCAAAAGTGATGCAACAAGGGGATGCGGAGTCCACATCCACATCGGAGCAAAGGGACACACACCGCAGACTTTACGAAATCTTGCAAACATCATGGCGGGACACGAGAATCTTTTAGCGGATGCCTTAAACCTCGACAGCTGGCGGATGAACCGCTACTGCAAAACGGTAGACCCAAGATTCCTTAAGGAACTCAACAAAAAGAAACCGAAAACGATGGCAGCCTTGGCAGACATCTGGTACACGGCAAACGGGGCAAGCTACGGAAGAGACCATCATTACAATGACAGCCGATACCATATGTTAAACTACCATGCCACTTTTACAAAAGGGACGGTCGAGTTCAGACTTTTCCAATTTGATGCCCCGGCTGACGGAAAGCTGAACGGACTGCATGCGGGACAGCTGAAGAGCTACATCCAGCTCTGCCTTGCCTTAAGCCAGATGGCAAAGGAAGTAAGGACGGCAAGCCCAAAACCGCAGCAGACAGAAAATCCGAAATACGCAATGCGGACATGGCTTTTGAGACTCGGATTCATCGGGGACGAATTTAAGACCGCAAGGGAAATCCTTACAAAGAGACTTGCAGGAGACACTGCTTTCAGAAGCGGAAGGGCTGCTTGAAGAGAACAGCCTCCTGCCACCTTGGAGCACTGACCGCCATGAGCGGTCTTAAGGTGGTAGAAGGGTGTTCCCTTCAGAAAGGATGGAAACATTATGAAAAGATATTACATTGCTTATGGCAGCAACCTGAACATCAGACAGATGCGGATACGATGCCCTCACGCAAGGGTGATCGGAACTGCAGTCATACACGATTATGAGCTTCTCTTTAAAGGAAGCCGTACGGGAGCCTATCTTACCATTGAGCCGAAGAAAGGCAGCGAGGTTCCCGTGGCGGTATGGGAAGTCACGGAGTCGGATGAGGCGGCACTTGACCGCTACGAAGGATATCCGGTGTTTTATTACAAAAAAGAAATGGAACTCGATATCAGGGGTATCTGCACGGGGAAGATACGCAGAAGGAAGTGCTTTGTGTACATCATGCATGAAGAACGGAAGATCGGAGTACCTTCCCTTTCGTATGTCAGCACATGCCTTCAGGGGTACATCAGCTTTGGGTTTGACGAGCATTATCTTTCCGAGGCACAGATAAAAGCAGTGGAGGTGGCAGGACATGAAGAGTGAAACACTGCACATACGGATATGCCCCCGCTGCGGGGCATCCTACGGAAGGACACCCGCCCTTTCAAGGGCAGACGGCAGAACGCTTATCTGCCCAGACTGTGGGACACGTGAGGCGCTTGAGAGCATTGGTGTCGGGGCAGAGGAACAGGAACAGATCCTACCTACCGAAAGGGAAAAAAAAAAAAGCGGAGGTACAAGACCATGAAGAAAGATTTTTGAAAAAGCCATGAACGAGGGAGGTACAAGGACAGGATCAACAAGTACATTATTTGCAGCATACAGAGACTGAAGGAAACAGGAAACCATGATTTGAGGTCATCTGGGAAGCGACATTAAGGATTAGGCGGGATCGGCATCAGATACATTATTTCAAGCCCTGATTGAAACACTTGCAGCATTTAGGCATCAGGATGGCAAAGACTGCCATACTCAGTTGGAAAACAGGAAGAAAGCAAAAACGGCAATCAGAATGACACTTTTACAAATTTGAGAGGAAGGCCTCTTCGGAGGTCATTTCTGGGATTGAGGACATTCACAGAGGAAGTAAGGCTTTAAAGGAAAACGGCAATCCGGGCAGAGAATTTACGGGCAGACAAAGCCTGAAAAAGGCCCCGCGCTATCCGGCATGAAAAGGAAGGCATGAGGATGAGGCAAAGCAAAAGAAGGAATGGAAGCGGATGGCAAAACAGCTGGAGCATCTGGGAATCGGTCTTACGGAAATCGATATGGCAGCATTCGCAGGATACTGTCAGGCATATGCGAGATGGAAAAGGCAGAGGAGTTCATTACACAGCACGGGACCATCGTAAAGACCCCGAGCGGATACTGGCAGCAGGTACCGCAGGTGTCCATTGCCCAGACCTATCTGAAGATCATGAATAAGTTCTGTGAGCAGTTCGGTCTGACCCCGTCTGCAAGAACCGTATCTCCACGGACAGCGGTGAGGATAAGCAGAACGATGAAATGGAGCTTCTGCTTGTGAAAGGGGTGCAAGGATAATGTTTGACAAGGCAAAAAGCAGACCATGCGGTCACCAACAGCTTTACCAGGTATGGTGAATCGGCAGAGGCATATTAAAGCAGTGGGACTGAACGGCACCATGCGGTCATCTTTGATGAGCTGCACGCACAGCATGGACTGAACATGGGAACTGTGCACGCACAGCCAGACGATGTCATGACCAAGGGTTCCGGTGATGCCAGGACACAGCCGTTGTTCTTCCTGATCACGACAGCCGGGACAGACAGGGAATTCCGTGTGTTTTGAACAGCACCAGAAGGCTCTGGATATCATAGAGGGAGAAAGATTGACCCTACTTTTTATCCGGTAATCTATGGGGGCATCTGATGAGGATGACTGGTCGAGTGAGGATGTGTGGTATAAGGCAAATCCGTCACTTCGGATACACGATTGACATTGAGAAAGTGCAGAATGCATATATCAGTGCAAAAGAGAATGCAGCAGAGGAGAACGTGTTCCGGCAGCTCCGTCTGAACCAGTGGGTGAAACAGAGCACCGGTGGATGCAGATGGATAAG
>VOFB01000156.1_pt1 | contig 10001 bp, 17 predicted proteins | sample 5384141 | NCBI WGS metagenome assembly VOFB01 (sample SAMN12384721, study PRJNA508395) | human gut metagenome | isolation source: healthy gut A | host: Homo sapiens
AAGGGGTACGGCTACACCGGCCCGGAGGTGGCGGCGGCGCTGGAGAGCGGCGGCATCTACCCGGAGTTTTACGACCCGGATCATGTGGTGCTGATGGTATCGCCCCAGAACGACCCGGCGGACCTGCGGCGGCTGGAGGAGGTGCTGGCGGCGCTGCCCCGGCGGCAGGCCATCCGGCAGGGGGCCGCCCCCCATGCCCCGACTGGAGCAGGCGGTGACGCCCCATGAGGCCATGCTCTCCCCGTGGGAGGAGGTGCCGCTGGAGGCGTGCTGCGGCCGTATCTCCGCCGCAGGAACACTGGGCTGTCCCCCGGCGGTGCCGGTGGTGCTGTGTGGCCAGCGGATGGATGCGGCGGCGGTGGAGGTGCTGCACTACTACGGCTTTCACCGGTGCGCCGTGCCGACGGAATAAGAGAAAAGGGAGCCCCGCGGCGTCATGCGCCGTGGGGCTCCATATCTATGCGAGCAGGTCTGTAAGCCGGGTTCTGTATTTGACAGTCATCTATCTAAGCGCATCGTTGCCGGTGCGCTTCAGCCACCTCGGGAGCGGACGGGCCGCCCTATTGCTCCCATAGCGGTGTTGCTCCGGATAGAGTTTACAGCATCGGACACTCTCGAGCCGCTGGGTGAGCTCTTACCTCGCCTTTCCACCCCTTACCTCCGAAGAGGCGGTATATCTCTGTTGCACTTTTCCTGAAGTCGCCTTCGGCGGGCGTTACCCGTTATCCTTGCCCTGTGGAGCCCGGACTTTCCTCATGAACAGGCTTTCGCCTTGTCCCCCGCAACTGTCCTACTCGCAGGGTCTATTGTACAGGATGGCGCCGGAAAAGTCAACCGGAGATCAGCTCCTCCGGCGGGTGCGGTAAAAAAATAAGGGGGCGGCCTCTGGTAGAAGGCCACCCCCTTCAGGAGGAGATATAAGGGATGTGTGGAGAGGGGCTATCGGCGCAGCTGATCCCAGAGGACAATGCGGTCGGAGGAGAGGGTCCGGGGCAGATCGATGATGCGCTGGTTGCGGCTGCCCCGGAACTGGAGGGAGATGTCCTTTTCCTCCCGGAGGAAGCGGCCGTCCACCAGAATATCGATGCAGCGCAGGAGGTCGTCCGTCACCTCGCAGCGGGGGTAGGAGCCATCCTGCAGCAGCTCATCCTCCAGCCGGAAGCCGGTGAAGCACCAGATATTCTTCCGGGGATAGCGGCGGCGGATCTCCCGCAGGAAGGGCAGCAGCTCCCGCTGGTTCCGCGGCTCAAAAGGCTCGCCGCCCAGCACCGTCAGTCCGTTTACAAAGGGCTTGTCCAGCTCCGCGAATATCTCCGTCTCCGTCTCGTGGGTGAAGGGCCGGCCGTAGCGGAAGTCCCAGGTCTGGGGCTGGAAGCAGTCGGGGCAGTGGTTGGTGCAGCCGGAGACGAACAGCGTCACCCGGACTCCGGCTCCGTTGGCGATATCACATTTTTTCAGGGCTCCGTAGTAATGACATGGTCTCTTTTCGGTAAGATAAAATTGAAAAATAAAAGGGGAAAAAAGGGGGGCTTACAGGTTTGAAGGACCGCGGTCCTGATCTCCTGGGTCCGCCCCTGATTCCAGAACTGGGTACCGATATAGCCGCAGGTCCGCCGGGCCACGTTCATCTTGTCCTGATCCGTGTTGCCGCACTGGGGGCATTTCCAGATCAGCTTGCCGTCCTCCTCGACCACCTCGATCTCACCGTCCCAGCCGCACACCTGGCAGTAGTCGCTCTTGGTGTTCAGCTCCGCGCATAGATGATGTGATCGTAGATGAACTTCATCACCTCCAGCACCGCGTCCAGATTGTTCTGCATATCCGGCACCTCCACGTAGCTGATGGCTCCGCCGGGGGACAGGTGCTGGAACTGCGCCTCGAACTCCAGCTTCTTGAACGCGTCGATCGGCTCGGTGACGTGTACGTGATAGCTGTTGGTGATGTACCCCTTGTCCGTGATGCCCTCGATGACGCCAAAGCGCTTCTGCAGACACTTGGCGAACTTATAGGTGGTGGACTCCAGCGGTGTGCCGTACAGGGAGAAATCGATGTTGTGCTGCGCCTTCCAGGTCTTGCAGGCGGCGTTCAGCTTGTGCATGATCTCCAGTGCGAAGGGCGTGGCGCTGGGGTCGGTGTGGCTCTTGCCGGTCATGTACTTCACGCACTCATACAGTCCCGCGTAGCCCAGGGAGATGGTGGAGTACCCACCGTACAGCAGCTTGTCGATGGGTTCGCCCTTCTTCAGCCGGGCGCAGGCGCCGTACTGCCACAGGATGGGGGCCGCGTCGGACAGCGTGCCCTTCAGGCGCTCGTGGCGGCACAGCAGCGCCCGGTGGCACAGCTCCATGCGCTCGTCGAAGATGTGCCAGAACTTTTCAATATTCCCGCCGGAGCTCAGGGCGATGTCCGGCAGGTTCACGGTGACGACGCCCTGGTTGAACCGCCCGTAGTACTTGGGGTTCCCATTCTCGTCCACATAGGGGGTCAGGAAGCTGCGGCAGCCCATGCAGGGATAGCAGTGGCCGTTGCCGTTCTTGTCCACCTTCAGCTCCAGCATCTTCTTCTCGCTGATATAGTCCGGCACCATCCGCTTGGCGGTGCACTTGGCGGCCAGCTTCGTCAGCTCCCAGTATTTGCTGCCTTCGCGGATGTTGTCCTCCTCCAGCACATAGATGAGCTTGGGGAACGCCGGTGTGACCCACACGCCCTTTTCGTTCTTTACGCCCTGGTACCGCTGCAGCAGCGTCTCCTCAATGATCAGGGCCAGGTCGTCCTTTTCCTGCTGATTCTTGGCCTCGCCCAGATACATGAACACCGTCACGAAGGGGGCCTGTCCGTTGGTGGTCAGCAGCGTGACCACCTGATACTGGATGGTCTGCACGCCGCGGCGGATCTCCTCCCGCAGCCGCTTTTCCGCGATGGAGTTGATCTTGTCCTCGGTGACAGCTACGCCCACGGCGTCGAACTCGTCCCGCACGCTGGCGCGGATCTTTTCCCGGCTGATCTGCACGAAGGGTGCCAGATGAGTCAGAGAGATGGACTGGCCGCCGTACTGGTTGCTGGCTACCTGCGCCACGATCTGGGTGGCGATGTTGCAGGCGGTGGCGAAGCTGTGGGGCTTCTCAATCAGCGTTCCGGTGATGACGGTGCCGTTCTGCAGCATATCCTCCAGATTGACCAGGTCGCAGTTGTGCATATGCTGGGCGTAATAATCCGTGTCATGGAAGTGGATGATGCCCTCATTGTGGGCCTCCACGATGTCCTTGGGCAGCAGAATGCGGTTGGTGATGTCCCGGCTGACTTCGCCGGCCATATAGTCCCGCTGGGTGGAGTTCACCACCGGGTTCTTGTTGGAGTTCTCCTGCTTGGCCTCCTCGTTGTTGCACTCGATGAGGCTGAGGATCTTGTCGTCGGTGGTATTGGACTTACGCACCAGAGAACGGGTGTAGCGGTAGGTGATATAGTGCTTGGCCACCTCGAAAGCGCCGTGGGCCATGATATAGTGCTCCACCATATCCTGTATCTCCTCCACGGTAGGTGCGCGGTTCATCTTCTGGCACTGCAGGTCCACGGACTCCGCGATGCGCTGGATCTGCACCGGCGTCATCCGATCTACTTCCTCCACGGACTCGTTGGCCTTGGTGATGGCGATAATGATCTTGGTGATCGGGAGGAGCTGCGCCGCCGGGGCATCGCCTGCGCCGGAATGCCTGCGGAGCAGGAAAGCTGACGGCTCCGGCCATAGATGGCTGGGAGACCATGGCGGATTTCGTGCTGGTGGAGGCCGACGGCTCGGCGGGGCGGCCTTTCAAGGCCCATGCCGACTGGGAGCCGGTGCTGCCGGAGGAGCGGCAGGCTACGGTGCTGGTGATGGGGGCCGACGGCTTCGGCAAGCCCATCAGCCGCATGGCCCATCGGCCAGAGCTGTATGCCCGGCTGGCGGGCGCCACGGAGGATCAGGAGGTAACGCCGGAGCTGGCGGCTCGTGTGGTGCGTCTGGAGTGCCTCCACGACCGGGTATTCCTGAATCAGGTGGATCGGGCGGAGGAGTGGCCACTGGCCCGGCGGCTGGCGGCGGCGCTGGACTGTCCCGTGACGGCGGGGACCCTGCGGGAGGGCCGGTGGCAGCGGCTGAAGTGACGGCGGAAAAATTTTGCGGATAGGGCTTGCATCCGCTGGTCATCTGTGGTATAGTATGCCCAGTAAAAACATATGCCCCTAAGATGCGGACAGAATCCGAGGAGACTGGCCGGGGAGGGACTCTGGAGAAGCTCACGACAGTGAGTGCCGAAGGTGCAAGGTCTACGGGCCGAATCTCTCAGGCAAAGGACAGAGCGACCGAGCCGCCTTATGGGCGGCGGATTGGTGGTTTCTCCGGAGTCGCTGGCACAGGCCGGCGGCTCCTTTTTTCGCAGAGGGGGCAGGGAGGAGACACATTATGGAAGCGGTATTGCAGGTGGTACAGCGCATCAACTTTTATCTGTCGGATTATATTCTGGTGTTCCTGCTCATCGGTACGGGTCTGTATTTCTCCGTCCGCACCCGATTTGTGCAGGTACGGTGCTTCGGGTGAGGGATGCGGTCGGTGTTCGGAGAGTTCAATATGCGGGGCGGTAGGCAGAAGGGGGGCTGTCCTCCTTTCAGGCCCTGACCACCGCCATCGCCGCTCAGGTGGGTACCGGCAACATCATTGGCGCCTGCGGAGCCATCCTGCTGGGCGGGCCGGGGCCATCTTCTGGATGTGGATCATCGCCTTTTTTCGGCATGGCCACCATCTACGCCGAGGCGGTGCTGGCTCAGGAGACCCGCCGGGTGGCCGAGGACGGCAGCGTCAGCGGCGGGCCGGTGTACTATATCAAGCGGGCCTTTCCGGGGAGGTTCGGCAACGTTTTTAGCGGGCTTTTTCGCCGTGGCACTGATCTTGGCGCTGGGCTTCATGGGGTGCATGGTGCAGTCCAATTCCATCGGGAGACTTGCGCTGCCGCCTTCGGTGTGCCGTCGTGGGCGGTGGGGCATCGCGGTGGCGGTGCTGGCGGCGGTGGTGTTTCTGGGAGGCATCCAGCGCATTGCCGGGGGTCACGGAGAAGCTGGTGCCGGTTATGGCGGCGCTGTATCTGCTGGGGGACTTGTGGTGCTGGTGTGCCGGATCCGGTTCCTGCCGGAGGCGGTGGGATGATCTTCCGCTACGCCTTCGTCCCCAACGCCATCATCGGCGGCAGCTTGGGCTATGCCCTGAAAATGGCCGTCAGTCAGGGGGGTCAAGCGGGGGCTGTTCTCCAATGAGGCGGGCATGGGCTCCACACCTCACGCCCACGCCATGGCCAAGGTGAAGCATCCCCACGAGCAGGGAGTGGTGGCCATGACGGGTGTGTTCATCGATACCTTCGTGGTGCTGACCATGACGGCGCTGGTGGTGATCTCCACCCTGTATGCAGGAAACGGCATCCTCTCCGCCGGGGCGGCGGAGGGCGTCAGCAAGGCCAACATGGCGCAGCTGGCCTTCGGCACGGTGCTGGGCAGCCGGGCAGGCAGTATGTTCGTGGCGATCTGCCTGCTGTTCTTCGCCTTTTCCACCATCCTCAGCTGGAACTTCTTCGGGCGGCTCAACGTATCGTGGCTGCTGGGGGAGAAGGCCGTGGGGGTGTATTCGGTGCTGGCCATCGGGTTCATCTTTCTGGGCTCGTGCCTGTCCAACGACTTGTATGGGGAGCTGGCGGATCTATTCAACCAGCTGATGGTGCTGCCCAACGTACTGGCGCTGGTGACGCTGGGCGGACTGGTGGCAGCGGCCTGCCGGAGGAAGTAACGGCGGCGGGGACGGGAGACCGTCCCCGCTTTTCGGTGTTCTGCCCATAGATTTTTCCGGCGGGATGTAGTATCATGAGAGGCAAGATATCTGGCCCTGCGGGGCAGAGAGGAGGAACGGACATGGAATCCACACTGAGGCGCACCTGGGCGGAGATCGATCTGGATGCCCTGGCACACAATTATCAAACACTGCGGCGGCGGACGGGGACAAGGTTCGTGGGCGTGGTGAAGGCGGACGCCTACGGCCACGGAGCGGTGCAGGTATCCCGAAAGCTGGAGGAGCTGGGGGCCGACTATCTGGCGGTATCCAGCCTGGACGAGGCCATGGAGCTGCGGGCCGGGGGGTATTCATATGCCCATTCTGATTCTGGGCCACACGCCGCCGGGCGGGTGGAGGAGCTGCTGCGCTACCACATCACGCAGGCGGTGACCTGCGAAGCCAAGGCAATGGAGTACAGCGCCGAGGCGGTGCGCTGCGGCGGCACACTGAAGATACACATCAAGGTGGATACCGGCATGTCCCGGCTGGGCTTCCTGTGCGGAGGTGACCACTTCGAGACGGGGGTGGCGGGCATCTGTGCTGCCTGCACCCCTGCCGGGACTGGAGGCGGAGGGTATCTTCACCCATTTCGCTGTGTCCGATGAGGCGGATGCGGAGAGCGACGCCTATACACGGGGGCAGTTCGACCTGTTCTGCCGGGTCATTGGGGCGGTGGAGCAGCGGCTGGGACGGAGGTTCCCCTGCGGCACTGCGCCAACACCGGGGCGGTGGCCCGGTGGCCGGAGACGTATCTGGATATGGTGCGGCCGGGGCTGCTGCTGTATGGCTGCGGTGAATTTGCCGGGCAGCTGGGCCTGCGGCCTGTGATGACACTGAAAACCACCGTCAGCACCATCAAGGTCTATGAGCCGGGGACCTCCGTCAGCTATGGGCGGCGGTTCGTCACGGACCGCACCACCCGCATGGGCGTGGTGCCTTACGGCTACGCCGACGGATTTTTCCGGTGCCTGTCCGACCGGTGGCAGATGATGACGGCGGAGGGGCCTGCCCCCAGCGGGGACGCATCTGCATGGATATGTGCATGATCGATCTGACGGATCGGCCCAGCGTGGACGTGGGGGACGAGGTGGAGATCTTCGGGCCGGACAACTCCGTCAACGATATGGCGGAGCAGGCGGGAACCATCCCTATGAGCTGACCTGCGCCGTCAGCAAGCGGGTACCCCGCATCTATCTGCGGCAGGGACAGGAGATCGCACGGGAGCTGCTGCTGCGGTTTTGACGAAATAGTAAAAAGAGGGCCTGCGGCGATGCCGCAGGCCCTCTTTTTTAGACGAAAGGCTTACAGATCCAGCTTCAGGTCGCCGGGCTTGATCCAGCCCCACTTCCGCAGAGGCATGGCGAACAGCCACGTCAGCACCGCCGGCAACACGAAGGAGATCAGCGCCAGCCCCAGCCAGTCCATGGCGCCGATGCCGGGCTTCAGTCCGGCGGCCACGTCGCTGACCCAGCCGGTATATACGCCGATCTGCCCCACCAGCCCGCAGGTACCCATGCCGCTGGACACGGCGGGGCCGTTCATTTGCAGCTCAAAGACGCAGGTGGCGATGGGGCCGGTGACGGCGGCGGCCAGCGTGGGGGGATCCAGACACGGGGATTGCGGACGATGTTGCCCATTTGCAGCATACTGGTGCCAAGTCCCTGCGCCGCCAGACCGCCCCAGCGGTTCTCCGGGAAGCTCATGACGGCGAAGCCGATCATCTGGGCGCAGCAGCCTGCTACGGCGGCGCCGCCGGCCAGACCTGTCAGGCCCAGCGCCAGACAGATGGCGGCGGAGGAGATGGGAAGGGTCAGGGCCACGCCGATGACCACGGAGACCAGGATGCCCATGGCGAAGGGCTGTAGCTCCGTGGCCCACATGATGGCCTGTCCCACGGCGGAGGCGGCCTTGCCCACCGGGGCGGCAATGAGGGCGGCGAAGCCGATACCCGCCAGCACCGTGACGATGGGCGTCACCAGAATATCGATCTTAGTCTCCCTTACTGACGGCCTTACCCAGCTCGGCGGCCAGAATGGTGACGAACAGCACCGCCAGCGGGCCGCCGGCTCCGCCCATGGAGTTGGTGGCGAAGCCCACCGGGGACCAGGGAGAACAGCACCAGCGGCGGGGCCTCCAGTGCCCGGCCGATGGCTACCGCATGCCGGGGCCCACCATGGCGGAGCACAGGCCGCTGATGGTGTGAGGGCTACGGCCCTCGCCTTTGCCGATGGTGACGATGCTCTCCGTCAGGAAGCCGATGTGCAGCTGCGTCCCAGGGTGTTGAGGATGGTCCCCCACCAGCAGGGTGCAGAAGAGACCCTGCGCCACAGCTCCCATGGCGTCGATAAAGTAGCGCTTGGCGGAGAAATGCGATGTTCTTCCGGGCCAGAAATGCTTTTGAATTTGTTCATGAGTGTCCCTCTCTTATTGGTAAACTTTGGTGTCTTGACACATGACCACTCCTTCCAATATTATAGCGGCTCTTTTCCATTTGTCAACAGAAAATTCCCGGCGGAGGAGGGCCTCCGCCGGGAAAAGGGGAAATGGTCGTTCTTTTAGGGCGGTGGTCACTCCACCAGAAAGCCCGCTGGCGCAGAAGCTGCAGCAGATGCCTCATAGGCGGTCTCGTCCGGGCAGGAGAGGGTGCAGATGCACGCCGCCGGTGAGCTGGGACAGGGGGCGGCCCCGTCCATGCGCTTCATGAACTGATCCACGTCCAGACGGCTGGACAGGTGCAGGGAGCGGTAAGCGGCCCGTAGACCGGGTGCTCCACGATGACGTCCACCACGGTACAGCCGCAGTCCACCATGGCGTCGAGCTCGTCCCGTGTCTCCCCGGCAGAGTGCGTACAGGCGATGCGGCGCAGCAGGCCATTTTGTGCGGGGATCACATAGCCCCGTGCGGTGGCGGTGATCTCCTGACCGGCGGCACGCAGCAGGGCGATATCCCCCACGATGATCTGACGGCTGACGCCCAGCTCCTGGGAAAGGGTCGTGGCGCTGATCGGCGCTTGGGATGCGGAAAGTAGCCGGGCGATTTGCTGGCGGCGCTCCGAAGCAGTCATAGCAGACATGGCAAGGTCTCCTCTTTTGAAAATCTCTTCATTATACACCAACTGCCATTTTTTGGCAAGCACTTTTTAGCGTATAGAGGCTGTTTTTCTGTTATGTGACGAAAACGTGACGAAACTATGGGGATTTGGCGGAAAGGATTTCACTATCTGCGCTGTGTATGCGAAAATCGCTGTAAAATGGGATCATGAAACCTTACTAATATGAGATAAAATGAATGTGGATGCTAAAAATTTAGCGGCGAGGGCGTGGAATGATACCGACGACAGAAAGCGGCAGGCTTTTTCCCCGGCGGGCGAATTGACAAGGGGAGCGTGTGTGTTACAATTTGGTTACAAGTGTATGGTTCTATTAAAGAAGGGAGTTATTCAAATGGCTGAAAACAAAAGACCGAGGGTCTCATCTATAAAAACCACCCTCTGCGCCGTATCGACAACATCATTTACTACGGCAGCATGGCGGACAAGTACATCATTATGCTGCAGATTCTGGACACCAAGAAGGAACAGGACATGGACGTGGCCACCTGTGTGTCCGTGCAGCTGCAGCTGACGGACCCCGATCTGAAATCCCGGGACCGGGTGGTCAAGAAGAGCGAGAAGGACAGCCTGTACGCAGCCATGGACGTGGGCTCCATCTGGCTGGAGCGGGCTCTGGCCGGGAAATAAGCGAGAGAAAGGGTGTCCGGCATGACACGAAAATTCCTGCTGGCGGCGCTGGTGATCCTGCTGGCGGCTTTGTGTCGTCGATGTTCTCCGCCGCCGGGACCCGGGGCAGGCCGGGCATGGTCATAATGTCGCCGGTATAGGCCACGATGAAGCCGGCTCCGGCGCTGACCCGCAGACTGCGGACGGTGACGGTGAAGCCCGTGGGAGCTCCCAGCAGGGTGGGGTCGTCGGACAGAGAATACTGTGTCTTGGCCATGCACACCGGCAGGTCGCCGAAGCCCAGCTCCGTCAGGCGCTGGAGCTGCTTCTGGGCGGCGGGGGTCAGCACCGCCTGAGCGCCGCCGTATACCCGGCCCACAATGGCGTTGAGCTTATAGGCCAGGGAGGCGTTGTCGGGATAGGCAAAGGAGAAGG
>VOFB01000181.1_pt1 | contig 10001 bp, 18 predicted proteins | sample 5384141 | NCBI WGS metagenome assembly VOFB01 (sample SAMN12384721, study PRJNA508395) | human gut metagenome | isolation source: healthy gut A | host: Homo sapiens
CCGTGGATAAAGGATGGGATCTGCACGCCTTCCCTGATATATAAAAACCCAACACCTTTTGGCCCGTGAAATTTATGGGCACTCGCACTCAAAAGATCCACCGGATAATGACGCACTGAGATTGGCACCTGCGCATATGCCTGCACGGCATCCGTATGAAAGAGTACATCCTTTTCCCGCGCGATTTTGCCGATAGAAAAAACCGGTTCGATCGTCCCCACCTCATTATTTCCAAACATGATCGTAATCAGTGTCGTATCCTCCCGGATTGCATGATATACTGCTTCCGGTGATACCATTCCATATTCATCCACGTCCAGATAGGTCACTTCATATCCTAGTTCCTCTAAATATTTACAGGAATTTAAGATTGCATGATGTTCTATTTTGCTTGTAATGATGTGTTTTCCCTTGTGCTTATACTCTCCTGCAATACATTTTACTGCCCAGTTGTCCGACTCGAACCACCGGATGTAAAAAAAATTTCTGACGGTTTTGCCTCCAGTGTACCGGCAATTGTTTTCCTTGCCTTTTCTAACGCCTGTCTTGATGTTTCCCCATATCCATACATTGTGGATGCGTTTCCAAATTTTTTCCAGATACGGATCCATCGCCTCTTTTACTTCCTCTGACATCTTTGTTGTCGCGGCATTATCTAAATAAATTACCTTTCCTTTATTTTCAATCGAACTCATTTTTCTCCACTTCCTTCATATATTAAAATGAACTAAGTCCGGATTTTCCGGCAGACTTTGGAGGTTTCTATTGAAAAAAATATATTCCACCAAAAGTACACTTTTAACCGGAACCCTCTTTCTCACCCTCGCCGGAATCCTCACCCGCATCATAGGTTTCTTCTATAGGATATTCCTCTCCCGGACCATTGGTGCAGAAGCACTGGGAATTTACCAGCTGATCGCTCCTGTTACCGCCATCTGTTTTGCATTTACCGCTGCAAAGGGATCCAGACCTCCATATCCAAATTCGTTTCCATGGAAGTTGGAAGAAAAATGATGCCGGTGCCAAAACCTATCTTTCGATCGGGCTTTTTATCTCCTTATGCCTTTCCACACTCTGCAGCTTTTTCTCTATCATTATGCGGATTTTATTGCTGTTTCCTGGCTTGGTGATAAGCGGTGCACGCCGCTCCCTTGCTGTGCTCTCCTTTTCCTTTATCCCATGCTGTATCCATGCCTGTATCAACGGTTATTATTATGGTCTGAAAAAACGGCTGTCCCTTCACTCTGCCAGTTGACCGAACAGTTCGCCCGCGTTGGAAGCGTTTACCTGATGTACCAGATCGCCGTCAGCGAAGGAAAATCTTTAACGCTTTCCATGGTCGTCTGGGGAATCGTCTGCGGCGAGGCGGCGAGCACACTGGTATCGGTCAGTGTTTTCCGGATCTCCAATGAAACCGGCGCACCCCCGGCAAAAGCAGGAAAAATCTCTATACCTGCACCAAAAATCTGCTCTCCATGGCAGTTCCCTTAACCTCAAACAGGATCGTTCTAAATTTATTTGCAGGGTTTGAAAATGTCATGCTGCCAAACCGCCTGTTAGCTTTCGGCTATACCCAGTCGGAAGCACTCAGTGTTTATGGGATTCTCACCGGAATGGCAATGTCTGTCATCATGTTTCCGTCCGTGATCACAAACTCCGTGTCTGTTCTTCTGCTCCCGACTATATCAGAGGCACAGGCCGCCGGGAAAAGAAATAAGATCCTCTACACCATAAAAAAAACGATCGAGTCCTGCCTTTTACTTGGCTTTCTCTCGACCGCGGGATTTCTTGTCACCGGAAATTTTCTCGGCAATTTTTTATTTAACAATGCGCTTGCCGGGACCTTTATCGCAACGCTCGGCTGGCTCTGTCCGTTTCTGTATCTCAGTTCTACCTTAAGCAGTATCCTGCATGGGCTTGGTCATCCCGGCATCACCTTTGAATTAAACCTGGTCTCCTGCACGATCCGGATCCTGTTTGTCCTGCTCGCTGTCCCGGTCTGGGGAATCAGAAGCTATCTTTGGGGAATCCTTGTCAGTCAGGCGGTCACGGCACTGTTGTCCATCTTTATACTTTTAAGGAAAACCGCCGGATACACATTCGGCAGGAATAATATAAAGACACAAAAATAACCGCACAGTCTGGTAAACCGTGCGGCATTTTGTCAAACCATATGTCGGACTAACAGCTGTTTTCTTTAACACATCATGCTGTATTCCTGTAATTTTTCTTTGCCTCCGGGCTTAAGTATTTCGGAACCTGGATCTGTACTTTCACATACTGGTCTCCGTGTATGGACGGATTCTTTCTGGAAACGATCCCTTTTCCGCGCAGCCTGATCTTGCTTCCATCCTGCGTTCCGCCCTTGATATTGCAGTCCACATCCCCGTAGAGTGTATGGATTCTTGCTTTTCCGCCAAGTGCTGCTGTCACATACGGGATCGTAACGGTCGTATAAACATCAAGTCCTTTCCGCTCGCAGCCATTCTTTGGACGGATCTTTATCTTTAAGAACAGATCGCCGGTGGTACCGTCAGCACCGGTATGACCTTTGCCTTTCAGCCTTAACTGTTCCCCGTCATCCATGCCCGCCGGTATGCGCACTTTAAATGACTGGATTTTTCCGTCACTGCCACTTAATCTTATGACCTTCTCACAGCCAAGTGCTGCCTCATCAAAATCCACCGTCACCTCCGCTTCCACATCGCGCCCTCCGCGAAAGTGGCTGCCGCTGTTTCCTCCGGTAAATTCCCGGTAAAACCTGTCTCCGCCAAAGCCATGCCCCGATGCATTACCCCTGCTGTTTCCTCAAAGAACTGGCCAAACATATCGTCCCAGAAATCACCCGCCTCGCCGTTTTCAAAATGAAACCCGGAAAATCCTCCTCCATTTGCAGCACGCCTTGCCTGCTCCTCCGAGAATCCTTCCTCAAATGCAGCCATTCCGTACTGATCGTAAAGTTTCTTTTTCTCCGGATCATTTAACACAGAATATGCTTCCGTGACTTCCTTAAACTTCTGTTCTGCGTTCGGATCGTCTTTATTCGTATCCGGATGATATTTTTGCAAGTTTCCGATATGCTTTCTTTATCGCGGACGCATCCGCATTTTTATCAATTCAAGTACCTCATAATAATCTCTTTTCATGATCGCACTACCTCCAATCAAAACAAAAAAGAGAGACATCACGCATCGCCTCTCTGTTTTCCCCGGTCATCCCGGTAATCTATCTCTCCCATGGCGATGTGCTTCGCTTTCCTGTTTGGGATTTTAGTTTTTATTTTTATTGCAATCATACTATAGCACTTGTTTTAGCACTCGTCAATAGAGAGTGCTAATAGTTTATAAATATTTTATTCATAATTATTTCTCACTTCATCCGCACCCATATAGATCACATTTCTCTGTGGAACAATGCCGCTCTTTCGAAACAGATCCCTGACTGTGACAAATTCATAGCCCTGTTCTTTTAAAGCAGGAATGATCGTCTTTATTGCCTCAACTGTCTGCGTATTGCCTTCCATATCATGCAGTAAGATAATAAATCCGGGCTTCGCATCCCGAAGGATCCTGTCTGCCCGCTCTTTCGCTGTCACAGAAGGCTCCCAGTCCTCACAGCCATATCCGCAGATAAAAGTAAGATCAATCAGATCATACATTTTCTGGTTATAACTGATATACGGAGGCCGGAAGAACTCCGGTTTTTCTCCCGTGATACGCACGATCTGTTCCGTCGTATAGCTGACCTCGTCCAAAATCTCCCGGTCATTAAGTTCCGGCATCCCCGGATGCGTTTTGGAGTGATTTTCGATTGAACACCCCATACACGGTGTATAAAGCAGACTGAATACAAGAAAACACCTGCTGCCGCAATGGAGATAGTACTGCCTGCATTACCTCCAAATAAAATTTCCAGAGTTGAGATCACGCTCTCCTTTGCCATAACGCCGCTGATCAATGAAGTACAGATCCTCCAGTCTCCCAGTCCAAGCGGTGCAAAAATTGGAACCAGCAGTTTGAAATCATCGCAAGAATACTGTCTTTAGAATCCGCCACCAGATTAAAATGAATATCAAATTTCTGCAAAAACCAGATACAGATCGTTGCAAGAAAATAACCGTAAACGCTTTCTGTAAAAAGTCTTTTGCTTTTTCCCATAAAAGCTGCATGACATTTTTTAACCCCGGCAGACGGTAATTCGGCAGTTCCATGACAAACGGAACCGCATCCCCGCGAAACAGTGTCTTGCGGTAAAGCAGTGCCACCAGGATACCGATCACAATTCCGCCTAAATACAAAGCACACATCACAAGTGCTCCATACTCCGGGAAAAATGCGCTGACAAAAAACGCATAGATCGGCAGTTTTGCCGAACAGCTCATAAACGGAGTCAGTAAGATCGTCATCTTACGGTCTCTCTCACTCGGCAGCGTGCGGGTCGACATCACCGCCGGAACGGTACAACCAAATCCGATCAGCATCGGTACAATGCTTCGACCGGAAAGTCCGATCTTGCGCAGCAATTTATCCATGACAAAGGCAACTCTGGCAATATAACCACTGTCTTCCATCAATGACAGAAAGAAAAAATAATGTTACGATAATTGGCAGGAAACTCAGTACACTTCCGACTCCGGCAAAAATACCGTCAATGATCAGTCCGTGAAGCACTTCATTGACTCCCGCTGCCGTCAGCGCACGGTCTGTCACATTAGACAGTGCGTCAATCCCCATGGCAAGCAGGTTCTGTAAAAAGCGCCGATCACATGGAACGTAAGGAAGAACACCAACAGCATAATACCGATAAAACAAGGAATTGCCGTATATTTTCCGGTCAGGATCCGGTCGATTTTCTCGCTTCGTATCCGCTCCCTGGCTCTCCTTGGGTTTTACTACTGTCTTTTCACAGACTTTTTCAATAAAGGTAAAACGCATATCCGCGATCGCCGCACTGCGGTCGAGCCCACGCTCTTTTTCCATCTGAACGATCAGATGTTCGATCGCCTCTTTTTCATTTTCATCCAGATGCAGTTTTTCTAAGATCAGATGATCCCCTTCAATGATTTTCGAAGCTGCAAAACGGATCGGTATCTGCGCTTCTTTCGCATGGTCCTCGATCAGATGCGAAACTGCATGGATACAGCGGTGCACGGCTCCACCAAAGTCACTCTCATCACAAAAATCCTGTCGTCCCGGCCGTTCCTGATATTTTGCAATATGAAGGGCATGGCGGACAAGCTCATCCACACCTTCATTTTTTGCAGCAGAGATCGGGATGACCGGTACACCGAGTAAAGCCTCCATGCCATTGACATCCACTGAACCTGAATTTCCGGTCATCTCATCCATCATATTGAGTGCCACAACCATCGGGATATCCATTTCCAGCAGCTGCATCGTCAGATACAGATTCCGCTCGATATTGGTTGCATCAATAATATTGATCATCGCTTTCGGCTTATCTTCAAGCACAAAATTTCTCGAAACAATCTCCTCACTGCTGTATGGTGACATTGAATAAATGCCTGGCAGATCGGTTACCGACGTGTTTGGATGACCTTTTATCGCTCCGTCTTTCCTGTCGACCGTCACTCCCGGAAAATTGCCTATATGCTGGTTAGAACCGGTCAGCTGGTTAAACAGTGTTGTCTTTCCGCAGTTCTGGTTCCCGACAAGTGCATAGGTCAGCTTTTCCTGCTCCGGCAGCGGCTTTCCGTCTCCCTTCACATGGTACTTTCCTTCTTCCCCAAATCCCGGATGCACGGACTGATTGATGTTTTTGCACCTTCATGTCTGCGCGAGCGCTCACTGATCAGTTCAATTTCAATCTGCTCCGCATCCGAAAGCCGCAGTGTCAGCTCATATCCATGAATCTGCAGTTCCATCGGATCTCCCATCGGTGCAAATTTAATGACGGTTACCTCTGCCCCGGTATTACTCCCATATCTAAAAAATGCTGTCTTAATGCCCCTTCTCCCCCCGACTACTTTAATCACAGCACTTTTCCGATTTCTAATTCTTTTAGCGTCATTTTTCTTTATCCTTCGTGTTGATATTGATAATCTTTATCGATTATACACTGTTTCCATGAAAAAACAAAGAATTATTTTTTATTATTATGGAAAAACCGTGACTAAGGTGCTAGAATAACCTTCGGAAAATATATAAGGAAGAAATTTGTCTTTCAAAAAATCATATAGATATGGAGATTGGTGTGAAAAATAAGATCTTTACGAAAACGAGTACATCTGATGCACATTTATACAGCAATCAGGATCTGCGGAAACTATTGGTTCCGATCATCGTTGAGCAGCTGCTTTCCTCCCTGATGGGAACTGCCGACACAATGATGGTCAGCAACGTCGGCTCTGCCGCCATTTCTGCAGTATCCCTCGTGGATTCCATCAATATTTTAGTCATTCAGGCACTCTCCGCACTCGCTGCAGGAGGTGCGATCCTGTGTTCCCAGTATCTTGGGGCAGCAACAAAAAAGCTGCCAATGAATCAGCCAGACAGGTGCTTTTTGTCATGACCGTTTTATCCGTGACATTGTCTGCCATCTGCCTTTTATTCCGTGGTCCGCTGCTTCACGTCATTTTCGGTGCCGTGGAGACAGATGTCATGACAAATTCTCAAATTTATTTTCTATTTACCCTGTTATCCTTTCCTTTTATCGGACTGTATGATGCCGGGGCCTCGATCATGCGCGCCCAGAATAACAGCAGGGAACCAATGATCATTTCCATCATTTCCAATTTCTTAAACATCGGTGGAAATGCTATTTTGATTTTTGTTTTCGGGATGGGCGTGGAGGGTGCCGCAATTTCAACCCTCGTATCCCGCATCTTCTGCGCTGTTGTCGTGATCTACAAGCTGCGCAGTGAAGAGGAACCGATCTTTATTAAAAATTATGCCGCAATCCGTCCTGATTTTTCACTCATCAAAAAAATACTGTTCATCGGCATCCCGTCCGGGATCGAAAACAGTATGTTCCAGTTCGGTAAACTCGCGATCCAGTCTACGGTCTCCACACTTGGAACCGTCGCCATCGCTGCACAGGCAATGACAAATATCCTCGAAAATCTAAACGGTGTCGCCGCAATCGGTGTCGGCATTGGACTGATGACTGTGGTTGGACAGTGTCTCGGTGCCGGCAGAAAAGACGAGGTCATTTATTACATCAAAAAACTTTCCTGGCTCGCCGAGGCAGCGATCGTGATCAGCTGTCTTACTGTGCTTGCCCTGACAAAACCAATCACCCTGTTAGGCGGCATGGAAGCGGAAAGTGCTGACCTGTGTTTTAAAATGGTCATCTTTATCACGATTACCAAACCGATCTCCTGGGTATTATCTTTTATCCCGGCATACGGCATGCGTGCAGCCGGAGATGTCAAATTCTCCATGATCACCTCCTCCTGCTGCACCATGTGGCTCTGCCGTGTGAGCCTTTGTGTCTATCTCTGCCGTGTTTGGGGATTTGGCCCGATTGCAGTCTGGATCGGTATGTTTGCCGACTGGACGCTCCGCGCCATCGTATTTTCGATACGCTTCCACGGAAGGAAATGGTTAAACCACCACATTATCGACTAAACAAACGCCTGTCTGATGCTGTCATAATGAAGGAATTTTCCTTCCTCCCCAAGTTTTTTGATCTCCTCAGCGGAAGCAAACAGATATCCATCTGTTTCTTCCTCCTGGAGCTTGATATCTGACTCGTCAAAATCAGCAGAAAAACGATACACATCCACAAAATAGTTATCCCCTTCTCCCGGATTATCTCTACGGTAGGTAAACAGATATCCGCCATCCCACGCAGAAACATCCAGTCCGGTCTCCTCCCTGATCTCACGGAGTACTGCAGTCTTAGAATCCTCTCCCGCCATCGCAGCACCGCCGGAAACCTCCCAGCAGCCCGGTGCCCACGCTTTCGTCATAACACGTTTGGTGATCAGGAAACGTCCATCCGTTCTTTTATCACGCCAAGTACGGTCAGATGATATTCGCCATCCTTTAAACACCAGTCATTCCGTTTCATCGTTCTGCCGGTGCGCTCTTTTTTTTTCATTGTAAATATCCCAGAATTCCTGTTTTTCTGTCATCTGTATTTTCCTCATTTCATTTTTTCTCGTGCTGCTTCGATATTTTTATCATAACAAACCTCACGTCCCTCAGACAGATCTGTTATTTTATATCCCGTTACTATCACACGGTAGCACGTCAAAGTGCCCTTATCTCTATTATAAACAAAAATCCGGTTTCGGCAACTTATTTAAAAAAAACAAATTCACCGATCAGATAAAAAATACCACTCAGCCAGAACGCCATGCCTAAAATAAAGGTCAGCAGATCTTCCATCTGAAAATTTTTCCGCAGATAACACAGTTTTTTTGGATTCTCCTCATTAATCCGGATCGTATAAATTTTTCCTTTTTCCAGCGATTTTTTTTCTTTCCGCGTAATCCTCTCCATCGTGCACTGGCGGAATTTTTTTTCCTGATAATGATAGGAAAACAGCGCATACGTTCTGACACGATCGCCCATTTTCTTTGTCACTGTTTTCTCAAATACCGCATCCACAGGCACCCTGCAATGGATGCGCGCACGCCATTTCCGAAATTCGATTCCAACTAACAGTGTCCCATACACTACCCCGATTATCCCCAGTAAAATAAATGTTACATTCATACTGGTCTCCCTTCCCAAAACCTCCTGTGTCACCCCGGCAGACTCTGGTGCTACGCAGAGTGCACCCCAGCCCTCTTATGTCAAGTTAATGTCAACAACTTTTTTGAGTCAAAATAGCTGAAAGCCGCATAACTTCGTTGGGGTTATGGTAAAGTTAGTGTCAAGTCAGAGTGAATTGGTGGTAAATTAAGTGTCAAGTTGCTTTGGGAGGTTTACTCCTCCCCAAAAGCATAATTCCATTCAATCTCTACTCTCTTATCCCTGTATATGATAACCTTTTTAATGAATACATCCACCGCTTCCTGCGTCAGCTTTTTCCATCTGAGAAAACCGGATAATCTCTTTTTATATCCTGTTTCGGTCGGTTGTATTCCTCCGTAAACCTGCCAAATGCAAGCTCTGCTTCTTCTATTTTACATGACAGCTCCTCCATCTGTAAAGCGATTCCATCCGCCCTGCTGCGGTATTCTCCTGCTTCTATCTGCTTTACAGCATAGTTTTCGTACAATGTATCTTTCTCTGTCTGCAAACTCCGATACTGCATCCGATAATTACCCAGCTCTTTATTCAGTCTGCTCAATTCCTCTTTCTGAAATTGTTCAAGACTCTCACGCTGTTTTATCAAATCTCCACGGCGCATCAACTCCCGGTACAATTCCGTCAACACAATCTCTTCCAGAATGTCTGCCCTAAAATAAGTACAGCAGTCCGGTATCTGCAGCAGGGAATGTTTCCTGCACCAGAAATGATTTGGCATCTTACCATTGTTTCTCTGCGGTTTATAGTTGATCGCATATCCACACCCGCCACAATATATTTTCCCTGTCAGTGGGTGTTTTTCCCGTTTCCTTTCGTGGACTGTTCCGGGCGGTAAGCAGATGCAAGTGCAAATACCTCCGGCGTTACCAGCGGCTCGTGATGATCCGTAATTACTTTCCACTCCTCCTTTGGCACAGCAATCCCGTTTTACTTCCAACAGACTTGCGGACTGATTTACCGTAAGCCATTTCGCCCAGATAGAAACGATTATTCAGGATTCTCCTCACTGCCGTATTGCTCCATGTATGATGCTCCCTTTCCATTTTCCTCTCAGGATGACGCATCTGTGTAACGGTCGGCATCTGCTTGGCAATCAGCTCCTTTGCTATCTGCGTACTGCTCATTCCTTTTTCTGCCAATGAGAAGATATGGCGGACGATTTCTGCCTCCTTTTCATTGACAATCACCGTATTTTTTTTCAATTTCACTCTTGGCATAACCAAAAAGGAACCTGTCCGAATACATATTCCACATTTGCACATTTATTTTGAAATGATG
>VOFB01000191.1_pt1 | contig 10001 bp, 10 predicted proteins | sample 5384141 | NCBI WGS metagenome assembly VOFB01 (sample SAMN12384721, study PRJNA508395) | human gut metagenome | isolation source: healthy gut A | host: Homo sapiens
CGCATAGGTCAGCGGGAAGGACGCTTTCAGCACGGCGCTTTTTTGCACCGTCCAGCCGTTTTCCCGCAGGAAGTTCAGGTATTCCTCGCTCGTCCACCTGCTGCAAAGCGGAAAGCCCGCCAGCTTCATAAAAACGCCTTGATCTTGCCGAAAAGCGAGTTCTCCGCATGGGTAAAGGTCGGGGCGATCAATACACCGTCATCCTTTAAGACCCGCCTGATTTCGGCAAGGGCTTTTTCCGGATGCGCCACGATGTGCAGGGCATTGGACACAATCACAACGTCAAAGGATTGGGGCGCATAGGGCAGGCGAAACATATCCTGCACCGAAAAATACAGCTTCGCAGAGCAGTTATCCCGCTTAGCTTCGGCAATCATTTCCGCGGAAGCATCTGTCGCTTCGATATGCTTTGCCGCGCTGACAATGTGCTTTGCAATCAGCCCCGTGCCGGTGGCAAGCTCCAAAACCGTTTTGGATTTCACGACCGGCCGGATCAGCTCGTACATCTGCCGATACGCCGCCGCATCCTTTCGCATGAAGCGATCATACCGCTTTGCATTTTTATCCCAGAAATCCGCGTGCGCTTCCATTGTTCCCACCTCCCGAATACAACGCTCAATCCGTTCACCGTTTTCCCACTCAAAAGTTAGTTGATGCTAACCATTGGGCTTTTGAAAAGCCGCTCTGTGGCGGCATTCCGCTTATTGAAATTCTTCCCCGCATGCACCAGCGTTTCCGGCGCCTGCGGATTTTCCGGAAGCTGACGAATGTGCGTTCCATCTTCGTGTTCTTCCGGTCATGTTATATCATGCTTCCGCCCATTTTGCAAGAGGTAAGCGAAAAAAACTCGCTCATCGTCATATCCGGGCTGAACTCGGGCTTGCCGCAGGAGATGAAGCTGATGTTCTCGGGGATGCGCAGCCCCTTTTCGTATATCGCCTTCAGCGCGCCGCAGAGCAGCTTGACAATGCCGCGAATCACGTTCTGCGTGCCCAGCGTCGCAATCATGGCCGGAACATTCAGGTCGAAGATAATCGCGCCGTTGATCAGACCGCACAGGGTGGTGACCGCCGGACAGGTCATCACGCCGACAATTGCGCCCTGCTTGATCCCGCCGAAATCTGCAAAACGTCAAATTTCCGTCACGCGGACGTTTTCACGCCCACAACATCCCTACAACATTCTTTTTTCAAAAATCGTCCTTCGTACTTGACAAGCTGAAATCGGCATGATATACTAATCGCTGTTGACGGGGCATTAGCGCAGCTGGGAGCGCACAACACTGGCAGTGTTGGGGTCACGAGTTCGAGTCTCGTATGCTCCACCAAATCTAAGAAATCCGAACATCATCCCAGTTGGGGATGGGTTCGGATTTCTTCTTTTATCTCAAGTATTGTGGTGTGATAAGCAAAGCAAACGAAAGGAGACGGATCGGAATCATTCCGATAGTTGCAGAAAGTACTTTATAACCGACACCACAAGAAAGTGAGAAACACAATGAACATGCAATTCATATGCTGAAGTGCCCGATCGAGCAGGCCGAGCGCCCCATGCGCGGGAGAGCGCAAAGCGCCATTCTAACCAATAGGGCAAGGGTCATCTTCCGATTTGCGGAGGATGGCCCTTGTTTTAACCCATAGAACGCCGTCTGCCTATCGTCAAACGCAAACGGCATATCCATCTCTTTCCTCCTCCGTCTCACTCGTCCTTTTCCCGTTCTTCCTCCAGCCGTTTTTCAAATGCGGCGCATACCGCGTCCGTCTCCCGCCAGACGGCCATCATGTCCTTCCGATTTTGATACGCCTGATCGAGCAAGAAGTCGAGCTTTTCCGCCCACGCCTTCGCGTCGGCGGATGCGTCCTTCTCTTTCGGCCGAACCAGCTCGGCGACAGCCGCCATGGCCTGCATATATGCGGCGACAAATGGTTCATACGATTCGCCGAAAATCGGATCGTAATCCTTCTGCGAAAGCGCAATCAGCTTCTCAGCCTGCTCGTTCATCGGCTGCTTCGCCTTTTTCGCCTCCGCCGCATCGGCAAAAATAAATGTGCCGTTTTCATCCATCAGCCGGTTGAGCGTCGCCTGCGTTCGCGTCAGCGCATCGAGCAGTTTTTTGGCTTCGTCGTATTGCATTTTCTTTTCTTCCGGCTTTTCGTCCTCTTTAGGCGGCGCACTTTCGAGGATTTCCCCACCCAAAATCCGCGCCAACTGCCCGCCGAACGTGTCGATTGCGTCGTCCGGCGCGCGCTGTTCCGTCTCCCTCGGCGCGTCCAGCCGCTTGGCCAGCATCGCCAGACAGCGCTCGATTTCCTGCTGGGCTTGATTCTTGCTCGTCGCGTCCGTCAGACGCTCAAGGCGAAAGCCCTTTTTTGGGCTTTGTCTACCCTGAAAGTCCGCCATATCGCGCAGGGCCGCCCCATAAGCCGCCCGCGTCATCTGCCAATACTTGGCCTGCACAGCGTCCGCCCGCGCGCCCTCCATGACAGCCGCGGCGTATGCCCTGCCGCAAAACGGGCAAAACCTCGCTTCTTCCCCTTGCAAATCCAGCGTTTTTCCACACGCGGCGCAGATAAAGCGCATCGTTTCTCCCTCCCCGTTTTATGCCAGCTCAATCGCCTTTTTCACGGCTTCAATCGGATCGCTGTAAAAAATCGGCTGAACCGCCGTCAGCAGCTCGCCCGGAACGTGCATCAGCTCCTGCATGCTTTGAATCGGGAGCAATAGCTGCTTCGCGCCCGCGTTCTTCGCCACGCGGACGATGTTCTCCAGATTTTTGATTTCGCCCATCGTGCCGGACAGCTTGATTTCACCGATTACCGCCGTCGCCTCCATCACGGGGCGGTTCGCCACCGCGCTGCAAAGGCCGACCAATTCCGCCACGGATACCTCCGTGCTCAGCCCCTTGCTCTGCGGATCGGCATAATAGAGCAGATAATCGTGATCCGAAAGCGTCGTGCCGGGCAGGATGCTTCTCGCCTTGTCCATGAAATAATACCAGGCCGCGTCAACACATTCGTTCACGGCGCGATTGCCGCCGATGCCCTGCGTCTCCATCTTGCCGTTGCCGCGAATGACCTTGTTTTCCAGCCGATAGACCGCCACTTCGCCGTCAATCTGATTTGCGCCGAGCGCAAACACGTGGCCTGCCGGAAGCTTCTCGGCGGGAATCAGCGTATTGGAAGCCTGTTCCGGCACGGAGACGACGGTTTCGCTGCCGTATTCATCCACATAGCCCAGCGCGACGTCCGCAAATTCCACCCCGGCCATGAGCTTGAGCTGTTCCTTCACGCGCCGCCGTCCCTCAATCGCGTATTCCAGCAGTCGGCGCATCTCGTCTTCCGTCACGTTTTCATCCGGGAAAATCAGCTTAATCAGGCCGGACATGGTCTTGCGCACGGCGATTTCGTCGCGCTTATTGAATTTGTTATTCAGGCGGAAATAGGCGTCGAGCAGATGCGTGCAGTCCTTTTTGCGCAGCTCCCGCGTCAGCTCGGCCAGGCAATCCGTAATCAGGCCGTATTTTTCCGTCAGCAGCTCCGAACGCATTTTCGGAATTTCCCAGCCGGGCAGGTAATAATGAATCCGGTCGAAAAAAGCGCTGTCGTTGTTGAATTCGGGCGGGAACGGCTCAAACAGGTGCGCAACCTTGAGCAGATTCTGCACGCTGTCGTTGATGTTGCCGACAAAGACCATCGACGCATCCGCGTTAATCATATCCCGTCCGCGGGCAAACGAGCCGGAGGCCATGTAATCCTTCATAATCTGAATCGCGTCCAGATCGCGGAAACGCATGCCCGCCACCTCGTCAAAGGCCACGCAGTCCCAGTGGCCGACCAGCCCGACCCTGTGCGCCGACATGGAGTAGAACAGGTTCGCCGTGGTCGTCTGTCCGCCGCTCATCAGAATGGAATACGGCGAGATCTCTTTATACAGATGGCTCTTGCCCGTGCCGCGCGGGCCGAGTTCGCAGAGGTTGTAATTGTGTTCGGCCAGCGGCACCATGCGCTCGATGAAATGCAGCTTTTCTTTTTCGCTCAGCGCGTCCGGCTCCATACCCTCCGAGCGGAGCAGCATCGCGATCCATTCCTCGGTGGTAAATTCCTTCCGCTTGTCGATCATCTCTGCCGCGTCGAGGTTGGGGAGCTGAATCGGCTTGAGGCCGAGAATGCGGAAGGGCGAATCCTCCGGCCCGCGCTTTTTGCGGCGCTTCTTCTCGTCCTCCATCGAATCCTGCTGATAGGTATAGCCGATGCGCGCGATGCACCAGATGCCGCCCATCAAGATTTTTGGTGTATTTCACGGCGTAATCGCTTTGCAGGACGAACGGCTCGATTTCCAGATTGGAAAATCGCGCGACGTAGATATCCTTGTATTCATCCAGCACGGCGCTGACCTTGTCGATGACGGTGTATTCCCCGCGCTCGCGGATGAGCGATTTCACCTTTTCGCTTTCTTCCGGGCGGACATAGTTTTCCGCGAGAATTTTGCGGATTTTTTCCACGCCCTCGGCGATGGCCGTTTCATCGTCGGTCGCGCAATACATGCCGAGCAGATATTCCAGCACGAAGGTCGGCACGTTCGCGCCGCGGCGAAGCAGCGCCGTCAAATCCTTTCGGACGACCTTTCCCGGAAACACCTCGTTGATCTTTCGATCCAGTGCGTCCATGTTCCCGCCTCCTTAAAAAAATCAAAGTCCATGCCGAACACGATGTCGATGGTAAACGGAACCCGCGCGAGTTCGGTTCGATCGTCTTCATCGGTCAGCACGAGGTCGTAACGTTCGTTTTATCGTAATTGCTGCCCAGCAGGCGGAAGGTGACGCGCGTTGTGCGGTCGTTGTTCTCCGCCGCGGCGCTGTCGCCGATGATGCGGTGGCTGTCGCTGACGGGCTGCCCGCGCCGATCCACAAAGCGCGCGTTGACCGTGCGCGGCTGCACCTTGCCGCCGCAGGCCTCCTGCTGATAAAACACCAGCGTGAAAATGCTGTTGCTGATGGTTCGATTCTCGCCGAGCAGCACGATGTTCGCCTTGGTGATCGCGCGGTAGCCCTTCTGCCCCGCCTTCCTGTTGCGATACGCGATGAGCGGGACGACCAGCTCCTGAAGGGAAAGCCCGCCGTGCATATACGGCAACGCGCCGCCCTGCTGCTTAAAGCGCAGATCGCCGCGCGGCGTGACGCAGGCCCATTCCGGCCGGCCGAGCATCGTCAGCGGCATGGAAAGCGTCCGCTCGTCGCTGACGTTCTCCCGCACAACCGCATAGCGCCGCTTATAGCAGAGCACGTCGCCCGCCGCAAGCTCCCGCTCCGCCTTATCCGTCTCCTCCAGCGGCGAGCGGGTGTAGATGAACCCGTGATCCGCCGTGACATAGATGCACGCGGCGCTGAGCTCGCTGACCAGCATGCGCATCGCCTGCTCGATTTCGCCCATCGCGGTTTCGCACGCGGCGAACACGTCGCCGTCGCTTTCGCCCGCGCGGTCGATCACATCCTGATAGAGATAGACGACCTTCGCCTCCCGCGCGATTTCCTGCCGCTGGGCGCGGGTCATCCGCCGAAACACGCCCAGCTCCAGCGCGGCGCTCTGCGGGCACGCCGCCCGCAAAACGGCCTCGCGCTGGCTCGCGTCGGTGCGCATGCCGTCGCAGAGCACGCTCAACTCCTCCGTGAGCGTCAGCTTTTTGTGCGGCAGAAGCGCCGCCATGCCCACCGGCGTGATCGTCGGGATCGTGCCGACCATCGCCGTGCAGACCGTGTTGCCCGAAAGCCTGCCGTGCAGCCGCTCGGTCAGCTCCTGCGCGACCTCGTAGCGCAGCGCGTCGGAGACGATGACGAACGTGCGCGCGTCCTCCCCGCGCACATGATCCGCGTAAAACCGCTCCTGCCGCGGCACAATCGCCAGCGCGGTTTCCAGCGTCTGCCCGCCAGCAGCGCCGACCAGCACACGCCCAGCGGCGCGAGGCAGCCGTTTTTATACAGCCGCTCCGCCGCCGCCTGCACAGCCGCCTTCAATTCGTCCTCCAGCGCGAACAGCCCCAGCGCCAGCGCCCGATCCGCCGCCGCGCACAGGTGGCGATACGCCGTATCCATCCGGCACAGGCGCGAGGCATACGCCGCGAACATCTCCTCCGCGTCGGTGAAATGGAAGCCGTCCCGATACGCCCGGATGAAGAGCTGCATCTCGCACAGCGCGCCCAGCGCATCCGCATATGGCGCGTACAGCCCCCACCACGGCAGCTCCCGCCGCGCCTGCATCATGCCCTGCACCTCGTCCACGTTCATGCTGTCCCGCGCAAACGCCGTCAGCGCCGCGCGGATCAGCAGCGCGTCCGCGCAGGGGTAGACCGACACGCGCAGCAGCGCCGCCCGGTCGAGCTTTTGCAGCCGCGCCGCGACGGGGTAGCGTTCCTCCACCGCGCGGCAGGTTTCCAGCATGGCTTCTCTGTCCTCGTGCAGCCACTTGCTGACCAGCGCATACGCCTGCTGCGCGTAGGCCGCCGCGCCCGGCAGTCCCGCGAACGCATCCTCCGGCGCGTTCAGCAGCGCCGCGCTCGTCAGCAGATAGCAGGCCAGCTCCGCCGCGTCCCGATTGCCGGTATAGCCGATCGCCTTTTCGGCCAGCAGCCAAAATGCGTCCGCCCCGCAGAACTTTTCGATGGCTTTCAGCTTCTCGTTTTCTTCCTCGTGCGCGCCGAGCACCGCCGCGCCGAGCACGCCCGAAAGCGACGCGCTTTTCAGCCCGCAGAGCACGCTCATCACGCCGATTTCCAGCTCCTGCTCGCTGCGGTAATCCTTCCCGAGCGCGCCCAGCTTCGCCACGCGATCCCGGCTGGCGAAAAAGCGTCCCACCTTTCGCGCATAGCGCCGCATATCCACGCCGTCGGCGATGTGCAGTTCCTCAAAGAGCAGCGACCAGTAATCCGCGCGGAATATCTCGCTGTATTTGAACACATCCGCCAGCCAGTTATCCTGCCAGCGCGCAAACGTCTTCGGGCAGTAGAGCAGAATGTCCTCCGCCGCGTAATCGCTCTCGATCTGCCGCCGCAGGGTGAACCACTCGTCCTCCCGCATGACGAGAATACGCACGCCGGGCAGCTCCATCTGCTCCACGTCGGCGGCGAAACCGCCCTGGTCATCCTCGAACACGACGATGCGCCGCGTGTAGTATTCCGGAAGGGGCGCGGCAAACCGCCGCAGCAATTCCTGCCGTACATCCATCGTCTTCCCCTCCGTCACTTGATTTTGCCGAGTATCGCGCCGAGCTTGGCGTAATTGACCTTCACGCCGTCGTCAAGGTCGAGCGGGATGCGCATATCCGCCAGATGGTGCACCTGTTCCTCATACTGCCCCAGCTCGATGAGCTGCTTTTCCAGCTTCTGCGCGCGTTTGCCCGCCTGCGCCTTAGCGCGCCCCTCGCCGCTCTCCTGCGCGCGGCGCGCGTCGTCGAGCTGCACGCGCAGGCGATCCTGCAATTCATGCACATAATCCATGCGGATGCGCCCGACGGTATCGCGGTCATAGCGGTGCAGATAAAACAGCGCGCGGAATGCCCCCGCCTTGCCGCTGTCGCAAAGCCAGTAAATCGGCCGCTTTTGATAGGTTTTGAGGTGGTCGGCGTAAAAATCGTTCAGGTAATAATTGCGGATGACCTCGCGCGGGGTTTCTCCCCTGCCGCCGAGGGCGGACGCGACAAACGCAAGGTTTTCTTCCAGCGTTTCCGCGCCGTAGACCTTCCGGATAAACTCGACGGTGCGCTCCGCGATATCATCCGGGAAATACGCCTCGTCGGTGATCGGCACAATGCCGTCGCTGTCCGGGTAGAAAAGCCCGAGCGACGGATCGGCAAAATCGCAGGCCTTCGCGCCTTCCTCGATGCGCGCGCGAATCTGCGCGTCGTCCCATTCGCCGCCCGCGAAAAGCAGGCCGTCCACATAGGGCGAATATCGGCCGAGGATACAGCCGACGATATACGACAGCAGGCTGACGATCTCATCGCGCATGGAAAGCACATAGCGCATTTTGCGCTCTTCATCGCTTGGCTCGTCGATGATGCGGTAAACCGTCACATCCTTATCGGCCACGTCCGGCGTGAGTTCTTCCTGCAAGCCGTAAATGTCGATAAAAATGCGGTTGAGTTCTTCTTCGTTGGCTTTGAGTTGATTGAAACGTTCAAGGTACTGCCGTTGAGCTTCTCTATATTTATCTGAAATCAGGCGGGACATAAGCCAATCTCCTTCCAATAGTCAACAATAATATCACGCCACTTCATTAACGTATCATTGTGTAACACAATTCTTCCTGTTAGCTGTTTTGTTCTGTCTTCAAGAATGAGGAAAGCTTCGTCTTTGCTTCGCGCTATTCTTCCATGTGCAAATGAATCACGAATGCGCTTCATTAAAATATCAATAGATAACGACTCATCTGGACTTTGCAAAAAGCCTTTTACTCTATCACAATTCAATGACTGATCGCTTAACTGGAGCTTCACGATTTCCTCCAGCTTGTTATTTAAGAATCGTCCACATATAAAGCTCGACTCATCAGCTCCCACTGAATTAAGAAGACGAGTTAATAATTCACTCTTTTTTGTTCATCGCTTAGTGAAGTATCCAGCTTATATGACAATGGAGAATCCTTTTCATTTGCCATATTGTAGAGATAAAATTCAAATAAAGCACATGCACTATCCTGATCCCAAATATCAAATGGAATCGTATAGTCGCTATCAATAACAATCGTATCTTGACACTTTTTAGCCATTGTGCACCTCAAATCAGCGGGTGTTTCTTAAAATCCCAGCTTGTTTCAAAAGAGTCCCAATCTTCTTTGGATATACCCACACTTTTTTTTGATTCATTTGTTATTTTTTCTTTTTCGTTTTCCGTCAATGTCGGAGTTACTACTCGCGCAACATCTCCAACTTGGCAGTGCATAGTGGAGTTAAATATTTTCAGAATAAGAGAAAATACCTTTGTATTAGCATAAGCCAATAACCAAAATTGATCTGTTTTACTCGGATAAAAGCAATGTCCTGAAATATCATGAAATGTATCATTAGGAGCATATCTAAAGCTATTTTCTCCGCTCGTCAAATCTGTCCATGTGCATTTCTCTTTTCTAATACTGTCGTATCTAAAACTCGTGCATGCTTCTGCTGCATTATAAAGTTAGGGCTATAATTATAAAAAAGCAAATATTCAAGATTTCCATACCACTTTCTATATGCCCCTCCTTTTAAGTATTTAATCCATTTAAGTCGAAACTACTTCCATTGAATTCCGAATAATTTACCTCGTGCCACATTCTTAAAAACTTATCATTATTTGATGTTTGCATTCCAACTTTTGGATGACCCGTCTTTTCAAAAAATTACCATCCATATATGCTTTAATTTTTTTCGCTCACCCAATACGCCACCGGTGCCCCCGGAATCTTCTCAAAATTATCCTGCCGCGCGGAGAAGCGGTTTTGCCCGTCAAGGAACATTTCTTCCTTTCCGTCTTGCGTGGTCGGCTCGATCAACCGCGCATACATGCCCTTGAATCCGTGAACATGCCGATTCTGCATGACAAATGCCGTCGTCTGCACAACCTCGCCGCCGATTTCTTCAAAGGCTCTCGCGCCAAAGGTGCGCCATATTGACAGTATCAAGTTCCATCAGTTTGGCGCGCAGTTTTTCAAAGCTGGAAAGGAACATCCAAGCATGCTGGGTAATCATCGCCAGATAGCCGTTTGCTTTGGTATATTCCCGTCCCCGCTCCATAAACACCGCGAACAAATCGCTCTTGCTATCGGGATACTGCTTCTTCACAAACTCCGCCAGCTTTGCACCCATGCCGCTGGAACCCATATACGGCGGATTCGTCACCACAACGTCATATTTCCGCGCCATGATTTTCGCCTGCGCGGCGAGCCTTTGCAAATTCTCCGCGTCCACGCCGAGCGCGGTTTCCCCGCCGAACGGATTTTCGCCGAGTGCATCCAGCGCGTCGGCCAGCGGCTT
>VOFB01000285.1_pt1 | contig 10001 bp, 17 predicted proteins | sample 5384141 | NCBI WGS metagenome assembly VOFB01 (sample SAMN12384721, study PRJNA508395) | human gut metagenome | isolation source: healthy gut A | host: Homo sapiens
GCGAGACGAAATGAAAATAGAAGTCCTTTTCCCGGAATTCTGCAACCTGTTCGGCGACGCGTACAACATGGTCTACCTTGAAAAAACGCTGCCGGAAGCGGAGTTTATCCGCACGAAATTCAGCGACGATGTGCGCTTTACCGAAGAAAAAATGAACCTTGTGTATATGGGTCCCATGACGGAGCGTATGCAGGAGCAGGTCATCCGCAAGTTGATGCCGCTGAAGGAGAAAATCCAAAAAGCCATTGACGACGGCACGGTGTTCCTTTTCACGGGCAATGCGCTCGAAATCTTCGGCGATTACATTGAAAACGAGGACGGCAGCCGCGTAGAGTGCCTTGGGCTTTACCGTTTGTACGCAAAGCGCGATATGATGCACCGCCATAACAGCGACTTTGAGGGCGAATTTGACGGCAATGTCATCATGGGCTTTAAGACGCAGTTCACGATGGCCTACACGCCGGATGAATCGCACGGCTTGTTCGTGAAAAACAAAGGTGTGGGGCTCAATATAAAGGCGAAATACGAGGGTATCCGCGTAAACAACTTCTTCGGCACATACCTTGTGGGGCCGATCTTGGTTTTGAATCCGCCGTTTACAAAGTACATTTTGAACCTGATGGGTGCGGGCGATGTGAAGCTTGCGTTTGAAGCGGAAAACATGGCGGCCTACGAGCAGCGCAAGAAGGATTTTGCCGAGAAGGTACACTGATGGTGCAGCACGAAATTCCGCCGGTGTTCGACGAAAACAGCCGCGTGCTCGTTTTGGGCTCGTTTCCGTCTGTGCAGTCGAGAAAAGCGGCGTTTTTCTACGGGCACCCGCAAAACCGCTTTTGGCGCGTCTTGAGCGCGGTTTTCGGTGAACCGGTGCCGGGGGATGTCCCCGAAAAGAAGGCGCTTTTGCTAAAGCATAAAGTTGCCTTGTGGGACGTCATTGCCTCGTGCGACGTAACGGGCTCGGCTGACGCGAGCATCAAAAACGTCGTGCCGAATGATCTTTCCGTGATTTTATCGACAGCGAACATCACGCATGTGTGTACAAACGGTCAAATGGCGCACAAGCTGTATCAAAAATATCTGGCGAAAGAGATCGACCTGCCGGAAACGGTTCTGCCGAGCACCAGCCCCGCGAACGCCGCGTGGAGCTTGGAGCGGCTGACGGAAGCGTGGAAGATTATCCGATCAATTTAATACGGCAAGCACGCGGCTTTAAAAACCGCGTGCTTTTTTCACCCATTTTTTCCCTCTCCATATAATAAAATCAGGAGGGCTGAAAATGAATGATATTGTATTTTATGCGTTGTTGGCGACGCTGGGGACATGGCTCGTCACGGCGCTTGGTGCTGCTACGGTGGTGCTGTTCAAATCGCCGAACCCCAAAATTCTCAATTTGATGCTCGGTTTCGCCGCCGGGGTGATGGTTGCGGCGAGCTTTTGGTCACTTTTGCAGCCGGCCATCGAGCGCGCGGAGGCGGCGGGAAGCATGCCTGCGTTTTTGGTGGCGACACTCGGGTTTCTCTGCGGTGCGTTGTTCATGTGGGGCTCCGATAAATGCGTGACCTACGCGCAGCGGCGCTCCGCTTTGGCGCAGGGCGAGAAAAACGCACGGCTGAACCGCATCATTTTGTTGGTGCTTTCCATCACGCTGCACAATATCCCGGAGGAGGCTCGCCGTGGGCGTGGCGTTCGGTGCGCTGAAAAACGGCGGCTATACGCCGGAAGCGCTGATGGGTGCCGTGACGGTGGCCGTGGGCATCGGTTTGCAGAATTTCCCCGAAGGCGCGGCGGTCTCGCTGCCTTTGCGCCGTGAGGGGTGCTCCAGAAGGAAGAGCTTTTTCATCGGGCAGGCTTCCGGCTTTGTGGAGCCAATTGCGGGCGTTTTGGGCGCTTTGCTTGCCGTGTACATTGAAGCCGTTTTGCCGTTTGCGCTGTCCTTTGCGGCGGGCGCGATGATCTTAGTCGCGGTGCACGAGCTCATCCCCGAGTGTCAGCGCAACCAGAAAGCACAGCCGTATGCGGCGACAATGGGCATTGTGACGGGCTTTGCGCTAATGATGCTTTTGGACGTGATGCTGGGATGAAATTTTAAGATAGAATAAAAAGTCCGAAACACGGTTTAGGTGCTTCGGACTTTTGCTGTTTTGTTGTATTTTACGCCTTTGCGGGTTCTGCGGCGGGGACAGTGAGCAGTCTTTTTCCAGCGGCCGCTGTAATAGTAGATGAGCAGCGGATGATGCCCAGAATGTAGCCGATCGGCGCGGCAAACCAAATACCTGTGGTGCCGATCCAGATGGGCAGAAGCAACGAGAGACCGATTTTGCTGCACAGCTCCACAACGGAGGAGACCATGGAAATGTTGATTTTGCCCATGCCCTTGACGGTGCTGTTATAAAGCCAGATCCATCCGAGGAACGGAAGAACCACGCCTGAATGCGGATGAATTCGAGCGAATATTGGATAACTTCGGTCTCGTTCGGCTTGACGTACAGCGAGACGAGCAGCTCAGAAAAAATGAGTGTCAGCACGCCTGCAAAAATGCTCAGACCGCCGACAAGAAGGAAGATTTGCCGCACGCCAAGCTTGATGCGCTCTGCGTTTTTCGCGCCGAAGTTCTGCCCGACATAGACGGAAAAGCCGAACGAGAAATTGCTGAACAGCATCACGGCGAGGTTCTGCACGTTGCTGCCGACGGTGAACGCCGCGACGACGTTGGAGCCGTAGCCGTTGATGACGCGCGTAATGACCATCATGCCGACGGAAAGAAACAGGCTTTGCAGAGCCATTTGCGCACCCATGCCGAATATTTTAAGGCTGACGGGCATATCCGGGCGCAGGGTATGGCGCTTCGGCATCAGATCGGGGTATTTGCGGAACATGACGAGGATGCAGATGGCGGCGGAGATGGCCTGCGAGCCGACCGTTGCAACGGCGACACCCGCAACGCCCATGTTGAGACCGATGACGCTGATGAGGTCGAGGATAACATTCAAAATGGAGCACAGAATGAGGAAATACAGCGGTGTTTTGCTGTCGCCGAGTGCGCGCAGGATAGATGCCGCGGCGTTATACGCAAACTGTGCGATGCCGCAGCCGCAGACAATCTGAATGTATAAAACGGACATGTCGATGACGTCTTCCGGCGTTTTTAAAAGCTGCATGAGCGGCCGCGCGGCGAAAACGCTGATGAGACCCAGAACAACGCCGAGCAAAAGGGTGATCCACCCGGAGGCGACGATGCCCTTGCGCACGCGGTCGGTGTCGTTTGCGCCGACGTATTGCGAAAGCACGATGGAAATGGCACTCGTCACGCCGGTTGCAAGCAGCAGGATGAGGCCCGTTGTGGACGTGGTGGCACCGATGGCGGCCAGCGCGTGCGAGCCGACGAAGCGCCCGAGCACGGCGGAGTCCACCATGGAATAAAAGCGACTGGAAAATACTGCCGATCATCATGGGCAGCGCAAAAACGAAGCATCAGGTTGATCGGTTTGCCCTGCGTCATGTCGATGGCACCGGACGGTTTGGACATGATACAACAACTCCTAAAAAAGATTAAGGTAAACCGTTCCGTAGAAAATAAGGGTAAACCGCGTTTGTAGAACCTCTTCGCTGCGTGTTAGTTTACAAGTATCATTGTACCAAGAAAGCAACGCGAGTTCAATGAACGGTTTACCCAAATCAACGGAAAAAATATTTGGCTATTTTTGCCAATAATTAAATGTTAAACGATGGAATAGGTGAACATTTCGTAGTGCAGCGCGGTGCCGATGTCGATCTCCTCCGGTAAAAGCGCGCGAGCGACCAGAATTTCATCGTGCGTGTCATTGTCCGTTCGGCGCAAAACGGCGTAGTCGCCGTCGATGCTCGCCACTTCGTATTCGTGGGGCCCATTATACCACCGTACCTTCTTTAACAAATGTGGCGGCGTGCTCACGCGCGGCCTCGTAGTCCTGCGCTAAGATGAGGTAGGCTTTCGTGAAGCGCTTTGCGTTCGGGTCTTCCGGCTCAATGGCGCGCTCCATTAAAAAAGAACACCGTCCGTTTCGGAGACCTCGTGAAAACCCATCTTTTTTGTGGAATGCCACGGCGGCATCGTTCGGCAGATTGATGCGCTGTAACGCGGCGGTAATTTGCATGGTGCATGATGTCCAGCATCAGGCTGTATAAAGACGTGCCCACGCCGCTGTGCAGACATTTTTCGGAGACGTACAGCTGTGCGTCGGCAGAGAACAGGTCGTCCTTCGGAATATCGCGGTCGGTCAAAAAGCAGAATCCCGCCGTCTGGTTGTTGATCTCCGTCAGAATCCACATACGGCCGTATGTATAGGTGTCGATGCGCTGCACGTACTCGGCGAGCGTCGGCACTTCGGTGTCAGGCGTGTAGTGTGTCTTTTCGACGTAGGGTGTGTAAATTTTGAGCATGGACGGGCCGTCCCACTCGTTCGTTCTGCGTACTGCAACTCTGAAATCACTCATATTTTCAGTTCCTTTCGCTCATAACTTCTGCATATAGGGGAATAGACGGTGCGGCACCGGGGCGCGAGACCGCAATGGCAGCGGCTTTTGCCGCGAGGGTCAGCGATTTTTTCGGCGAAAGCCCATCCAGCATACCGCGCATGAAATAGCCCGTGAACGTATCGCCGGCCGCGGTGGTATCGACCGCACGGACAAGCTCCGCCGGGGCAAACGCGCGCTTATCTTCTTTGGCGTACCACGCGCCTTTACTGCCGAGCGTTAAGACTGCGGCGGCGTGCGGGTATTTTTGAAGGAGCTTATCCAAAATAGCGGTGGGAATCTTTGTGCCGGTCAGCTGTTCGCCCTCCACTTCGTTCAAAACGAACACGGAAACGAGCGACAGATTGCACTTTAAAACGTTTTCGTTCATCGGGGACGGATTGAGCCAGATCTCCATGCCGCGCGCATGGGCTTTTTCGAGAATATACGGCAGCGCGCTGATCTCGTTTTGCAGCAGGAGAATGTCGCCTGCGCCGAATTGCGCAAGCACGCGGTCGGTATATGCTTCATCCACAGCCCCGTTGGAGCCGCTGAAAAGCAGAATAGCGTTCTGTGCCTCTCGGCTGACCTGAATGACGGTGTGCCCGCCCGGCATATCGCGCGTTTCGATGAGGGAGGTATCTACGCCGTTTTGGTTCAATAAATCGCGCAGGTGCTCGCCGTCCGTGCCGATGAGTCCCGCATGGCAGACGGAAAGCCCCGCCCGCACAAGCGCAATGGACTGGTTTAACCCCTTGCCGCCCGGGAACACGGTGCGGCTTTCGCTTTGAATGGTCTCACCGCCCTGCAAAATGTGGTCGACCTTATAAACATAGTCTGTATTGAGTGAGCCGAAATTCAAGATCCTCTTCAAGGTTTTGCACTCCTCTGTTTCAAAATCAATACAAGAATAGCACGAACAAAGCCCGCCGTCAAGGAAAGCAGGACAAAAGAAAAAACGCAAAAACCCAATATTTCAGCGGTTTCGCCAAGGCGGAACATATTCACAAAACGCGCGAAAAGTGGTATAATATTTCGGTTAACGAGCAAACCGAGTTTTTAATCCGTTTTTTGCCGTATCCCGCGCATGCAAAACGGCGCGGCCGGTTTTGAATTTTTTGAAGCAGTTTGAAGTTAAGAACGATAAAGAAAGGGATTGATAAAGATGGGAAAAAGAGAAAATTTGCGCAACGTAGCCATTATTGCACACGTTGACCACGGCAAGACCACCCTTGTGGACCAGCTTCTGCGCCAGAGCGGCGTTTTCCGCAGCAACGAAGCCGTAACCGAGCGCGTCATGGACTCCGGCGATTTGGAGCGTGAGCGCGGCATTACGATCCTCTCCAAAAACACAGCTGTCATGTACAATGACATCAAAATCAATATTGTTGATACCCCGGGCCATGCCGATTTCGGCGGTGAGGTGGAACGTATTCTGATGATGGTAGACGGCGTTCTGCTGCTTGTCGATGCGTTTGATGGATGTATGCCGCAGACGCGCTTCGTTTTAAAGAAGGCGCTTGGTCTTGGCAAAAAGCCGGTCGTTGTCGTCAATAAGGTCGACCGTCCGGGCGCACGTCCGCTTGAAGTCGTGGACGAAGTGCTTGACCTCTTCATTGAGCTCGGTGCAGACGAAGACCAGCTCGATTTCGGTGGTCTACGCTTCCGCACGTGACGGCTACGCCATGAACCAGCCGGACGAAAAGGGCACGGATATGAAGCCGCTGTTTGAAGCCATTATAAACGATGTTCCGGCGCCGGAGGGTGACCTTGACGGCCCGACGCAGGTGCTGTTCTCCAACATTGACTATGATGAGTACGTCGGCCGTATCGGTATCGGCAGTGTGGAGCGCGGCTCCGTAAAGGTCGGCCAGACCGTTACCATCTGCAGCAGCACAGCGACGAAAAGCGCAACGCGCGCATTACGAAGCTCTACCAGTTTGAGGGCCTCAAGCGCGTGGACGCAGAGAGCGCAGAGCTCGGCGACATCGTGGCCGTTTCCGGCATGGCAGACCTCAACATCGGTGAGACCGCCTGCGACCCGGAGCACGTGGAGCCGCTGCCGTTCGTCAAGATCGACGAGCCGACCGTTTCTATGATGTTCATGGTCAACAATTCACCGTTTGCGGGCCGCGAGGGCAAAATATGTCACCTCCGCAACTTGCGCGACCGCCTGTTTAAGGAGGTCGAAACGAACGTTGCTATGCGCGTGGAAGAGACGGATTCCGCCGATACGTTTAAGGTATCCGGCCGCGGCGAGCTGCACCTCTCCATTCTTATCGGCCAGAACTACGAATTCCAGGTCTCCCGCCCGAGCGTTATTTTCAGGAAGAAAACGGCAAGAAGCTGGAGCCGATGGAGCTTTTGATGATTGAAGTTCCGGATAACTACGTCGGCGCGGTCATGGAAAAGCTCGGTACCAGAAAGGCAGAGCTGCTCAACATGGGTACCCGCGACAGCGGCACCACGCACCTTGAATTCAGGGATCCTGTCCTGCGGCATCATGGGCTACCGCTCCGAGTTCCTTACGGACACGAACGGCAACGGCATCATGAACCACGTGTTCGATTGCTACGAGCCGTAAAGGGAGATATTCAGCAGCGCAGCACCGGTTCTCTGTTGTACACGAGACCGGCGAGTCCACGGCTTACGGCCTGTTCTACGCACAGGACAGAGGCCGCCTGTTTATCGGGCCGGGCGTACCGGTTTACGAGGGCATGATTGTCGGCAGCAACCCGAAGGGCGACGACATTGTCATCAACGTCTGCAAGAAGAAGCACGCGATTAAACACCCGTGCCTCCTGGGCCCGACGACGCACTGAAGCTGACCCCGCACACCGTGCTCTCTCTGGAGCAGTCCCTCGAATTCATCGCGGACGACGAGCTTGTGGAGATCACGCCGAAGAGCATCCGCATGCGCAAAATGGTGCTGAGCAAAGAGCTGCGCATGAAGCAGGCTGCGAAAAAGAAGTAATTCATAAACCTGACCAACGGAAAAGACACACGGAGAGCCAATGAATATCGTTATTTTGGATCTGGAGTGGAACGGTGCGTACAGCCGCCGTCTCCACGGCTTTATCAATGAGATTATCGAGTTCGGCGCTGTCAAGCTCGATGCACAACTGAATATCACAGACCGGTTTTCCTGCTTTGTCAAACCGCAGGTGACAAAAAAAGATCAGCGCGATTATCTCGGACCTCACCAACATTACGGATGCGAATCTTTTGGACGCGCGCCCGTACATGCAGGTGATGAGCCGCTTCAAAAATGGGCGGGCGACTGCGTGATTGCCACGTGGGGCGTCGGACATTCTGGCGCTGATTGAAAACTGCCGCTATTTCTGGCGGCGGGGAGACCGTTCCGTTTTTGCAGCGCTATGTCGATTTACAGCAATACGTGGAAAAGCGCCTTGGCGAGGACGGCAAGGAGCAGCTTGGGCTTTCCAAAGCGGCAGAGTTGCTTTTCCATTGATGACGGTGCGCTCGACCACCACCGCGCGCTCGACGACAGCGTGCTGTCCGCTATGGTGCTGGAGCGCATTTACATAAAGGATACGTTCCGCCCGTTCATTCAGGACTGCAAGGACCCGGAGTTTTACAGACGCATCACGTTTAAAACGACGTATATCTGTGACGTGAACAGCCCGTTGATCGAAAAGGAGCATCTGCATTTCACGTGCGAAAATGCGGCGGCGAAGCAAAGCGCCGCGGCAAATGGACTGTAAAACAAGAGTCTGCGCAGCACATTTTAAATGCGAAAAGTGCGGCTACGAATTCTGCGGTCAGCTGCGCGTGAAGCAGAAGTATGGAGGGTATTATCGTGAGCCGCAAAATCCATTCCGCTGCCGAAAATCGAAAAGCCGCGCCGCGCCGAAAAATGCAGACATCGCCGATATGCGTCTGACAATCAAGGAAAAACGGTGTGGACTGCTGACGTTTAAGGCGTGGGGAGAATATCCCGTACCTTACGCACTGCTTCTCTACGCGCATCGGCGGCGTGAAGAAGAGTTTGTTGCTATCGGTTTCAACCGCGGCGACAGCGACGAAAATGTAAAAGAAAATTTCGTCTCATCGCCTCAAGCGGCGAATATTCCTGCAGAGAATATAACGGGCGCGCAGGATCACCACACGAACGTGCGCCGCGTCACGATGAAAACGCACGGTATTTGGGCCGAAGGGACATGAAAAGTGACGGTCTGTGATTGATGAGCCGCTGAATCTTGCTGCTGCTTATTTACGGCATCAGAAAGCGCTTTACTCTATTACCCCATTCATCACGCCATTGGGCTTTCGCACGCCGGTTGGCGCGGCACGGTGAACGGCATGGCAAAAGCTACCGTAGAGAAAATGCGGGAGGAATTCGATACCCGCCCCGAGGATTTGCTCGCGGCTATCGGTCCGTCCATTGCAAAGGAGTGCTTTGAGGTGGACGCCCCGTGTGCGGAGGAATTCCTCGCGCTGCCCGGACAGCGACAAATTCGTCACGGACGACGGCAACGGCAAATTCCACGTTGATCTTTGGGCGTGCAACCGTGCGTTCTTATTAGGCGCAGGCGTGCTGCCCGAGCACATCACAACGGGCGGCGTGTGCACCATGTGCAACAGCGACCTGCTGTTTGCACCGCGTGACGCGCGGCAAGCGCGGCTCTAACGCCGGGTTCCTGATGCTCAGGGAACAAAACGCATGAGCGTTTGCACACTGTGCCCGCGAAAATGCGGTGTTGACCGTGAAATAATGCGCGGCTACTGCCAAAGCGGCGGCAAAATGCATTGCGCGCGCATCGGACCGCCCCAGCGGTACGCGCGGCAATGGCACGATCTTTTTACCGGCTGCTCGCTGCGCTGCGCGCGTTTGCCAGAACAGCGAGAGATTTCGGCGACAGCCACCACGGCAAGTTTACGGTTGAAGAATTTATCGAGACGATAAAAACTCGAAGCTATGGGCGCGCACAACATCAACCTTGTTACGCCGACGCTTTGCATCGCAAATTACCGAAGCGCTGCGCATCTATAAGCCGTTGTCTAACTGCGGCGAATATCAGTCGGTGCGTTAGAGGGCTCATCACCGGTTTTCAAATATGCGGACGACGATCTCGCCGTGCGGCTTTCAATGCGCCGCACTACTGTAGGCACCAGCGCTTGCTGCCATTCATGAGATGGTGCGACAGACGGGGCGAAAATGTGTACGACGAAAACGGCATGCTGCAAAGGGCATCATCATTCGGCAACTCATTTTGCCCGGCCATGCCGCCAATTCCATGCAAGCGCTGGAAATCATCAAACAACATTTCCAGAGCGTGCCCGTGACCCTGATGAGCCAGTATACGCCGATGGGATGCGTTTTTGCACGAGCTGGAATTTGCGGACATCGCTTACCCTGCGGAGAGCCGGCATAAAATTATGTTGAACTGTTTGCCTGGCTTATTAAAAGCGCTTATGAACGTTATATACTGATTTACATTAGTTTGACACGGTCACCTTTAGGAGGAAAAATCATGGTGACAACGATC
>VOFB01000391.1_pt1 | contig 10001 bp, 10 predicted proteins | sample 5384141 | NCBI WGS metagenome assembly VOFB01 (sample SAMN12384721, study PRJNA508395) | human gut metagenome | isolation source: healthy gut A | host: Homo sapiens
GCCTTCATGTCATCCTGCATCTTCTGAGCCTGACGCATCAGGGCGTTCATATCGGGGCGGCCAAAGCCTGCGGGCATTCTTGCTTTCATAATTGGTTCTCCTTAAAAGTTATTATTTATTTTTCTTTTTTTCTTCGCGCTGTCCTCAATGCTCACGTCCAGACCCAGCTTTTCCAGCGCATGGAGCGACTGTTCGGCATTGGAGGTGTGCTTTGCGGCGGTGCGGGGCTCGTAGGGGCCGATCGGCACCGCGACGCCTGACACCTGCGCGATGAGCTTTTTGATGAGACGCTGGCTGTCCTTGTTGACACGGATGAAGTCCCGGAAGGTCTTGCCGCCGTCGATGAGCACCCGTGTGCCGTCGAAGTATGCCTTCGATTTGCGCAGATAGCTGTGAAGCATCGGGTCCTTCTCCTGTAAGAGCTTGACGACCTCGCTCCACTGCTCGAAGGGATTGATCCCCTCTGCAGCCACCTTGCGGGGGCGGCTGAGAGCCGGGTCGGCGGTGTACTCCGTTGCAGCGGACTCCACCGGTTCTCTTCCGGTACGGGCGGGACAGGCGCAGTGACCGGCGCAGTCGGCTCATCCCAGGGCAGGGGGGACGACTCCGTCACCGGCGGCTCGTCGGGCGGAGGCGGAAGCTCTTCGTCTGCGGGCGCGGGGGACTCCGGAATATCCGGGACAGCGGCCTTCGGCTCTGCAGCGGGCGCGGGAGCAGGCTCCTTTTCCACTGCCGGTGCGGCCACAGGTTCCACGGGTGCAGCAGGTGTACTCATGAAGGGCTGCGGCGCAGGCTGGATCGGTGCCGCAACAAAGGGCCGGACGGCCGGTGCGGCCGGAGCGACAGTCTGCACAGGCATTGCCGCCACGGGGACAGCTGCGGCCTGCGGCGGCTCCGAGAGGGTGAAGAGGGCCAGTTCCAGCTCGATGCGCTGGTCACTGCCCCGGGTCATATGTTCAAGGGCGTTGCCCAGCGTACGGATGGCCCGGATGGCCTCCCGCTGGCCCAGCTGAGGGCCTTTTTCGAGGTACTGCTGTTCCTCTTCGGGGGAAACGCCGGACAGCAGGCTCTGCCCGCCGGGCAGAGCTGCCAGCATCAGGGCGCGGTAGTGGGCGATAAGCTCTTCCGTCAGACGCTTCACATCCACCGACTGCTGCCGCAGTGCGGCCAGCTGAGCCAGCGCCGCTGCGCCGTCCTGCGCTTCCAGAGCATCCGAAATATGGAACAGGTAGCTCCGGTCGGTGACGCCCGCCATCCGGCGGACAACATCGGCATCGATTTTTGCGGTCACGCCGGCGCAGGTGTCGAGGATCGAGAGGGCGTCACGCATGGCACCGTCGGCCAGACGGGAGATGAGCTCTGCACCACCGGTCGTCAACTCTAAGCCCTCTGGCCGGCGATATACTCGACCCGCTGGGCGATGTCTTCCGGCCCGATGCGGGTGAAATCGTACCGCTGGCAGCGGGAGAGGATGGTGGCCGGGACTTTCTGGATCTCGGTAGTGGCGAGGATGAAGATGACGTGGGCGGGCGGCTCTTCCAGCGTTTTCAGCAGGGCGTTGAAGGCCGCTGTGGACAGCATGTGTACCTCGTCGATGATGTATACCTTATAATGACAGGCACTGGGGGTGTAGGCTGTCTCATCCCGCAGGTCGCGGATGTCGTCCACACCATTGTTGGACGCGGCGTCCATCTCCACCACGTCGAGGATGCTGCCGTTGTCGATGCCCTTGCAGATCTCGCACTCGCCGCAGGGGTCGCCGTTATGGGGGTGGAGGCAGTTGACCGCCTTGGCAAAGATCTTCGCGCAGGTGGTCTTGCCTGTGCCGCGCACGCCGGTGAACAGGTAGGCGTGGCCTACACGGCCCGACGCTACCTGATTGCGCAGCGCCGTGACGATGCCGCGCTGTGCGACGACATCCTCAAACCGCTGGGGTCTCCATTTGCGGTATAATGCGCGATACATCGGTGCTTCCCTCCCGTCAGTAATAAAAAATCGGACAGCGCTGACGGGGTTTGACCCCCGCCTTGCGTAACTCGGCATACGGATGCAGGCTGACTGAAACGCACGGGGCGCGCCGCTTAAGGCTGCTTGGTTCCCCACCTGACCTGGTTCACTGCGGCTCCATCGTACAGGACCCGCATCCGTATGCCGAACCACGCAGCAGGCGCTGTCCGACAAGGCACACGATTCGTGTGCCTTAGTATTGTACCACAGTTCGGTGAGGAATGCAAGAGGAAGCTAAGGCTGCTCCCATCCGGCCCGCAAAAGCTCCAGTGCGTGTGTTTCAAGCCGGGAAACGTAACTCCGGCTTATTTGGAGCAGCTTTGCCGTTTCCAGCTGGGTCAGCGGCGGCTGGCCCGCCAGACCGTACCTTAATAATATAAGTTTCCGCTCCCGGGCGGGCAGGCCCTCGATGAGGCGGCGCAGGCGCTGGGCGTCGTCCTGCTTTTCACAGCTGTCCTCCATGCAGAAGCCGTCCTGCAGCACATCGGCGAGGGTGAGGGCAGAGTCTTCCTTTCCGGCATCAAGAGTCTCCTGAAGCGAGAGGGTGGGGGCGTTCTTCCGCTCCCGCCGGAAGTGCATCCGGAGCTCGTTTTCGATACACCGGCTGGCATAAGTGGAGAAGCGCGCCCGGCGGGTGGAGTCGAAGGTGTCCACGGCTTTCATCAGGCCAATGGTGCCGATGGAAATCAAATCGTCCTGCTCAGAGGGGAGAGCATAGTATTTCTTTGCGATGTGCGCCACTAAGCGCAGATTGTGGCGGATGAGCTTTTCCCGGGCGGATGGATCACCGGCCCGCAGGGCGGCGAAGGTCCGGATCTCTTCCTGTGGGCTGAGCGGGCGGGGGAAACTGCCCGCTTCCAGATGGAGCGCAAGCACGAGGAATTTGGATGCAAAAAATTGCAGCAGGGTCAACAGCATACGGAACACCTCCAAAACCGTTCTCCCATACAATATGAACGGGGAAAGAGGGTTCAGAATCGTTTTCTGCTTGTAGAAAAAAAGGTAGTCTGTGGCAGGATGAGTATATGACAGGGGGGCAGTGCTGCCCAAAGGCTCTCCGGGGGCTTTTTGCGTTTCGGCATCTTTTCGGCAGGGAAAAGCCCTCGTCCTCAAAGACAACGGCATGTTCCGCGGCGGCATCGCCATAGTGGGTGCGGATATATTCGCGGCAGAGGTCGATCTGATTTCCGATACTTTCGCCCTTGCCGGTGTAGCGGGATTTGCGGGAATAGATGGCAATGGTGTCGGCAGTTTTGGCCATGAGATACTCCTTTCCTGTTGTCCGGTGGCCGTAGATGCGGCTATTGTAGCATGGCAGGCCATCTTTGTGAAGAAAAATAACGATAGTCATACATATTTCATCATACTACGAACTGAGGTGTCAAGGATGTGACAAGGCAGAACAAGCGAGGAAATCAGGATGTTTGACTATTTCTATGGGCAGTCGGGCGAGATGTTCTCGTATTTCCGGGTGCCCAAAATTTTATTCCGGGACATAAAATTCAAGGACCTGTCCACCGATGCCAAAACGCTGTACGGCATCCTGCTGGACCGCATGAGCCTGTCCGCGAAAAACGGATGGCTGGATGAGCAGGGAAGGGTGTATATCATTTTTCCTGTGCAGGAAGTGATGGATGCACTGGGCTGCGCAGACAACAAGGCAACCAAACTGTTCCGGGAATTGGAAAAGTTTGGACTGATTGAGCGCAAACGGCGCGGGCTGGGAAAACCCAATCTGATTTACGTCAAAAACTTTGCAGACCCGCGTTTCCGGAATCGTGAAAAGAACGGTTCCGGTGCCGCGGATTCAGCGCAGCAGAAAACGGCAAAATCACGAGGAAATAAGACTGAGTGGAATAAAACCAGGGGATGAACCTGATCCTTTCTCTTCCGACGCGGAGGACGAACCGGATGAGCGCACACGGCTGGAAGCGTATTTTATGCAGTCGTTGGAGGTGGACTTGCTGCTCCGGGCCTGCCCGGATGAGGAGGAACACCATCCATCAAATCGTGAATCTTCTGGTGGATACCTGCTCTTCGAAACGCAGAATGCTGCGGGTGGCAGGGGCTGGTGCGGGAGCTGCGGCTGATGCAGTGCTACCTGATGCCGGATGAAACTGCTTTGCGGGAACTGTCAGAGCAGGTCATTGAAAAGCTGAAACGGCTGACGGATGCCGAGTTTGTAGGACTGGAGTTTCCAATTAACTGATTTTTGCCACCTGCGGGCGGCGTACATAAGAGCTTTCGCATCCTGCAAAGGTATGATATACTGAAGCTGACAGCTTTCAGGTCGCAGATAAAAGATAAGAGGTGCTTTTTATGGCAGGTTTGAAGGGAAAGACCGGTATCGTCACCGGCGGCAGCAGCGGGATCGGTTTCAGATCGCAAATGTGCTGGCTCAGGCCGGCGCGACAGTTTATGTCATCAGCCGCACCGGCAAGCCCAAAGAGGGTGTAGGCGAAAGTGCACCGGGCGTTGTCCATCTGCAGGGGGACATCGGCAATGCAGAAGCTATGAAAACACTGGTGACGGAGCTGGCCGCAAAGCATAACGGCTGTCTGGATTTTCTGGTAAACAACGCAGGCGTCAGCTATAAATGCCGGGCCGAGGACTTTCCCATGGAGCAGTTTGACAATATCATGAATGTGAATGTCAAATACCTGTTCCAGATGAGTGTGATTTGTTACCCCTATCTGAAGAAAAGTGCGGACAAGGGCCGCATCATCAACATCACCAGCATGAGCGCCCATCTGGGCTTCAGCGAGGTGGTGCCGTACTGTGCCAGCAAGGGCGCTGTGCTGGCGATGACCCGCGCTCTGGCCGTGGAGTGGGCGCAGGACAACATCACCGTCAACAGCATTGCGCCGGGGTGGTTCCGCAGCAAAATGAACGAGCAGGTAGTGGACGCAGCCCGGGAGCAGAAAATTCTGAACCGGATGCCGCTGCACGCCTACGGTGACACCCGCGACTTGGGTAAGATGGCCGAGTTCCTGGTGGGCGATGGCGCGGCTTACATCACCGGACAGGATTTTGCCGTGGATGGCGGCGCACTGGCTTTCGGTTATTGAGAGGAGCTTCTCTGCAATTTTTCGGCAGCTTCGCTCGTGTTCCAGATAAAGGAACCGAATTTCGTTGGCATAACGGAGGAACCATTATGGCAATCTTTGAAAAAGACCATCCGAAACAAAATTTTGACAAACTGCTTCGGAAACTGGAACAGGAAATTCCGGCCAGCAGCTGGTCGGCAGAGTTAGAGGCAGGAAGCGACTTCAAAGAGGGCAATGCCCGGTGCAGCGTTCGCGTCTTTGAACGGTACAGCGTGATGGGCGGTAATCGCCTGAGTCTGACACTGACCATGTTTCAGAATGCGGACAGCCCGATCCGGTTATCCGCCATCACCGCAGGAGGCAGTCAGGCGGTGTTCTTCAAGGTGAACACCCTCGGAGAAGAATCTTTCTGGAGGACGTAAAGGACCTGCTGGAAGAAATTTTGGAGGAATAAGATGTTTTACGCTGGAATTGATATGCTGTTCAGCATTCTGTTTCCCATCCTGTTCCTTGTGGTTTTGGGTATGATCCTATACACCATCATCGGAAATATCAGCACATGGAATAAAAACAACCATTCGCCGCGGCTGACCGTTCCGGCAACGGTTGTGGCAAAGCGCACGGAAGTTTCTCGCCACCATACGGACAATACGATGATGCATACGTTCACGACCTATTATGTGACCTTTCAGGTGGAGAGCGGCGACCGCATGGAGCTTACCGTAAGTGGTTCGGACTACTGAGTTTTCAGGGTACCCGTTATCTTGGATTCGAGCGAAACTGAATATCCCTGTTCAATTTGTATGGAACATATAAAATGAACCGTTACCGTCCGGCGTGGTTCCATGATGAAGATGATGGGGCATTGACGCAAAGTTGCTGGATGAATCCGGCGGATACCCGCGCCTGCACTATGTCTTTGATGTGTCTGATACGGCACCGCGGCGAAACAAAGCCCTGTACCAAAACCGGACCTGCACTTGGCAGATCAATGAATCCCTGAAAGAGCCGGTCACGGGTCTATGATTTGGCAGAAAACCGTTATGACGTTCGGATAGCCGCGCCTGAAAGTTTTGGTCACGGCAGCTGGCGGATGTGGCCGGAAAAAGGTCTATGTTTGAAAACTATGACGTTCAGTCCGGACCGGGACACCGGGACAACAGCAGTGACATCCTCGGCATCGTTGACGGCTCGTATTTTCTGCCGAACCTGACCTTGAACCAGCCCCGGAAGCAGCTGGGCAAGTACGGCAGGCTGCGCCGGACGTACCTGATGAACCATCGCCCGGTGCTGTACAACACGATGCTCCTGAACGGGAGCCTGTACCGCAAGTCGGGGTACAGTAAAAAGTTTTTGGAAGCCCATCGGGAGGAGATTACCCTGCACAAGGCGGCGAAAGCTGCCTTTGACGAAGCCGGGATGAAGAAGCTGCCGAAGGTCAAGGAGTTGGATGCGGAGTTCTCAGAGCTGCTGACCAAGAAGAAAGCCGCTTACCCGGACTACCGCAAGGCACGGAACGAGATGCAAGAACTGGTTCGTGCGCAGAAAAACGTAGAACGCTTTTTTGCAGAGGAAAAGGACACCGCCGAGAAAACCCAGACCCGATAAACGAATGCCGCCGAGGAGCTTTCCCAGTTGGGAGGTGTCCTCGGCGGATTTTTGTTTATGCAGCAGGTTTAAGATGTTGGATTTATTCTGTTAAAACGCAGTCCTACTCTCTGCCGGTCACGGCATCCAAGTCAACGCCCTGCTTTTGCTGCCCGGTATTTTCCGGCGGAGAACGGCAAAGTTTTTTTACTTGAAACGGTGCACGGATACGATATAATAAGGATGGATAGAAAAATAACATTCGAGCAGATCTAAGGTTCTGCTGCCCGGAAAGGAGCTTACTGTTATGCGCTATACCATCAGTGAGATGGCATCTCTGCTTGGTGTCACAACCCATACTTTGCGCTACTATGAAAAAATGGGCCTGATCCACCCCGAGGTCAACGAGGATACCGGCTACCGTTACTATACAGTCACTGATACCCGGCGGTTCAACCTGTGCAGGGAACTGCGGGCGGCAGAGCTCTCGCTGGAAGAATGCCGGGAGCTGATCGGCGCACCCACGGTGGAGCAGAGCGACGCCATGTTCAACCATCAGATCGCCCAGCTGCGGCGCAGGCAGGTGCTGGACGAACTGGCCATCCATTTTTTGGAACACAAGCGGGAGCAGTACCGCACACTGGAACAGAATGCCGGGCGCATCTGGGTGCAGAATTTCCCGGAAATGTGGCGACTGACCTTCTCACAGGAAGAAGCAGCAGACCGGGATAAAGAATTGCAGCAGGAAAAGGCTGAATGGCTGGAATGTATGCCTGCGACCCGCTGGGTGAGCCGCCTGCCCCGGCGGGTGATGGAGCAGTTTCGGGTGGGACGCAACGAGTACGACTACGGCCTTATGATTGAGGCCGATGCCGCCCGCAGGCTGGGGCTGAAGCGCACAAAGCATGTGGAGGTGGTGTGCGGCGGAGACTATCTGACTACCATTTGGAAAAAGGATTATCGCGGGTCCTTTGGGTGGGACTCGCTGGACGACCTGCATGCGGAGATCGTGCAGCGCGGTTTCCGTGCGGTGGGCGAGACCTTCAGCAGCATCACTGCTAGCCGGGAGCAGCCCGATGGGAGTATCGTGAATTACCACCTGACGCGGACAAAAATATATACATAAAATTGCAATATCACGATAATTTGTTATATCAGACAAATTCTTGTGATATTTTTGTCAAAATAGCCCTTGACCTTCGCGCTGCTCTAACGTGTAAACTTTGTTTAGCAAGTAACAAAGTCGGACTTCCGGCTTTGCTGCTCTGACAGAGTACACGATTGAGAAGAAAGAGGAGAACACACTATGAGCGAAAAGATCTCTCGCCGCAACTTCCTGCGCACCGCTACGCTGGGCGCAGCAGCTGCCGGTCTGCTGGCAGGCTGCGGCAGCGCTTCCAGTAGCACCGCCGCAGGCACCTACACTGCAGGCACCTACAGCGCCACTGCTACCGGCATCAACACCACAACGCCTGTCACTGTGACCATGACCTTCAATGCAGATACCATTACCGATGTGCAGATCGATGTGGCAAACGAAACCAAGGGTTACGGTGCCGATATCGCCGATGAGATGGTGAAGAAGATCCTGGACGCACAGTCCAGCGAGGTGGATGGCCACTCCGGCGCTACCATCACCTCCGACGCCATCAAAAAGGCTGCCGAGAGCTGCATCAATCAGGCCAAGGGCGTGGCCGTTGCCCCCACCGAGGCCAACAAGGCTGAGACCGTTGTGCCCGAAGGACTGACCACCGAGGAAGTGGAGTCCTCTGTCTGTGAGCTAGGCGATATCACCCCCGACGAGACCAAGGACTTTGACGTGGTCGTCGTGGGTGCCGGTGCTGCCGGTGTGCCCGCCGCAGGCTGGGCTGCCGAGCTGGGCGGCCATGTGGCTCTGCTGCAGAAGCAGAGCATCGTGGTCAGCCAGGGCAACTGCGGTTCCGCCATCATCAAGTCCAAGTCCACCGACGCGGGCAAGAAGATGTGGGTGCACATGACCAACGGCCTGTGCGACTGGCGCGCTGATACCAGCCTGCTGAACGCTTACGTCGAGAACTCCGAAGAGGCCCTGATGTGGTACCTGAACCGCGCCGGCCTGACCGACCAGACCGAGTACGGCGACGGCAGCCTCGTGGACAGCAACAAGAACCCCTCCGACCTGCTGCACAACGACGAGAAGGGAATCTTCGCCTACATGTGCACCAGCCAGGATCTGACCGGCGTGTGGAAGGACCGCATGGACACCTACGACTTCGGCGATGAGCACTGCTACTTCTTTGCTCCGTGGATCGGCCCCAAGCCCAAGAACGTGGGCGACGTGCTGGCCACTGTGCTGGAGAACGTGCAGGCCAAGAACTCCAATCTGGAGGCCTTCTTCAACACCCCCGCCGTCAAGCTGGTGCATGAGAACGGCAAGGTGACCGGCGTCATCGCAAAGGACGAAAACGGCAAGTACATCCAGTTCAACGCTTCCAAGGGCGTCATTCTGGCCACCGGCGACTACATGAACAACGAGGCCATGGTCAAGCGCTGGTGCCCCGATGTGGACGGCTTCGACAAGAAGCAGTACCAGAAGACCGGCGACGGCCACATCATGGCCATCGATGCAGGTGCAAAGATGGAAAATCTGGGCCACACCAAGATGATGCACGACTTCGACTCCGGCCTGATGTACGAGGAACCGTTCCTGTACGTCAACATGGAGGGCAAGCGCTTCTGCAACGAGGACACCGGCTTTGTCTACATGGGCAACATCACCAAGTATGTGCCCAAGTTCAACGGCAACAACGTGGATGCAAACCATCCGGACGGTTCTCTGGGCTGGTACTGCCAGATCTACGATAACGACTACATGAGCTACGCCAACGGCCCCATCCCCGAGCAGGTGATGACCAAGTACATCCCCGGTGCCGTGGAGAACCCGCAGGGCGTGTTCACCAACCTCATCGACACCTACAAGGCTGATACCATTGAAGAACTGGCTGGTCTGCTGGGTATCCCCGCCGATGAGCTGCAAAAGACCATCGACCGCTACAACGAGCTGTGCGACAAGGGCACTGACGTGGACTTCGGTAAGAAGAGCGCTTACATGCACAAGATCGTCACCGCTCCCTTCTGGGGCATCCGCAAGCACATCCGCGTGTCCTCCATCGACAGCGGCGTGAACACCAACGCCAACGGTCAGGCTCTGGATGTGCCCTTCGTCAAGGGGTGGTTTGCCGCTATCGGTCGCTTCCGCAGCGATGATATCAAGGTGGGCAATGTGCTGGCCTATGTGGGTTCCAACTCCAGCGCTACCTTCTTCCCCGCGCAGGTCATGGTGAACGACACCGAGAGCTACGACATCGACATGACGGTGCT
>VOFB01000403.1_pt1 | contig 10001 bp, 16 predicted proteins | sample 5384141 | NCBI WGS metagenome assembly VOFB01 (sample SAMN12384721, study PRJNA508395) | human gut metagenome | isolation source: healthy gut A | host: Homo sapiens
GAACAGCAACTCACAAAGAGAGGTTAAAAGATATGAAGACAATCACGATAGAAGAGTTATTACAATTAGATCAGGATACAATCACAGTGCTGGACGTCCGTCCTGCAGATGCATATACCAGAGGCTCTGTACCGGGAGCGGTCAGCATCCCTGCTTGCAGAAGTAGAAGAACGTATGGAAGAACTTCCGAAAGAAAAGCCGGTGTATGTATTATGCCATACCGGTGAATGGAGTGTCGATGCTGTTTATGAACTGGAAGCAGCAGGATATGATGCGGCGAATATTGAAGGCGGATATCGTTCCTTTTTGAGAAAGAAACTAAGTGAGTTCGTACAGGATGAAAATACTACCAGAGAGAAGCAGAAAGAGATTGAACGCAGTATCATCAAGAAATTCCGCAAGGGAATCTGGAGAAAGTTCACGAAAGGAATCAGAGAATACGATCTGATCCAGGACGGAGATAAGATTGCAGTCTGTATTTCCGGTGGAAAAGATTCCATGCTGATGGCAAAGCTGTTTCAGGAGCTGTTAAAAACATGGCAAAGCGAATTTTGAATTAGTATTTCTGGTAATGAATCCGGGCTACAATGAAGATAACTGGAAGATCATTCAGGATAACGCCAAAGTACTTGGAATTCCGCTTACGGTATTTGAGACACAGATATTTGATACGGTAGCAGATATTGACAAGAATCCATGTTACCTTTGCGCTAGAATGAGAAGAGGCTATTTATACTCTCACGCAAAAAGAACTGGGATGTAATAAGATTGCGCTGGGACATCATTTTGATGATGTGATCGAGACGATCCTCATGGGTATGCTGTACAGTGGTAAGGTGGAGACTATGATGCCGAAGCTCCATAGCCAGAATTTCGAGGGGTATGGAGCTGATCAGACCAATGTATCTGATCAAGGAAGATGACATTATAGCATGGAGGGATTACAATCAGCTCAACTTCATTCAGTGCGCATGCAGATTCACAGAGAACTGTGTATCCTGTGGCGGCGGAAGAGGTTCCAAACGTGACGAGATGAAGGAGCTGATCAAGGAATTCAGAAAACAGGGAGATATTATCGAAAAAAGAATATTTTCCGGAGTGTGCATAATGTCAACTTAAGAACGATTATCGGATACCACAAAGATGACATGGAATATAATTTCCTTGATGATTACAATGAAAGAGGTAAATAAATAATGAATTACGGATTTGAGACACGATGTATACATGGAAACGGAACAGATGAAAAGACACATTCTTACGGTTCAGTAGCAGTACCGATCTACCAGGCAGCGACATTTGCCCATCCTGGTATTGGACAGTCTACCGGATATGACTATACGAGAGAGAGCAACCCGACAAGAACAGAGCTTGAGCATACGATGTCGGCACTGGAAGGTGCGGTAGATACTGTAGCATGCGCAAACGGTATGGCTGCGGTAGGTCTTTGTCTGGAGTTATTTGACCGCGGGGATCATATCCTTTGTACAGATGATCTGTATGGCGGTTCTGTCAGAATGTTTGAATCTGTCGGCGGGAAGAGGGGACTGGAGTTCTCTTATGTAGATACTGCAGATGCAGATCTTGTAGAAGCAGGTATCCGGGAGAATACAAAAGCACTTTATATCGAGACACCAAGTAACCCGACCATGCGTGTCACAGATCTCAGAAAGATGAAAGAAATCGCAGATAAACATGATCTGAAGATTATTGTTGATAATACATTTCTTTCACCATTATTTCAAAGACCGATTGAACTGGGAGCAGATCTGGTTATCCACAGTGGGACAAAATTCCTTGGTGGACATAATGACACACTGGCAGGATTTCTGTGTTCGGCGGATGAAGAGACAGCGAAGAAGATCCGTTATATATATAAGACAGTCGGAAGCTGTCTTGCACCATTTGACAGCTATCTGATCTTGCGTGGAATTAAGACATTGTCTGTAAGATTAAGAGCACAGCAGGATAATGCGATGAAGATTGCGAACTGGTTAAAAGGACATGAAAAAGTAAAACAGGTCTATTATGTAGGCTTGAAAGAGCATCCGGGGTATGGAGTAAATGCATCACAGGCAAGCGGATTCGGAAGTATGATTTCTTTCAAAGTAGACAGTGAAGCAACAGCAAGGAAACTCCTGGAAAGTGTAAAACTGATCGCTTATGCAGAAAGTCTCGGAGGCGTAGAGTCACTGATCACTTACCCGATGCTTCAGACACATGGAGATCTGCCGGTAGAAGTAAGAGAGAAACTTGGAATCACAGAAGATTTCTTAAGATTGTCAGTTGGAATTGAAAATGCAGATGATCTAATCGCAGATCTTGAGCAGGCACTTGCGTAGGAGGATGCACAGATGAAGTTCGATTTTGATAAAGTAGTGGACAGACATGGAACAAAATGCCTGAAATATGATTTCGCAAAAGAAAGAGGGAGAAGTGATGATATGCTTCCGCTCTGGGTGGCAGATATGGATTTCCCGACAGCACCGGGAATCCAGAAAAGCTTAAGTGACGCAGTCGCACACGGAATCTACGGATACAGCGAAGGAAAAGATGATTACTTCCAGGCAGCAGCCGGATGGTATGAGAAGCATTTCGGATGGAAAGTAGAAAAAGAATGGCTGATCAAGACACCGGGCGTGGTATTCGCACTTGCGATGGCAGTGAAGGCTTACACAGAAGAAGGAGATGCAGTGCTTTTGCAGCAGCCGGTTTATTATCCGTTCAGTGAAGTTATCACAGATAATCACAGACGCCTGATCAATAACCCGCTTCAGCAGATAGACGGACATTACGAGATTAATTTCGAAGAATTCGAGCAGAAGATCGTCGATGAAAATGTCAAATTATTCCTGATGTGCAGTCCGCACAATCCGGTCGGACGTGTCTGGAAAGAGTGGGAACTTCGTAAGATCGGAGATATCTGTCTGAAGCATAACGTACTGGTAGTCAGTGATGAGATCCACAGTGATTTTACATATGGAGAGAATATACATCATGTATTTGCATCCTTAGATGAAAAATACGCTGCAATCACTACAACATGTACCGCACCAAGTAAGACATTTAACATTGCCGGACTTCAGATTTCCAATATATGGATCTCGAATCCGGAGCTTCGTGAGATTCCGGGCGGAAGTGACAGCAGCCGGTTACAGCCAGGTGAATCTGATGGGACTGGTTGCATGTCAGGCAGCTTATGAGACCGGTGAAGAGTGGTTAAAAGAATTGAAGATCTATCTGGAGGAAATCTGGATTATGTCCGTACGTTTTTAAAAGAGAATCTTCCGGAGATCAAGCTGACAGAGCCGGAAGGGACTTACTTCTGTGGCTGGATTTCAAGAGTCTCGGCATGAAAGAAGAGCAGTTAAAAGATCTGGTGGAGAACAAAGCAAAACTCTGGCTTGACAGCGGAGCAATGTTTGGACCGGACGGAGAGGGATTTGAGCGTATAAATATTGCATGTCCACGAGAAATTTTAAAACAGGCATTGACACAATTGGCTGAATCGGTGCATGATAGGTAAGTGAGAATACGTTAAAGAAGGAATTTGACCGGAATAGATGTGCGGATGTTTGATCATTATTACTGTGACCAGGAGTATGAACAGAAAGATATCATCAGAGTGTTGGATCAGTCTACATGTTGTAACCGAATCGTACCGTGGAAGTATTTTAATAAGACGGCACTTAACATGTATTCCCTTGGACCGTACGATGGGCGGGAAGCTGTCATTTTATTTAATGAAAAGACAAGACTTACGGAAGAAGAGACCATTGAATACTTTATTTAGAGGTGAAAGTCGGAAATGAACGAAGAAATCAAAAAAATGAAATCCAAAAACTGAAAAAGGAAAAAGATGCTGTAATCCTGGCACATTATTATGTAGATGGGGAAGTGCAGGAGATTGCAGACTATGTAGGAGACTCTTATTATCTTGCAGAGATTGCAACCAAAGTTCCGGAGAGCACGATTGTTTTCTGTGGAGTCTCTTTCATGGGAGAAAGTGCGAAGATCCTGAATCCAAAGAAGAGAGTCGTAATGGCAGACGGTCATGCAGACTGTCCGATGGCACACATGGTAGACGTAGATAAGATCAGGGAAGTGAGAAATGAATACCCGGATGTATCTGTAGTCTGTTATGTGAACTCAACCGCAGAGATCAAAGCAGAGTCAGACGTATGTGTAACATCGTCAAATGCACTGAAGATCGTGAAGAATCTTCCGAATAAAGATATCTTCTTTATCCCGGATGAGAACCTTGGTCGTTTCGTGGCAAGTCAGCTTCCGGAGAAGCACTTCATTTTAATGATGGATTCTGCCATGTACATACGAGTATCCACAAAGAAGAACTTCAGAAAGCCAAAGAAGCGCATCCGGAAGCACTCGTACTGACTCATCCGGAATGTACAGGAGATATTTTGGAATTATCTGATTTTATCGGAAGTACTTCGCAGATTATCGATTATGCTACAAAATCAGAAAATAACACATTTATCATCTGCACAGAGATGGGAGTATTCTATGAATTGCATCAGAAAAATCCGGAGAAGAAATTCTACTCCGTAGGGCACAGACAGTTCTGTCCGAATATGAAGATGGTGCGTCTGGAAGGTGTGAAAGAAGCACTTGAGACCATGCAGCCAGAGGTGAATCTGGATGAGGAGATGCGCCAGAAGGCAGCACTTCCACTGGAGAAGATGCTGAAATTGGCAGCGCAGTAAGCCGGGGGGACAGGTAAAGTGGCTTTTTAGTGTCCCGGGTGGCTCTAGTAAAAAAAGAAAATAATTAAGAGAAAGACTTCGTATCTGATGTAGGATGCGAAGTCTTTGTTAGTATATCAAAGTATATAAGAGAAGTTGTTAGTGGCAGATTCTGTAGATGAGTTATTAAAATCAATAAAACAATTAAAATGATGGTTTGGAAAGATGAAAAACAATTATTTTGATTGTTTTTTGTTTACAAATAATAGAGGTTGTGATTTAATAAAGAAAAAGTCGGTAATCATAAAACCGGAAGGTGAGTTTATGAAAAAAAGACTATTTATAACACCAGAATATACAACAGCAAAGGAAATCAAGAAAATCCGGAAAGAATTGCATCTGACACAGAAAGAGTTTGCAGAATTTATCAATTGTTCAAAGCCAACAATAGAACGTTGGGAGAGAAGTGAAGACGTTATCCGCGGACCAATTGTTCCATTTCTTAAGATGCTGCAGAAATATCCGGAATATGAACAGGAAGTCAAAGTTCCGGAAAAAGTGTGGCCGCTCAGGATCTGGTACATGTATCAGCAGGATGTATGTACGTTAATTGATGTGAATGAGCGGAGAACGAAAAGTGAAAATAAAAAATTATACAGATAAGATTATGTTCCGTGCATTTGGGGTTATGGAAGAACCGGATTATAATCAGTATATAGAATTTCTGGAATCAGATGCTTTCCGAAAAGCAGAGATAAGATGAAATTGATATTAAAAGATTTGGGACTTCCATTTTACGATCCGATTATGATTATAGAAAAAACGGAAGGACGGATGGCGGAAGATGATTTTTGGATTCGTATAGAGAGGTAAATGAATGATAGAACTTTTTGAACAGAATATCAGGACGAATGAGCGTCAGTCTTCAAAAGGAAACCAGTTAAAATGGGAAAATGCAGGAATATGGTACAAAGCAGATTATACAGGGTATGAGGGACTGGCAGAATACATGATTTCTCATCTTCTGAGAAAATCTACGCTGGCTGAACAAGAATTTGTTTGTTATGATCTTGAAGAAATAAAATATGGAACTGTGATTTATAATGGAGCAGAAGAGTAAAAACTTTCTGAACGAAGACTGGCAGATCATTACTCTGGAACGGCTGTTTGGAAATTTTTTCGGAGAAAGTCTGTATAAAAGCATGTATAGGATACCGGAACATGAAGAAAGGTTACAGTTTTTAGTACAGCAGGTAGAACGCATGACGGGACTTCAGAACTTTGGTATTTATATGAATAAATTGCTGACGATAGATGCATTTTTCCTGAATGAAGACCGGCATATGCATAACATAGCCGTCTTGATGAATGGAAAAGGTGATTATGCATACTGCCCGATCTTTTGATAATGGGGCAGGGCTACTGGCAGATACAACGATGGATTATCCTTTGGCGGGAGATATTTACACACTTATGGAGAAGGTTCAGGCCCAAAACAATATGTAATGCATTCGATGAACAATTAGATATTTCCGAATCTTTATATAAAATGAATCTAAAGTTCCGTTTTACAAAAAAGACGTGACAGAATTGCTTGAAAACGCAGAAGGCTATTCAGATGAGATACGAAAACGGGTGGAAACGATTATATTTGCACAAATGCGGAAATATCCTTATTTGTTTTCGAAGACGTAGAGAAATATAATGGGGAAAGAACGGTAGAAATAAGTAATTGTTAAGGAATAAAGGAGAAGATAAAAATTATGATAAATGAAAGAATCGAAATTTGGAAAAAGAAGAGTATCATTATCCGGCAGCACATGGCTTTATACCGGTGATGTTCAGCTATATTCATGAGGATGAAAAGAAGCATCCGGCAATGATCATCGCACCGGGCGGCGCATACCGGGAAGTATCCCCATCGGAAGCGCACCTGCCGGCAATGGAATTCTATGGTGCAGGGTACAATGTATTCGTTCTGGAATATACGATTAATCAGTTAGATGAAGCACCGCTGAAGATGCAGCCGTTACACGATATCTCAAGAGCAATCCGCATGATTCGTTCACGTGCAGAGGAATTCCATATCAGACCAGACAGAATCGCAGTCTGCGGATTCTCAGCAGGAGCACATCTGTGTGGAAGCCTTTGTGTACATAATAAAGATGTGGAAGATCCGGAAGAAGCATACCAGAACATATCCAACCGCCCAGATGCGGCGATTCTGTCTTATCCGGTCATCACTTCAGGAAAATATGCACACAGAGATTCATTTGTCGCACTGTTTGGAAAAGAGCCGTCAGAGCAGGAACTGGACTATATGTCGCTGGAAAATCATGTGACAAAAGATACACCGCCATGTTTCCTGTGGCAGACCGTAACAGATCAGACAGTTCCGGTGGAGAACAGTTATCTCTTTGCACAGGCTTGTGCACAGGCTGGTGTACCATTTGCACAGCATGTATTTTCAGAAGGAATCCATGGACTATCTGTGGCAACCGAAGAGTGGTTAGAGCAGAATATAGGACAGGAAGAAGGAAAAAAAAAAAAGATATACACAGGAACAGGTGCAGATGCTTGCAGAGGCAATCGAGGCCGGCGAGACTCCATTTCCAAAGGAAAAGGTGAGGAACTTCTGGTGAAGTTCGGTATCGGACGTAAAAAGCCGGCAAGATGGACGGAAAAGCAGAAAGAGGGAATCCGCAAAACGCTGAAAGAAGTACAGAGCTGGACGCAGCTTGCAGAAGTGTGGATGGAGAAATATCTGAAAGTGGAATAGAGGAGAATAAAGGGTACAGGCATTTCAAAACAGTGTGGCAATCGAATCTATAAACTGGAAATTACTTGTAGTACTAAATTGATAATTGTATAATAGTGAGAAAAGAAGGAACAAGAAAATTGATATAGGATAAGAGATAAAATGGAGTTATACAATGGACGCCCGGAAGACACATCCGGACGAAAAGAAAAAGAAATAAAAGTTTACGATATACTGGACAGTCTGCATATCCCCTACATCAGAGCGGATCACGAAGCGGTCATGACAATGGAAGCCTGTGAAGAGATTGATAAAGCGCTGGGAATGGAGATCTGTAAGAATCTGTTCTTATGTAACCGGAAGAAAACGTCATATTATCTGCTTTTGATGCAAGGAAACACAGCGCTCAAGACAAAAGAACTGTCACAGCAGATCCCGACCACGAGATTATCCTTTGCATCGGGAGAAGACATGGAAACATATCTGAATGTAACGCCGGGATCAGCTACCGTTATGGGACTGATCTTTGATCCGGAGAATAAAGTGCAGCTTCTGGTGGATGAGGATTTGTTGAAACTGGAAGAATTCGGATGCCATCCATGTGTGAACACTTCCAGTATCAAGATGAAGACAGCGGATGTATTTGATAAATTTCTGAAAGAAATCCATCATGATTATATTATGGTGAAGCTTTCGGATGGAAATGAACAGGAGTAATAAAAATGGATAAACAAGAACTGGCACTGGTGGTCATCGACCGCCTGAAAAAAGAATACCCGGATGCGGGATGCACGCTGGATTATGACGATGCGTGGAAACTGCTAGTCAGTGTACGTCTGGCAGCACAGTGCACGGATGCGAGAGTCAATGTAGTAGTAGAAGGCTTATATGCAAAGTACCCGGATGTCAATGCACTGGCAGAAGCCACACCGGAAGAGATCGAAGAAATTGTAAGACCATGCGGACTGGGCAAGAGTAAAGCGAGGGATATCAGTGCATGTATGCGCATGCTCCGTGATGAATATGATGGAAAAGTCCCGGATGATTTTAATAAATTGTTGAAACTTCCGGGAGTCGGAAGAAAGAGTGCGAACCTGATCATGGGGGATGTGTTCGGCAAACCGGCGATTGTTACGGATACGCATTGCATCAGACTCTGTAACCGGATCGGTCTGGTAGATGGAATCAAGGAACCGAAGAAAGTTGAGATGGAACTTTGGAAGATCATCCCGCCGGAAGAAGGCAGTGATTTCTGCCACAGGCTGGTATATCACGGAAGAGACGTCTGTACAGCGAGGACGAAGCCGCATTGTGAGAAATGCTGTTCTGGCAGATATCTGTTGTAAACAGATTTGAGAAAATATAGCATGCCATGAAAATAAGGCTTGCGTAAGTAAAATGAAATTTATATAATAGTTCTAAGGACGAGGGAGTAGCATAGAAAGTGTGTTACTCTTTTTTTATATACTAAAGTATGCACTAGAAGAGAGGAAATTTGTTATGTCGGACGTAGTAAGTATATTAGACGAATTACAAAACAAGGCACTAAAAGACGAAAAGTTAAAACAACAGCTTCTCGCAACCAGAACAGAAGCAGACCCATTGTCTGCATTCTGCAGGACCTGCCGGGAACTTGGTTATGAACTATATGAATGGAATTAATTGCGGCAGGAGAAGAATTCCATGCCGCAATGAAAAGAAGCACCAATGGCGGAGGGGAGAACTCGCCGATGATCGAGGCTGAAGATGATTTCTATGAATTGTTCTTCGCAAATCTTGAAGATCATTAACCAAGGATTTTCTTCATATCCTCTTCCACAGTACTGATCTTCTGAATATTATAATTCTCCACCAGTATCTTCCATACATTTTCAGAGACGAATGCAGGAAGTGTTGGACCAAGCAGGATATTTTTCACACCGAGAGATAATAACGTAAGCAGGATACATACGGCCTTCTGTTCATACCAGGAAAGAACCAGGGTGAGCGGGAGGTCATTTACGGTGCAGTCAAAGACTTCTGCAAGTGCAAGAGCAACTTTAATAGCGCTATAAGCATCATTACATTGCCCCATGTCCAAGATCCTTGGAATACCGTCGATGGAACCAAGATCCAGGTCATTCAACCGGTATTTTCCGCAGGCAAGAGTCAGAATCAAGGTGTCCATAGGTGCAGCTTTGGCGAAATCCGTATAATAGCTGCGTCCCGGAGCGGCACCGTCGCATCCGCCGACCAGAAAGATATGTGGCGGATCTTGACGGCCTTTATAAGTTCCACGATATGCCCGGCATTAGAAAGAACAGCATTGTGGGCGAATCCGGTTGTGACTGTAGACCCGCCGTTGATTCCGGTCATCGGATGATCTTCCGGATATCCCTTGCATTCCAGAGCTTTCTCAATAACCGGAGTGAAATCTTTGTCCTCTCCGATATGCACCAGATCCGGATATGACACGATGGAGGTGGTAAATACCCGGTCGCAGTAACTCTGACGGACCGGCATCAGACAGTTGGTAGTAAATAAAATAGGTGCCGGAATGT
>VOFB01000469.1_pt1 | contig 10001 bp, 13 predicted proteins | sample 5384141 | NCBI WGS metagenome assembly VOFB01 (sample SAMN12384721, study PRJNA508395) | human gut metagenome | isolation source: healthy gut A | host: Homo sapiens
CTGTTTTCGAATGTCGGTCCGATCAACCAGATCCTGACGCAGCTCGGCTGGATCGACATGCCGATCGACTTCTTCAACATCCGCTTCACCGTGCGCGGGCTCATCTGCCTGATGAACTTCCTCATGTGGTTTCCTCTGCCTGTTCTTCTTCTATGTGCTCCTCATCAACGCCACGCGCAACCATTACCAGATTCAGCGCGGCTTCTCCTTCCTGCCCGGCAAGTCGTTCACGACGAACCTGAAAAACGTGCTGGCGGACGCGAACATCCCGATTCTTTCGGGCATCAAGAACAGCCTGCTCGTCGCCGCCCTCTCCGCGGCGCTCTCGATCTACTTCTCCGCTGATATTTACGGCGTACATGCCTACGACTTCAAGCTCAAGAAGATCGCTTCCGCGTTCATCATCCTCATTATGACGATGCCGACGCAGGTTTCCGCGCTGGGCTTCCTCCGCCTGATGACGAACATGAAGCTCACCGACACGCTGATTCCGCTGTTCCTGCCGAGCATCGCCGCGCCGACGGTATATTACTTTATGATTTCCTACATGAAGAGCAACCTGCCGATGGAAATCGTGGAGGCCGCGCGCATCGACGGCTCCGGCGAATTCCACACCTTCAACTACGTCGTTCTGCCGATTATGAAACCGGCGCTCGCCGTGCAGGCGATTTTCACCTTCGTCGCCTCGTGGAATAACTATTTCGTCCCCCCGCCCTGATCCTGACCAGCAACAAAGAAAAAGACCCTCCCGATTTTGATCGCCCAGCTTCGCAGCGCGGACTTCCTCAAATTCGATATGGGTCAGGTGTACATGCTGATCGCCATCGCGATCATGCCGGTCATCATCGTCTACCTGTTCCTGAGCAAGTTCATCGTCGCGGGCGTCGCCCTCGGCGGCGTGAAGGGCTGACCTTCTCGCCCCCCTGCCTCCCTCTTTTTCGAGGGCGGTTCAGACCGTAGACAAAAGCTATTCTCCCCCGAAGGGGGGAGAATAGCCCTTTCGCAAATGAAAGAATAGCGGAATTTCTTGATTTTGCTATCCAAGACAAGTTTGCTTATGTGGGCAAGCTGCGCCTCCCTCTTTCGAGGGAGGCTTTTTCGTTGCTGGTTTTAACGGCTGCACGACGGTTCTCTCTGCATCTCTGCTTATATGCATCCCGCTTGATGGAGGGCGTCATTCGCGTCGTAGCTGTACACATGCGTTCCTGTCGTCTGCGAGGTCACGCCGTTGATAAATGCGTCGGCGTTCCAGTGCGCGCCCGCTTCATCGATATATTCAAACATGAGGGTTACAAAAGGGGAATTCTTCTCAATGGCCGTTCGCTTCCCCGTAATCGTAAGACGTATTCATATAGGTCAGCTCCATGCTCAGCGGGCAGCCGTTCTTTTCCCGCAGCGCCAGCCGCGCGTTCCGCTCCGCCGCAGGCAGATCAATGGCTTCGCTTTCATTCTTAAATCCGCTGAGAAACAGCACGTCCAGCAGCTCGTCGTCAGTCAGCCTGCGATACGGCGTAAGGATGAATTTTCCGTCATACGAGCCGAGAAACGAATTCTCGTCCAGCTCAACCGCCGTCATCGTCTCCGGCACGTCCTCCCGCCGGATGATACCGCGTTGAATCAATCCTTTCAGCCGCGCACGGCGTTCTTCATTATCCCCCTCGCTTGTGCCCATAAAGGTGTGGCCGCGCACGCAGTTTCTTTCGTTCAGCGCGTCCGGGTCGAAAGGCTCGCCCAACTGACGATACGCGTCCAGAATCGCCAGCATTTCCTCGTCCGTCAGGCAGTTGCCCGGCAGGAGCAGCAGTACCCGCTCCCCGTCGTATTCCGCCGGGTCGAGCGCATACACGCCGACGCGGACGTTCTTTTTCGCCTCAGTACGCTCGCGCCGTCGCCCGTCCGTTCCCCCGCCGCATAGGCCGCCATCAGCTTCTCCATGCGCTTGCGCTCGCCCGTGGTCAGGCGGCAGTTGCTCGTCAGGCTTGCGCGGATCTCGTCGTGCATCATCTGCGTCGTGTCCACCTCGGTGTAGGCTTCCTCCAGCATCCAGCCGGTTTCCTCGACGACCACGCGGTGCATCGGCAGATAGCTGGTCTTTCTGCGCGCCTCCATCGGCGCATCCTCGATAACCCCTTCGCGCACCGCCAGCGCGACCATCGGCAGACAAAGCAGCGCCATCAGCGCGACCAAACCCATCTTTTTCATGCCCAAACCCTTCCTTTCGCCGTCCTTTTGCCGTCCTTTCGCTGTCCCTTTCGTGCCTTTATGCTACCCGATTTCGCGTTTCCATGTCGTCACAGAGATGTATCAAACCTGTAACAAACGCGCGTGCCTTTGCCGATTTTGCTCTCGATGCGAACGTCGCCGCGATGCAGCCGCGCGATCTTCCGGCAGAGCGAGAGCCCCAGCCCCGCGCCGCCCGCGCCCCGCGTGCGCGCCTTGTCCGCCTTGTAAAACGGCTCGAACGCATGGGCAAGCTGTTCCTCCGTCATGCCGCATCCGCAGTCCGTCACGTCAAACCCATCGGGATGGAGCGTCACGCAGACCGGCGTTTCCCCGCCCGCGCGCTGAGCGTTCACCACCAGATTGCGCAGCAGCAGGATGGTCAGCTCGCGTTCGCCGACGAACGCCGCGCCCTCTCCCTCAAGCCGAACGCCGTCAAACACGCGCAGCGCCTCCTCGGCCATCGCCCGCGAATCAAACGTCGTCCATTCCGGCCGCTCGTGCCCGAGCCGCGTGAGCAGCAGCAGCCGCTCGTCCATCGTCGAGAGCCGCGCCGCCTCCCGCGCCATCATATCCAGCAGCTCGCTTTGCTGGCCTTCGCTCAACTTGGATTGCCCCAGCAGCCGCGCCCCGCCGAGAATCGCCGTCAGCGGTGTGCGCATCTCGTGCGCCAGCGCGTCAATGAGCGCCTGCCGTTCCTCCGCCTGCGCGCGAAGCGCCGCCTCCCGCTCGCCGATTGCCCCGCTCATGCCGGAGAACGCGCGAATCAGCGCGCCGATTTCGTCGTTTTGCGCCGTCGGCAGCGGCGCGTCGTATTCTCCCCTGGCCAACCGCGCCGCCGCGGCGGAAAGCTGCCTGAGCGGCCGGGTCAGCAGGCCGGATATCCACGCCGCCAGCGCCACGGCCAGCGCCGATCCCAGCAGGACGATCAGCGCCGCGCCCCGCATCAGCGCCCGCCTGAGCGCATAGACGGGCGCAACGTCGAGCGCCGCCAGCAGCAGCACGCCGTCGCCCAGCGCGTGGGCGATCAGCAGCCGTTCGCTCGGCCGATCCAGCAGCGTGGCGCGCGCCGCCGTTCAGCAATTCGGGCAGCTTCTCTGCCTCCGGCAGCGCTTCCCCTGTGATCGGCTCCCCGTTCCGAAGCAGATAGACGGCCATTTCCTTTGAGCTGTAGCGCGTCTGCAAGGTCGATGCCTCGTATCGGTCAAATCGGTTCGACGCGGTTTCCAGCGCCACCGCGCGCGCAATCGCCGCTTCCTCGCCGAGCGCCCGCGCGCGCTCCCGCTCCATCGTCAAGCCGAAGCTCCGGGAGACCACCAGCGCCATGCCCGGCCCGAGCAGCGCCAGAACGAGCGCCGCCATGCACAGAGCGATGCGTTTTCTCACCGCCGCTCCACCTCTTTTCCGCAAAAGCGATAGCCGTATTTATAGACGGTTTCGATGTATTCCGCGCCGATTTTGCCGCGAAGACGCTGGATGTGCACGTCCACCGTGCGCGTCTCCCCCTGATAGGCATAGCCCCATACGCCCGCAAGCAGCGCTTCCCGGCTGAGCGCCACGTTGTTTCGGCGCACGAGCATCGCCAGCAGATCAAATTCCAGCGCGGTCAGCGTCACCTCGCGCCCGTCCTTCGTCACCCGGCGAGACGGCAGATCGACCGTCAGCGCGTCAAAAACAAAGCGCGTCCGCTCCTTCTGCGCGCGGCGAAGGATGTTCTCCACGCGCGCCAGCAGCTCCTCCGGCTCAAACGGCTTGAGCATATAGTCCTCCGCGCCCAGACGCAGGCCGCGCACCCGGTCGTTCACCGCCGTCTTCGCCGTCAGAAACAGCACGGGAATCTCCCGCTCGATCATCGTTTCCGCCAGCGAAAAGCCGTCCTCCCCCGGCAGCATAATATCCAGAATCGCCAGATCCGGCGCGCCGTCCTCCAGCAGCGCCCGCGCCGCGGCCGCGTCCTCCGCCGCGCGAACGTCATAACTCGACCAGCGAGAGCTGCAAGGTCACGAGCCGCCGAACGGAAGCGTCGTCTTCGACAAGCAAAAGATTCGCCATACCATTTTCGCCCCTCGCCCTTATCATAACACAAAAACACACGCAAAGTGTAACAGAGTTGTAAAAAGCGGGCTGAGCAAATCTCGAGATTTTGCATAAATTTCAATGACGGCGCGCAATGCGCGCCCCCACAACGTGTGGCGCGGAAAAATGCAGCCGTACATCGTGCCACCGTACCCGTAGGGGCGCGCATCGCGCGCCCGCGTTTTGTGCAGAAATTGTTTTTTCTCAATTCTTGTTGCAGAAAAAAAAAAGCGCCGTTTTACTCCTTCCGTCACGCCTACGGCGTGACACTCCCTCAGGAGGGAGGCCCAACTGTAGACAAAAGCTATTCTCCACCCCGAAGGGAGAGAATAGCCCTTTCCGCACTTGGCGCTCATCCGAACAGGATAGCCAGCGCCTCGGCCAGCGTCTCCACGCCGTAGACCCGCATGCCCTCCGGCGCGCGCAGGTGCTTGGCGTTTTCGCGCGGGATAACGGCGGTTGTGAAGCCCAGCCGCGCGCACTCCGCAAGCCGCCGCTCCGCCTGCGAGACCGCGCGGATTTCGCCCGCCAGACCGACCTCGCCGATCACCGCCCAATCCCCCGGCACGCAGGCGTCGCGCACGCTGGACGCCACCGCCGCGCAGAGCGGCAGATCCGCCGCCGGTTCGGACAGCTCGAGGCCGCCCGCGACATTGATATACATCCTGATTGAACAGCGACACGCCCGCGCGCTTTTCCAGCACAGCCAGCAGCAGCGCCAGCCGCCCCGCGTCAAAGCCGTTCGTCGTGCGGCGCGGCGTGCCGTAGGCCGTTTGAAGCGCCAGCGCCTGCACATCCACCAGCATTGGCCGCGAACCCTCGATGGCGCAATGCACACACGAACCGGGCACATTCCGCGCCCGCGTGGAGAGCAGCAGCTCCGACGGGTTTTCCACCGGAACCATGCCGCGCTCGTGCATCTCAACAGCCCCAGCTCGTTGACGGAGCCGAAGCGGTTCTTCACCGCGCGCAGGAGCCGATAGTGATTCTGGCGGTCGCCTTCAAAGTAGAGCACGGCGTCCACCATGTGCTCGAGCACGCGCGGGCCTGCAATCGCGCCCTCTTTTTGGTCACATGGCCGACGAGGAACACCGCGCAGCCCGTCGTCTTGGCCATGCGCATCAGCAGGCTGGCACATTCGCGCACCTGCGAAACGCTGCCGGGCGCGCTGGCCATGTCCGGGCGGTACATCGTCTGGATCGAGTCGATAATCATGTAATCCGGCGCGATTTCCTCCCAGCGGCGCTCGGCCGCATCCATCGCGTTTTCGCTGAGGATGAGCAGATTGTCGCTCGTCACGCCCAGCCGCCGCGCGCGCATCTTGATCTGGCGAACGGATTCCTCGCCGGAGATATACAGCACGCGCGCGCCGCCCCGCGCCAGATGCTCCGACGCTTGCAGCAAAAGCGTCGATTTGCCGATGCCGGGGTCGCCGCCCACCAGCATCAGCGACCCTTCCACCACGCCGCCGCCGAGCACGCGATCCAATTCGCCGATGCCCGTCGTCGCGCGGGCGCTCGTCTCCTCGGGGATTTCGGAAAGGCGCATGGCGCTTGCGCCCGTTCCCGGCCGCTGCTTGTTCGCCTTCACGGGGATTGCCGCCTGCTGCGCGGCCTGCGGAGCCTGCTCCTCGAGCGTATTCCACGCATTGCAGCCGGGGCATTTGCCCATCCAGCGCGGCGTTTCATAGCCGCAGGCGCTGCAACAAACACCGTCTTTTCCTTCGCCATGATGTTCCTCCGTCGATTGTTTTCCCGCTCATTGTATCACACTTGGCCGCCCTGCAAAGCGCGGCGAAAACTTTTTCGTTTCGCGCGCTTTCCCGATTGAATCCCTTCGGGGAATTTTGTATAATGAAATTATATTCTGGATATTTTTGCAATTCCCGGCCTTCCGCCGGCTGAACATACACATTCCATCATACGAAAAGAAGGTCGGCCTTCGGGCTGCTCGCAGCGATTTTGATAGATTCGAGGTTTCCGCCATGAACAGAAGACCCTCTCAAAAGCCGAACCGGCTTCGACTCCTTTTCCCCGCAGCACACGGCGCATTTCAAAGCCGCCCAGCCCGGCGGCGAGTTTTCGAGCCCAAGCCGCGCGCGTCGCTGGGCAGGCGGCTGCTGCTGGCGTTGCTGCTGATGACGCTGATCGCGCTGGCCGTCAATCTGGCGGTCAATCAGTTTGTGCGGGTCGCCCGCGTCACCGTGCCGATCCGGCGGATGGATCCCGCGTTCGAGGGCTACACCCTGCTGCAAATTTCCGACCTCAAAAGGGCGCGACGTACGGCTCGAATCAGGCGCTGATCCGCTTTGCGCTGCAAAACGAGGATTTTGACGCGGTGGTGTTCACCGGCGACATGGTTTCCTCGCGGGGGAACGCGCAGCCGCTCTATGCGCTGATCGAGATGCTGCGCGAGCTGAAGCCGGACGCGCCGATCTACATGATTCCGGGCGACAAGGACCCCCTGCCCGCCTCCATGAGCTACGCCACCGGCGGCAGCCCGTTCGCCCCGTGGGTGCTCGGCGCCAAGCAGCGCGGCGGGCAGCTTCTCAGCGCGCCTGTGCAGATTGAGCGCGACGGGCACACGCTCTGGCTGACGACCAGCGCGCTGCTCAGTCTGGACATGGACACGATGCAGGCGCAGTTTGAGCGGCAATACCTCGACGCGCTGGCCAACGGCGACGAAAACGCCATCGAGCTGACGACGTACAACCTGCAATGGCTGACCGAGACCCGAAACGCGCGCGCCAAGATGACCGATGCGGACGTGTACATCGCATTGACGCACGTGCCGCCCGCCGACGAGGAGCTGGAAAGCGCATACCACGGCAGCCTGCGCGAGCGCGTGCATCTGGTGCTCTGCGGCCATTATCAGGGCGGGCTGATCCGCCTGCCGTTTGCCGGCGCGCTGTTCATCCCCTCTCAAAATCTGCCGCTTTACGGCCTTCTGCCGGGGGCGGACACCTATTTCGGCCTGACCCGAAAGGGGCGAACCTATCTCTACGTCAGCCCCGGTCTGGGCGGCAACGACGGGCTGTACCCTCTGCCGTTCTTCCGCCTGTTCAACCCCCGACGGTTTCGCTGATTTCGCTCACCACGTCGAGCCTGTAAAAGGACGCAAGAAAACGGGACTGCCAGGCTCAGAATGAACAGCTTTTCCCGCGTACAGCCGCCATCGGTCAGGACGCGCATTTCCCCACGCAGGTCAGGCCTCCATCCGCCTCCTCATACATATTCCTGCACGAAATCAAATTGTCGCAGGGGACGCTTTGCAGCAATTCCGTTTCCCCGTCGTCGGACAGATAAAACACATTCAGCCCATCGTCGGCATTTTCCGCAAAATAGTATCCGCCCCGTGAAGCGGGACACACGGATAAAACGCTTTGCATATCCGCAAACGCCTTTTGAAAAGAGCACATGCCCCTCGAGATCGACATGAACAAAAAACCATTGAGGCATTCGCCGCTCTCCCATTTGTAGCCGTAGATCAAAAACCCCTTCGTCCGTCGGCAGCATGCCGTGAATGTTAAAATGCTTCATTTCCGGCAGCGGAAGATCGCGGAGAAAACGCCCGCTTTGATCCAGAATCCGAAGATATTGCTTTTCCGGCGTTTCATCCGGCTTTCTGCCATATAGAATGGTTTTCATTCTGCCGCAATACGCCCTTTTGAAGAACAATTTCATTCTCAGAGTACATTTCCGGGCTGCAATAGCCCCAGGATATACGGCCGCTTGCGTCTACAAAAGCGCTCCATGCCGCCGCATGAGACGCATCTACAGCGCATGCCCCTGTGATGAGCAGGCCGCGCCCACAGGCATACACGTCATGCGGCAGTCCGGGCAATTTCTCCCTCTGGATGTCCTTGCTTGAGACATTGTACTTTACGATATAGCCCGTGTTTTCGACGTATTCCGTTTTGTCAATGGATTCCACGACAATCATGCACAGACCTTCCGGATTTTCCACCGCGCCAAGGATGAACGGCTCGCCCTCCCAAGAAAGCAGGGTTTCGGATTTTAATTCTCCCGTGCTGGAAACACGCAGAATCCAGCCGTCTCTCGTCCCGTCTGCTACGCGCGAGGAAAGAGCGGGTGTGCCCGATGTGCTGTCGGTCTGCGCCAACAACACGACATCCCCTTCGGAAGTGCGATAGGCCGAAGAGAGGGATTCATCCCCGTTCCCGCCCCCAGATCGCCAGCGTGGATGCGCCGGGGGGCTTCGGCAGCGGCCTGTTTCTCACACCATGCGCCTGAAAACGGGAACAGACACAGGCAGAGCAGCATCATAAAGCGCAGCATTTTATCGCCTCCTCGATGGTATAATACTAATTCTTGTTAAAATGGCTTAATCCGCGCACCATCTTTTTCGCTCTGACTTTGCCTCGTTCCGTTCAACGTACCTCCAGTACGCCTCACTTCACTTAGCTTCGTCAGAACAAAAATCTGATGCGCTCTGTTAAGCATTTTAACTGCGAATTAGTATAAAGACGAAACACGGCGGCACTTTCTTCCTCCGGTATCGGAGAAAGATGGGTTTTTGCTCAATAAATAAAGGGCGATTCTCCCACCCGAGGGAAAGAGAATCGCCCTTTTGCATATGAAAGAATAATGGAAATCGTCAACGCGCCGTCCATCCCCCTGCGAATCGCTTAAATTTTCAGCGTGCCGCGGGTAATCAGCTTGCCGTTTTCGCGGCTGAACAGCAGGACGTTCTCGCCGGTGAAGGAAACCCTGACCTTCTGGCCGATCTTATAGGTGATGCCGCCGAAGACGACGCCGGTGAACAGGAACTCGCCCACGCGCACCTTGACGGTCGTTTCCATGCCGGTGGGCATCGCGCTGAAGATTTCGCCCTCGAGCGCGCCGTTTTCGCAGATGCTCACGCACTCCGGCCGAACGCCGATCACAAAATCCTCATGCGTCAGCGTCGCCTCGTCCTCAAACTCGTCTTCCTCCACCTTCGCGATGTGGTATTTGAACAGCGAATCGCGGTTCGCCTTTTCCACCGCGTGCGTATCCACGCTGGCCGCGGCGTTCTTCTCCTCGCGGGCAAACCACTCGCGCAGGTTCACCGGTTCGCCCGGCGTATACGCCGCCTTCACGCCGTCGAGCATCGTCAGCTCCACCGTGCCGTCCTGCTTCTGCGCGCCCTGCGCCTCGATGAAGTTGATCGCCGGATTGCCGACGAAATCCGCGACGAACAGGTTGCTCGGCTTGCCGTAAACCGTCAGCGGCTCGTCGTACTGCTGGAGCACACCGTTTTCCATCAGGCAGATTCGGGTCGCCAGCGTCATGGCCTCCATCTGGTCGTGCGTGACGTAAACGAACGTCGAGCCGGTCTGCAAATGCAGGCGCTGAAGCTCAGAGCGCATCTCCAGCCGGAGCTTCGCGTCGAGGTTGGAGAGCGGCTCATCCATGAACAGCACCTTCGGGTTCGGCGCGAGCGTGCGGGCGATGGCGACGCGCTGCTGCTGGCCGCCGGAAAGCTCGCTGGGGTAGCGATCCATGAACATGCCGATTTTGACGATGCGGGCGACGCGGCGAACGATCAGGTCGATCTCCTCCGCCGTCATCTTGCGCACGGCGCGCACCGGCTGGCCGCCCTTCATCAGGACATAATCCGCGTTAGGGTGCTTCCCGTTTTTTCCTTTCGGCCTTCGCCTTGGCGGCTGTCCAATTTTGCAGTCCTCCAGCTTTTTTGATCTT
>VOFB01000493.1_pt1 | contig 10001 bp, 13 predicted proteins | sample 5384141 | NCBI WGS metagenome assembly VOFB01 (sample SAMN12384721, study PRJNA508395) | human gut metagenome | isolation source: healthy gut A | host: Homo sapiens
AATGGGAATCGGCCTGTTTGCCGCCGTCGGTGCGGTGACACTGTTTGTCGCGCTCATCGGTGTTATGGGAAGCATGCTGGCTGCCGCTCACGAGAAAACAGGGGAGATCGGCATTCTGCTGGCGCTCGGCGCACAGCCGCATGATATTCGCCGGACATTTCTCCTGCAGGCTGTGCTGCTGTGCCTGTTCGGCGGAATCGTCGGTCTGGCAGCCGCAGGTGCGCTCCTGCACTTCGGAGCAGTACTGCTCCTGCCGGAAGGCCGCGTATTTGCCGGATTGCTGATACTTTCCACACTCAGCGGAGCCGCTGCCGGACTGCTCCCCGCGGTTCGTGCGGCCGCTCTCGATCCAATCGACGCAATATGCAAATAACTCTTTTCTTTTGCCTTTATTTGTGCTATCATTAACAGTGACAAATAACGAATAGGGCGACTGTACCGTAGAAAGGAATGGAGTTTGCATGCGCCATATTATTGATTTATGTGATTTAACGGAAAAAATTTTCCGATCTGTACAAGCTGGTCAGCAATATTATCGACCGACCGGAGGGTTATGTGGATGCCTGCCGCGGCAAGGTGCTGGGCAGCCTGTTTTATGAACCTTCTACCCGTACCAACCTGTCGTTTTCCACCGCGATGATGAGACTGGGCGGCAGTGTTGTCGGTTTTCCGATCCGAACGCCACTTCTGCGTCTAAGGGCGAAACACTCAAGGATACTATCAACATGGTATCCAGCTATGCGGATATGATCGTCATGCGCAACCCGCGAGAGGGCGCAGCCAAGGTAGCTTCAATGTACTCGTCTGTGCCTGTCATCAATGCCGGCGACGGCGGTCATCTGCACCCGACCCAGACGCTTGCCGATATGATTACCATTCTGCGTATGCGCGGCTCTGCTGACGATATGAAGATTGGTCTGTGCGGTGATTTGAAGTACGGGCGTACCGTGCATTCTCTGCTGCATTTCCTGCAGCGGTATCATAATGTACAGTTTTATCTGATCGCACCTGATGCACTCAAGCTGCCGGACTATATGGTAAAATTCCTGAAAGACAACAATATGCCGTTCTGCGAGGTAGACAGCATTGATGAAGTTCTGCCCGAGCTGGATGTGCTGTACATGACCCGCATTCAGCGCGAGCGCTTTGTCACGGCAGAGGAGTACGCAAACCTTGAAGGCAATTATCAGCTGACAGCTGAGAAGATGAAGCGCGCCAAGAAGGACATGCTGGTGCTTCATCCGCTGCCGCGTGTTGATGAGATTGCACAGGACGTGGATGATGATCCGCGTGCGGTCTACTTCCGCCAGGCGCGGTTCGGCATGTTCGGCCGTATGGCACTGCTGCTGACGCTGTCCAAGCTGCCGTTCGAGCGTGCCGGTCATCATGAAATCGGCGCAGATTCCGGTATCCGCTGCTCCAACCACAAGTGCATTACGCGAAGCGAGCTGTATGTACCGCTGCACGGCAAGGTTGGTGACCGCTGTCCGTACTGCGATGCCGCGCTGGAGATGCAGCTGTAATAAAAACAAAGAGTCTGTTGCAGAACAGGTCCGTAAAGAACGCAGGGACGAAAGGTCGCATAAGGCATTTCGTCCCTGCGTTTGTTTTCGAAAATGGGTGGTTTGATCTTGTTTCACACCTAATCATAAAGCAAAAAGACGAATAAGCAATTCCTTTCAGGGAAACTTACCCGTCTTTTTCTTACGCACTATTTTGCAGCGCGCCCTTTTATGTTACTTATCGCTGTTTTTCGGCTGTTTTACAGGCACACGCTCACCGTTCGGTCGGATTTCCGCCAGCGGATTCCTTGCCGCAGCTTCGCGCATGTTTTCATTCTCGATGTGGGTGTAGATCATGGTCGTATCCACACTCGAGTGACCAAGAATGCTTTGCAGTGTGCGGATATCCACGCCGTTCTGGTACATGAGCGTTGCCGCTGTGTGACGCAGCTTGTGCGCAGAGTATTTTTGGGGTCGAGTCCAGCTTGACCGATATATTTCTTTACCAGCCACTTGACCGTCTGCACATTGATGCGGTTGCGCTTTTTGCTGACAAACAGCGCGTCCGCGTCCTGCTCGTTCGGCTCCAGGCGTTTGGGCAGATACTGCTCGAGCGCGGCAAGACACGCATCATTGAGAAATACCGTCCTCTGCTTGCCGCCCTTACCGAGCACGCGCACGGTATCGTCCTTGAAGTCGGTCAGATTCAGTCCGACCAGTTCGGAAACACGCATGCCGCAGTTAAGGAAAAACGTCAGGATGCAGTAATCTCGCTCGGCATACGGGCCGGTGACGGATTCCAGAAGCCGCACGCTGTCATCCGTTGTAAGATAAGTCGGCAGAGATTTACGGACAGTCGGCGCTTCCAGTCCGCTGACCGGATTGACCTCTAAAACATGCTGTTTATCGGTCAAATACCGGAAAAATGCGCGTATCGCAGAGACCTTGCGTGCACGCGAGTTGACACTCAATCCGTAATTGGTGTGGTTGCTGTTCTGCTGCGTTGGGCGGCTCTGCGCCATGTATTCCAGATAATCATAGGTGTCCGACAGCGTGATATCACGGATAAAATCCAGATCAATGTCGCTGATGTCGATCTCATCAAGCGGAAGATTTTTATCGACTGCGCCTTTGTTGTGCTTGAGTACGCGAAAAACAGCCGCAGATCAAGGTAATACTCGTGTGCGGTTTTTGCGGATTTGCCGCGTATTGTGGAAATATAGGTTAAAAATCCCGCAAAACGCGCGGCGCGTCTGCGGCGTATTCGTTCATCGGCTTGTCCATTGCTGCGCTCTCCTCGCCTGCTGTGATACTGTATTTATTATAACGCATTCTGCAATTTGCGTCAAACTTGCAATTTTCGGAAAAACAACGTATAATAAAGCCAACAACTTACTGGAAGGGGCATGGCTGATGAGCCGAATTTTTATTCAGCGCGGAGATATTACCCAATGCACGACAGATGCGATCGTAAACGCTGCCAACACGTCCCTGCTGGGCGGCGGCGGTGTGGACGGTGCCATTCATCGAGCGGCAGGACCGGAGCTGCTGGCGGAATGCCGCACGCTCGGCGGCTGTCGGACTGGCGAAGCCAAAGCAACACGAGCATATCGTCTGCCATGTCGGTATGTCATTCATACGCCGGGACCGATCTGGCGCGGTGGACATGCGGGTGAGGCGGTACTGCTGGCAGGCTGCTATCAAAACTGCCTGCGCATTGCATCTGAATTAAATTGCAAAACCGTGGCGTTTCCGTCCATCAGCACCGGTGTGTATCGCTTTCCGCTGAATCGTGCCGCTGAAATCGCTATCCATACGATTGAGGAATATCTCTCAACTCATGCAGAAATTGAGCAGGTAAGCATGATCTGCTTTGATGGAACTACGCTTTCGGCGTATCAAAACGCGCTTTCTGAATGGGAGGCTAACCATGTCTAAAAATCCGAATCAAAAGCTGAAGCTGCTGTATTTATACCAAATCCTGCTGCAGCGAACGGATGAGAACCATAAACTCACCACAGATGAACTGCGTGCGGCGCTCGAGCGCTGCGGCATTACCGCTGAGCGCAAAAGCATTTATTCGGACATCGAAGCACTCCAGAATTTTGGTCTGGATGTAATTTGTCAGAGAGGTACCGGCGGCGGTTATTACGTCGCGTCGCGCGAGTTTGAACTGCCCGAGCTCAAGCTGCTCGTGGATGCAATTCAGTGCTCCCGCTTTATCACCGAGAAAAAATCCAACGAGCTCATCGGCAAAATCGAGCACCTCACCAGTGACCATGAAGCACATACGCTCCAGCGTCAGGTGTATGTTTCCGAACGTGTGAAAACGCTTAATGAGCAGATTTACTACAATATTGATGCGCTGCATGCGGCCATATCCAACGATGTCCAGATTACGTTTCGCTATTTCAACTGGGTGCTGAATTTCTCTGCCAGTCCGCGCATTCAAAAGCAGTACCGCCGAGATGGGTGCGCGCTACCGCGTCAGTCCGTGGCACTGACGTGGGACAATGAAAATTACTATCTGATTGCCTTCGATCATGATGCCGGTGAAATCCGCCACTACCGCGTAGATAAGATGGATTCACTTGTGCAGACCGACCTGCCTCGCGAGGGTAAACAGCTGTTCGACGATCGGTTTGACGCGGCAGCCTACTCCCGTAAGGTGTTCGGCATGTTCTCCGGCGAGGAGAAAACCGTGAAGCTGAAATGCCTGAACCGCTTTATCGGTGTCATGCTCGACCGCTTCGGCAGCAGTCTGCGTCTGTTTCCGGCGGATAGCGAACATTTTTATCTGGATGTGGATGTTGTCGTCAGTCCGCAGTTTTTTCCTGGGTGTTCAGTCTGGAAGGCGATGTGCGCATTGTAAACCCGCCAGAGGTCTGCGAAGCGTTTGAAAAGCAGATTCACAAATTCATAGACTAAGTACCGTTTAACGTACTTTTCTTTTGTTATACTATGTACAACAAAAGGAAAGGGATGCGCAAGATGAACTGCACTCTCGAATATGTAAACGGACACATTGAAGTATATGACGGAACCGGCGCGTTTCTTTTCTCTGCCGACACCAAACAGGAGGCGCTTGAAGAACTCGAAGACGCCGCTTAATTTCATAAAAAGAGACTGTATCGGTGATACAGTCTCTTTCCTTATATTATACGCCAAATACGGAATCCGCATAATGCACGGTTGCCATAGCGTCCTTCGCGTAGCAGTCCGCGCCGATGGAATCTGCGTATTCCTGTGTGAGCACGGCACCGCCGACAACGACCTTGGTGCCTGGCTTTTTCTCACGCAGCTGTTTAATGGTCTCTTCCATGCTGACAACCGTTGTCGTCATCAGCGCACTCAGGCCGACCACAGGAACATCTTCCTTGATAGCGGTATCAACGATCACCTCGGGCGGAACGTCCTTGCCAAGGTCGAGCACCTGATACGCGTAGTTTTCCAACAGAACCTTGACAATATTCTTGCCGATATCGTGAATATCTCCCTTGACGGTCGCAAGAATAATTTTGCCCCTTGATCTGCTGGCTCTCGCCCTTCATCGCGTCCTTTACGACCTCGAAAGCCGCCTTGGCCGCTTCTGCGCTCATAAGCAGCTGTGGCAGAAACACGGTGCCCTTCTCGAAGCCCTTGCCGACGCGGTCAAGCGCCGGAATCAGCTCGTTGTTGACGACCTCGAGCGGCGGAACCGTCTGCAGCATTTCCTTTGCCGCGTCGATCGCACGTTCACGCAGGCCGCGTTCAATGCTCTCCGCAAGCGGCATCGCCGTGCCGCCTGCTGCCGCAGGAGCCGCTGCCGGCTGGTTGCCGTAGGCCGCAATATAGCCTGCGCACTGCTCATCCAGGTTGGCCAGCGCCAGATAGGAACGATACGACTTCATCATCGCCTCGTTATTCGGGTTGATGATCGCGCAGGACAGACCGCTCTGCATCGCCATTGTGAAGAAGTTCGAGTTGACAATCTCACGCTGCGGCAGACCGAACGAAATGTTCGATACGCCGAGAATCGAGTGACCGTGCAGCTCATCACGAATGCGGCGCAGCGTTTCAAGCGTTACGAGAGCCGAACCGCTGTCCGACGAAATGGTCATTGCCAGACCGTCAATCACGATATCCTCATGCGGAATACCGTATTTCTCCGCTGTATCGTAAATCTTCTTTGCAATCCGGATGCGGCCCTCTGCCGTGGACGGAATGCCGTTTTCATCCAGTGCCAGACCAACAACAACACCGCCGTACTTGCGTACAAGCGGGAACACGGCTTCCATGCTTTCCATCTTGCCGCTGACCGAATTGATCATCGGCTTACCGTTGTACAGGCGCATGCCGCGCTCCATTGCGATGGTATCCGAGGTGTCAATCTGCAGCGGCAGCGCGATAACACTCTGCAGGCGCGTAACAACGCGCTCCATCATCACGGGTTCGTCGATTTCAGGCAGACCGACGTTGACATCAAGGATATGTGCGCCGCTGTCCTCCTGCGCCATGCCTTCACCGAGGATGTACTCGATGTTATTCTCGCGCAGAGCTGCCTTGAATTTACTCTTGCCGGTCGGGTTGATACGCTCACCGATGATAACCGGCTTCGGCCCGATCTCCACGGCCTGCGAGAACGAGGAGACCACCGTGCGACGCTTGGCTACCGGCGGTCGGAACGGTACCTTACGGCACTTTTCGATGGTCAGCCGCAGATGCTCCGGCGTAGTGCCGCAGCAGCCGCCAAGCGCCTGCACGCCCATGCCTGCGATTTCTTCCATCAGGTCGGAGAACTCAGCAGGCGCGATATCGAATACAGTCCTGCCGTTTTCGCTGCGCGGCAGGCCTGCATTGGGGTTGACGATGATCGGCAGCGAGCTGACCTGCGTCAGACGCTCGATGATCGGGTGCATCTGCTTCGGACCAAGACCGCAGTTAACGCCGAGCGCGTCTACGCGCAAGCCCTCGAGCATGGCAACCGTGGAATCCACCGTGCCGCCTGTCAGCAGCTTTGCCTTTTTTCGTCGAAAATCAGCGTTACGAGCACAGGCAGGTCGCAGTTTTTCCTTGGCAGCCAGCACAGCCGCCTTTGGCCTCGTAGCTGTCGCTCATGGTTTCGATGAGCACGAGGTCTGCGCCCGCCGCCGCACCGATGCGAATGGTTTCTCCGAACAGCTCGACCGCACGCTCGAACGGCAGATCGCCCATCGGCTGGAGCAGCTTGCCGGTCGGGCCGATATCGAGCGCAATATAGGCATCCTCTCGGCCTGCCTGCTGACGTGCAGTTTTTGCATGCGAAACCGCAGCTTGTACGATTTCCTGCAGGTTATCCGTATATTTGAGGGCATTTGCACCGAAAGTGTTGGTGTTCACCACATCACAGCCAGCTTCAAAGTAGCTGCGGTTCAGCGCAATAATCTCATCCGGATGGGACAGGTTCCACGTTTCCGGCAGTTCACCGGCTTTTAAGCCGTGCTCCTGCAGGATGGTGCCCATGCCGCCATCGAAAAATATCCATTCTTTTCCCAGTCGTTCGGTCAGTTTCATTCTTTTCATCTCCTGTAAGCGCAATCCGTCTTGCCGCATTCCTCACAGCCCTTGCAGTGACACGGCTGCGGTGTTTCAGACAGACCGATCACCGCCGTTACCGACTTGATGGGTGCCAGCAGACAGCTTTCAGTCACGGTCAAGCCAATCTTGCGCGGCGTATCCAGCAGGCGGCTGAAATCCCGCTGGTGTGCGATCGGAAAATCGCCGTAACCGGGACTGAACCGCGGCCGACAGTACATGCCGCGCTGCGCTGCGTCCTGACGGATGCGATCGTTGACCTCGTCGCAATAGGTCTCGATCATGGCCGCTGCCGCCGCCTGATAGATCACTGCGTCGCTCATCCGAACTGCAGACGCGCGGGCAATCAGACGATCCGGTCCGATGCCGAGCGTTGCTGCCATCAGACAGACCTCGCTGCAGCCCCTGCAGATTGCGTGCCAGATTTTTTGCTGTGAATTTGTACATCTGCGATCTCGATCGTTTGCGCGTCAATATGCTGCAGCGGAAACACGCGGTAGATCGACTTGGGTTCCGCCGCCTGCTGCAGTGCTTCACCGCATCGTGTCAGGCTGGCCTGCACAGCCTCATCCGGCTGCGTGCCGTGATAACCCATGTAGCGGATGGCTTCCGATCTGTCCAGTTCAATCACTTGAGAATCTCCGACAGGCTGGACTGAATGCCTGCAGCAATTTCCGGCTTATTCATCGAATAAACATGGATATGGTTGACGCCGTTTGCGATCAGGTCGATGATCTGCTCGGTCGCGTAGATAACGCCTGCCTGCTTCATAGCCGCCGGATTGTCACCGAAACGGTCAACGATGGCCTTGAAGCGTTCGGGCAGGTAGGTGCCGGACATGGAAGTGATACGCTTGATCTGCTTGACATTCGTCACCGGCATGATGCCTGCGACAACCGGAACCGTGATTCCTTTTTCTCGGATACGGTACAGGAAGTTGTACATGATGTTGTTATCAAAGAACATCTGCGTGGTCAGAAATTCACAGCCTGCGTCTACTTTTTCCTTTGAGGTGCAGAATATCCTCGGTTTTATTGGCTGCCTCAACGTGACCCTCCGGGTAGCAGGCGCCGCCGACGCAGAAATCGCCCTGCGACTTGATATCGCGTACCAGTTCAGCGGCATAGTGGTAGTCAGAATGCGGAGCACCGCCCTCCGGAATATCACCGCGCAGCGCAAGAATATTCTCGATACCGGCATCCTTATACTTTTTACCATCGCTGCAACGTGCTCACGGGTAGAGGGAAACACAGGTCAGATGGGTCAGAACGGTAACATCATACTTCTTCTTGAGATCTGCCGCGATGTTGACCGTGTGTTCGCTCGTGCCGCCGCCTGCACCGTATGTAACGCTCATAAAGTCCGGGCGCAGCGCCGCGATCTCCTGTGTTGCGTGTGCGACAGACTCATAGCTGCTGCTGGTCTTGGGCGGGAATACCTCAAAAGAAAGGGTTACTTTATCCTGATTCAAAAGTTGGGAAACCTTCATGTTGCATCTCCTATGTTTCTACTCGTATTTCTGTTCAATAAAAAGACACGATTTTGATCCGCGTGAAAATTCTATACGTTCCAAAGCCGTAGTGTTTATTATATCACATTTCCTACTTTATTTCCAGACAAAAAATACGATATAATATAACGTATCGGAGGGATTATTTTGACCGATATGCTTAAGAACTGTCAACTGTGTCCGCGCGCCTGCGGCGCAGACCGCACAAAGAGCCGCGGAGCCTGCGGTGCAGGCATCGAAATCGAAGCTGCACGCGCATCGCTTCATATGTGGGAGGAGCCGCCGATTTCGGGTACAAATGGCTCGGGCACGGTTTTTTTCTCATTGCTCGCTCGGCTGTGTGTTCTGCCAGAACCGCAAGATCAGCCGCAGAGAGGCCGAGGGACAGAACATTACGGCAGATGCACTGGCGAAAACCTTTCTCTCTCTGGAGAAAAAAGGTGCGCATAACATCAACCTTGTTACCGGCGCCCATTATGTGCCGCAAATTATCGAAGCGCTGCAAATTGCCCGAAAACAGGGGCTTTCGCTTCCTGTTGTATACAATTCCAGCGGATATGAGCAGGTGGAAACGCTGCAGCTGCTCGATGGTCACATTGACATCTATCTGCCGGATTACAAGTATTACAGCAGCTACTATGCAGGTCTGTACTCGCATGCGGAGGATTACCGTGAGTTCGCCGTTCCGGCTATTGATGAAATGGTGCGCCAGACAGGTGAACCGCAGTTTGATAAAAATGGTCTGCTGAAGCGCGGCACGGTCATCCGGCATTTGATGCTGCCCGGACTGGCCGGCGACACCGCGCAGGTGCTTCGGGATATTGCCTCTCGATGGGGCGACAGCGTGCTTGTCAGCCTTATGCGGCAGTACACGCCGTTTGATATGCAGGATTATCCCGAGCTTGACCGCACCATCACCGCAGAGGAGTACGCAGATGCCTGTATGCTGTTCGGTGAGCTTGGACTCGGCGGTTTTTTTTCAGCAGGACGAATCCATCAGCGAGAGTTTTATTCCCGCCTTTGACGGCACAGGATTGGAGGAAAATTAACATGAAAACCGTTCTCAGCATTGCAGGCACCGACCCGACAGGCGGCGCAGGTATTCAGACCGACCTGAAAACCTTTGAAGCCTTCGGCGTGTATGGCATGGCCGTTATCACTGTCGTGTGTGCACAAAATACCACTGGTGTATTCGGTATGCAGCCGGTTTCCGCTGAACTGGTTGGCAAACAGATTGACTGTGTGTTTGACGATATTTTCCCGGATGCCGTCAAGGTCGGCATGCTGTATGACGCAGAGATTATTCACACAGTAGCGGGCGCTTGAAGGCGTACCACGCCAAGAATATCGTACTCGACCCGGTAATGATGTCCTCAAGCGGTACCGCGCTGCTGCATCACGATGCGGCAAAGGTTCTGCAGGAGGAGCTGTTCCCG
>VOFB01000854.1_pt1 | contig 10001 bp, 18 predicted proteins | sample 5384141 | NCBI WGS metagenome assembly VOFB01 (sample SAMN12384721, study PRJNA508395) | human gut metagenome | isolation source: healthy gut A | host: Homo sapiens
TAGCTATCTTTTTTATGCTTTAAAATTTAAAATAAAGCATGTTTTAAACAAGCATTTTTATTTGAAAAGTAAAAATTATTAAGAATTAAAGTATATATAATACAAAGAGTATATAGTGCAGAAGGAGGGAAAAATGAAACAAAAATTTAAAAAATGGCAAAAAGAGAGAAGAGGTGTAACATTAATAGCATTAGTAATCACAATAATAGTGCTTTTAATATTAGCAGGAGTAACAATTGCAATGCTAACAGGAGATAATGGAATAATAAGTAAAAGCAATGCAAGCAAAAAATAAAACAGAAGAGGCAAGAAAAAACAGAAGAAGCAGGATTGAAGAAAATTGAAAATTATATAAATGGAAAAAGTGCAGAAGCAGGAGTTGTGATACAAGATTTAAAATCTATAAAAAGTGATGGAACAGAAGGAGAAGTAATAGGAAAAAAGATATCAGATGGTATACGTTCGCTTTTTGCGTGGAGGGAAGATTTCTCAGCAATGGCTCTAGCTACCCGGTTGTTTATCGTTACGGTAACAATTCAGTTAGCTATGCGAATGTTAACATGGTTTTCGCACCGTGCTCATATAGAATAAATTTTAATTTGTAATCGAAATAGATGGTAAATATTTCATAAAATGTCGAATTTTGCAGATGAAAAGCAATTGCAAAATTCAGCATTTTATGGTATTGACTGAAAAGTTATAAATTTATATTTAGCAAAGTAAAAAATCAAGTTAAGCCAGAAATTTATTTAATAAAAAAATTTTATATATCAAAATTAAAATGAAAATTTTAAATTATAGTAAGTATTAATTAAAATTAATATTATTTAATGTTAAGAAGTTATTATAAATCAAATGGCATTTTGCCAAATAAATCAGGATATTTTAAATCTTAAAAAAACCAAAAGTAAGAAAAGAAAAAAGTAATAGAAATACCATAGGAAATGAGTATGGGAAAAAAGATAGAAAAAATTACATTTAAAAGATTGACTTTTCATGCAAAAATGCCTATACTTGTAGAAATTAAAAGGATGTATTACCTGGCAAAGATGGCAAATGAAAAGTAAAAAAATATAAAAGAAACTAATCAAGAAGAAAAAAACAGAAAAATACCACTAATGTATCAAATACACAAAACACATCAGATACCTCAAATACAGAAAATGTAGAAAGTACTTCAGAAGGAGTAACTACAAATACATCAGTAACAGAAAATGTTCTTGGAACATATAAAGTAACACAAAATGTTTCAGTAAAAATAACACCATTAATAAACTCTATTGATAGAAATAAGTAAAGATTCAAAAGTTAATGTTTTAGAAGTTAATAATAAATGGGCATTGATAGATATTTAGCAAATTAAGTAAAGAAGAAAATACAGTAGCAGCGTCTACAACACCTACGGAAGAGGCAACAAACAAAGAAGAAACAACAAATAAAGAGGAACAAGCAAATAATCAAAATTCTCAAACTACAGAGGAAAATAAAGCAACAGTTACACAAAAAATGTAACAATGTATGTAAATAGTGAAGTTGTAAATTTAAGAAAAGAAGAGTCTACTAGTTCAGAAAGTCTTTCAAAATTAAGTAAAGCAACAGAGGTAACAGTTATTTCAGAATCATCAAACGGTTGGAGTAAGGTTAAAGTAAATGGTATTGAAGGATATATTTCAACTAAGTTGTTATCAACAACAAAACCAGAAGTTGTTACTTCAAGAAGCTTAGAGGAATCAAGAAAAGAGACAGAGAAAAAAGAAGAAAGTAATAAAGAAACTGCGCAAACTACAACTCAAACAGCACAAGGAAGTTCAAAAGGAAACACAGTTGTAGCAACAGCAAAAAAAATATTTAGGATGTAAATATGTGTATGGAGGTACAACACCTTCAGGATTTGACTGTTCAGGATTTACACAATATGTATATAAACAATGTGGGGTTAGTTTAAACAGAACATCAGATGCACAGGCAAGTAATGGAACAGCTGTATCAAAATCAAATTTACAACCAGGTGATTTAGTAATATTTACCGGTCATGTTGGAATATATATTGGAAATAATAAATTTATACATGCTGCAAACCCAAGTAAAGGAGTAATAACTACATCTTTATCAGATAGTTATTATACAAAAACATATAAAACTGCAAGAAGAATATTTAATTAAAGGAGTAAAATGAAAAGACCATTAGTAGTTGCAGTTATAGGTTATATAATAGGAATAATAATAGGGCTATACTTTAAATTTAGTATAGTCCTTTTTTTTATATAAATTTTATACCTATAGGTGTAGTAATACATTTTATAAATAAAAGAAAAAAGAGAAAATTTAGATTATTTTCTATAAGGAGATATTTTAGGTATATCAAAATATATTTAAATCATAAAATAATTTTAGTCATAATTTTATTATCAATTATTTCAAATAGTATAGTTTTATACAAAAATAAAAAATATAATTTCGTATATAAATTGCCTGAAAAAATTGAGGTAGAAGCAACAGTAGTTAGTAATAAACAAGAAAAAAGAATACAAAAATATTTATAAAATAAAAATTGAAAAGATAAACAAAAATAAGAAGTACGAAAATATATGTTTATATTTAAGTGCAAATAAAAAAATAAAACTAATGTATGGAGACAAAATAAAGGTAAAGCGGAAATTATGAAATGCCAAATGTACAAAGAAATTATGGAGGATTTGATTATTCAAATTATTTAAAAACATTAGAGATATATGGAACAATAAATGCAGAAAATATTGAAATATTAAAGCATAATAACCTAGATAGAATTTCTATAAAAATAAATGAATACAGGCAAAATATTAAAGACAAAATTTCAAATACCTTAGATTCAAAAGTTTGGCCAATTTATTTTAGTTTAATACTTGCTGATAGTTCATATATTGAAAAAGATATAAGAGATGACTTTGCAAATTGCAGTTTATCACACATTTTAGCAGTTTCTGGTATGCATATATCTTATATAATAATAGGAGTTTCTGTTTTATTAAATAAAATTTTAGGAAAAAGATGTGGAAGAATTGTTACAATTATAGTACTTATATTATATACAGTGCTTACAGGTTTTACCCCGTCACTTGCAAGAGCTATTATTATGGGAATAATGACAATTATATCTAATTTAATATATAGAAGAAATGATACATGGAATTTTTTATTTTTTTCACTATTTTGCATTCTAATATATAATCCATATTTAATAACAAATATAGGATTGCAATATTCATATATAGCAACAATTGGCATAATTATATTTAATAAACATATATTAAAAATTTTAAACAAAAGAAGCAATAAACTAAAAGATAAAAGAAAGTATATCTGTTTTAATTTCTGCACAAATAGCATTGTTTCCTTTAATTATATTTCATACTAATAAATTTGGAATATATTTTATTATAACAAATTTAATTGTAGGATTTATAATATGTCCAATAATTATTTTAGGTTTTATATTTTTAATAGTTTCAATATTAAATTTTTATTTTTCAAAATTTTTATCACCAGTTGTAAATTTTTAATTAAAACAATATTATTTTTTTCTGGTATAGGTAAATTTCCATTAGCAAAAAATATATGTTAAAACCCCTTCTATATGGGAGATAATGATTTATTATATTTTTGTTTTTATAATAAGTTTTTTATATAAAGTAAAAAATGATAAAACACCCAATAATTCTTTTCTAAGAGTTAGGTGGATTTTAGCTTACATTAAATATAAGTATAAAATAAAAAAAAATTTTAACCATTTATTTGATAACAAGTATAGTATTAACTTCTGCATTTGTTTTTGTTAATCCAAGAAAATTAGAAATAAATATTGTTGATGTATCACAAGGGGATGCTTGTTTTATAATAACTCCGCAAAATAAAACAATACTAATAGATGGTGGAGGAAGTAAAGGGGAAAGCTTTGATGTTGGAAAAAGTACATTGTTACCTTATATATTAGATAAAGGCTATACCAGTATAGACTATATATTTATAAGCCATTTTGATAGTGACCATGTGCGGAGGAATTTTATATATTATGGAAGAAATATTAGTTAAAAATGTGGTTATAGATAAACAGAAAGAGATATGTGAAAACTATAAAAAATTTATCAAAATTAGTAAAGAAAAAAATATAAATATAAAAGTTGTAGAGAAAGGACAAATGATAAATATAGAAAATAATTTGACCTTTAATATACTTTGGCCGTGTTCACAAAATATTGTAAATAAAAACATAATAAACAATAATTCTATGGTATGTAAATTAGTTTATAATAAATTTTCTATGTTGTTTACAGGAGATATAGAAGAGGTAGCAGAAAATGAAATATTAAGTAAATACAATAATTTTAAATTATTAAAATCTACCATTTTAAAGGTGGCACATCATGGTTCAAAGACATCATCTACACAGAATTTTTTAAATGCAGTAAAACCCCAATATGCAGTAATAGGTGTGGGAAAGAACAATAAATTTGGACATCCATCAGATATTACAATAAATAATTTAAAACAGAATAATATTTCTATTTATAGAACAGACCAAAAAGGTGAAATAACTATAAAAACAGATGGGAAAAATGTTAATATAACATCACAAATAGAATAAAAACCAAAATTTAGTAAATAATAATATAAATCTAAGTATTAAATGGAGGTTTTATATGCATAATTTTAATAAGGTAATAATACGGTTTAGTTTCAATTGCAGTTATAATAGCTGCTATTTTAACTGCTATAATGGTTAATAAAAAAAGATAATAAAGAGGTAAATGAGAAAGTTCAAACTAAAGTTTCAGATGAACAAATAGATGAATGTACTGATGAATATGAACAGTTACAAAGTATAGCATCTGTAAAAACAAATGCAAAAGAAGAAAAAATATCACCTAATTGTAGAATAACATTAAAGAAGTATTATAAAGGCTGTGAAGATGAAATAAATGAATATATAGAAGTGCCTAAAGAGTTAGTAAATAAGACAAAAGAAGATCTACAAAATTATTATAAAGATTATGAAATAAAAAGCTTTGATGAAACTCAAATAACTTTATATAAACAGTTAGATGGGGAGTGTGGAAAACATTATTTATTAAAAGATGATAATGGAACTATAACAATATACAAAATTCTAGAGGATGGAACACAAGAAGTATATGAAAAAACAGAAATATCAACTACGTATTTGCCACAAACAGATAATATAGGTATAAAACAGGGAATAAGAGTTAATGGGGATGAGGCATTAAACGAACTTATAGAAAATTTCGAATAAAAAATAAAAGAGGGACATTGTAAAAAAGTCCTTTTCTTCATTTTTATTTATTAATTTTTTTTATCTATTGTTACATCTTTTTTTAAATCTTTTTTATCTATAAATCCTTTATGATATAAAGACCATACATACATTATTAGAGAAAATACAGTTGCTACTAATGCTAAGCTATATGCAATTAAATCTGTATGCTCAAATGCTCCTGTAATATTAAATTGTCTAAGCACTAAAGAAAGAACTATTGCAAGGTAAAACAATACTGTTGCAAGTTTACCATACCATCTGCTATAAACAACAACATCTTTTCCGTACAAAAATGATGCTCCTACAATCATTATAAATTCTTTAATTAAAACAATAATTAGAATCCAAATAGGTATTATATGAATAATAGCAAGAGAGGCAAGAGTAGAAATTTGGGTTAATTTATCTGCAAGCGGATCCATTAATTTTCCAAAATTAGATACAAGATTAAATTTTCTTGCTATAAAGCCATCTGCTATGTCTGTTATTCCTGATATTGTAAATATAATAAATGCTGCAATAAAATTTCCAGTAAATATACAAGCTACAATAAATGGAATAAGCAAAAATCTAATTATTGTTAGGGTATTTGGTACATGTTTTAACATAATTCCTCCATTAATTAATATCAAATTTTAGTTCATTATCTACAAAATTAACATTAACATTTTGTCCGTCAATAATTTCACCTTTTAAAATACGTTCAGATATTTCATCTTCAAGGTATCTTTGTATAGCTCTTCTTAAAGGTCTTGCACCAAATTTGATATTTGTTCCTTTTTCTAGTAAGTATTTTTTTGCATCATTTGAGATATGCATTGTAATATCTTTGTCTTTTAGAGCTTTTATTGTATCATTAAGCATTAAGTCAACAATTTGCAATAATTCATTTTGGGTTAATGAGTCAAATACAACAACTTCATCTACTCTGTTTAAAAATTCTGGTCTAAATACTTCTTTTAAACTATCTTCAATTTTTCCTTTGTCAACTGTTTGTTTTCCAAAACCAATTGAATTATTATTTAAATTAGAACCAGCATTTGATGTCATAATAATTATAGTATTTGAGAAACTTACTGTATTTCCTTGAGAGTCTGTAAGTTTTCCGTCATCTAAAACTTGAAGTAAAATATTAAATACATCTGGATGTGCTTTTTCAATTTCATCAAAAAGTATAATAGAATAAGGTTTCCTTTTTACTTTATCTGTTAATTGACCAGCATCATCATAGCCAACATAACCTGGAGGTGCACCTATTAATTTTGATGTAGAGTGGCTTTCCATGTATTCAGACATATCAACTCTAATTATAGAATCTTCAGAGCCGAACATTTCATATGCTAATGATTTTGCAAGTTCAGTTTTACCAACACCTGTAGGTCCAACAAAAATAAATGATGGTGGCCTTTTGGTACTTTGAAGTCCTGCACGATTTCTTCTAATTGCACGAGAGACAGCATTTACGGCTTCTTCTTGGCCAATAACTCTTTTATGAAGATTTGTTTCTAAATTTAAAAGTTTTTGTGTTTCAGCTTCTGTTATTTTTTTAACTGGAATTTTTGTCCAACTTTCAATAACTGAGGCTATATCTTGAACAGTTATACTTTTTAATTTCATTTTGCTATTCATTTTATCTATTTTTTCTATTAATTGACATTCTTTTGTTTTTAAATCTGCTGCTTTTTGATAATCTTCTGTAGAGTCTGCAGCAATAACTTCTTCTTTTGAGCTTGAATATTTTTTAATTCTTGTTTTAATATTTCTAATTTAAATAAATCTTTGTTTTCTAAATTTTTTCTAGAACATGCTTCGTCTAAAATATCAATTGCTTTATCTGGTAAGAATCTATCATGAATATATTTTTCTGACATTATAACTGTTTGCTTAATAACATCAGATGAAATTTTTACTTTATGGTATTCTTCATAATATTTTTTATTCCTTCCAAAATTACAATAGAATCTTCTATATTTGGTTCTTCTACTAATACTTGTTGGAAACGTCTTTCTAATGCTGTATCTTTTTCAATATGTTTTCTGTATTCTTTAAGAGTAGTTGTTCCAATTAACTGTATTTCTCCATTTGAAAGGGAAGGTTTTAAAATATTTGCGGCATTCATAGAATGTTCGCCATCTCCAGCACCAATTATATTATGAATTTCATCTATAACTAAAATAATGTTACCATATTCTTTACATTCATCAATAATTCCTTTCATTCTTGACTCAAATTGTCCTCTAAATTGTGTTCCAGCAATTACTGCTGTCATATCTAATAAATAAACTTCTTTGTTTAAAAGCTTAGCTGGAACATTTTGGTTTGCAATTTTAATTGCTAAGCCTTGGGCAATTGCAGTTTTACCAACTCCTGGTTCACCAATTAAACATGGATTATTTTTTGAACGTCTATTTAAAATTTGTATAATTCTTTGTATTTCTTTATCTCTGCCAATTACAATATCTAATTCGTTGTTTTTGGCTTTTTGAGTTAAGTTAGTGCCATAAGTATCTAAATATTTTTTCTTTTTTGATTGTTTGTTGTTTTTCTTTTTTCTACTTTTACTTTTTTTTCTGCCAGTGTTATCAGAAGAAGTTTCACTTCCGATTAGATCCAAACATATTTGAAAATATTGAACCAAGTGGAATAGCGGCTCCTGCAATTTTTGGAGCATCTTCATCGTCACTATCTTCGTCTTGAGTATTAAATGTAATTGCACCATCCATATTTTCAATATCTTCTAAATTTATATTTTCTGCTAAATCTTTAAAAACTGTTTCTAATTGTTTTGACATATCATTTAAATTAATTTTATCTTTATTTAGTAAATCACTTTGTTTTGATAATACATCTAATGGATTAATGCCTTTTTTCTTAGCACAGTCATAGCATAACCCTTCCATGGTTTCTTTGCCATTTTCTACTTTATTATAAAAAAGTATAGCTGCATTTTTTTTTGCATTCTGAACATAACATACTTTTCATTCCTCATTTCTTAAAATATCAATATATATAATAATAACTCAAAATTAAGTAATAGTCAATAAATTTAATAAATAACTATTGAAAAAGAATAGGGCAAATGCTATAATAAATATAGTACGAAAGAAAGAGGTAATAAAATGAATGTAACTTTGCCAGATAATAAATTAGATAAAAAATCTAAAATTGTATATGCATCAATAATTGCCATATGTATAATATCGATAATTATTGTAATATATATACAATTTTTGATGGAAAAACGGTTACAACTGTTGGTTATTTAAAGGGAAAAAGTGAAATTGACTACGAAAATTTAAAAGCAGAATTTAACAATATATATACAAATTCACTAAAAAATTATAATGATAAATATGATAAATTAAAGTCTGACACAAGTAAAGAACTAGTATATACAGGTTACACAAAAGACGTAACTGAAAATAATAGTTATAATATAAATGTACAAATACCATATATAAACATAAAAAATTCAACTATAGATGGTTATAATGAAGAAATAAAAAATTTATTTGAAAAAAGGCAGAAGATATATTAAAAACTAAAAATAAAAATACAATTTATACAGTAGAATACAATGCATGTGTAGAAGATGGAGTATTATCAATAATAATAAATGCAAATTTAAAAGAAGGTTCAAGTGCACAAAGGGTAATAATAAAAACATATAACTATGACTTAGATACAAATCAGGAAATTAACTTATCGCAATTATTAAAGGGTGAAAGTGTAGATACATCTTATGCACAAAGTAAAATAAATGAAGAAATAGAAGTTGAGCAAAAAAAAGCAGAAGATTTAAAAGCATTAGGTCATAGCATATTTAGTAGAGATAAAAATGATGATATGTACAAAATAGAAAATGTAGAAGATTTTTATTTCCAAGATGGTGCAATATATGTAATATTTGCTTATGGAAATGACAAATATACAAGTGAAGTTGATGTTGCAATTATATAATAAATAAAAAAGCTAGTAGATTTTATCTACTAGCTTTTGAAAATAAAAGTGTTTTCTTTTTCTAATCAGTTTCTTTCCTGACTATGGTTATATAATACTAATAAATTTTGTCCATTGTGTGAACTAAAAGTGAAAACTTTAAGGTTGTTCTCCAAGAGTAAGTGTTAATTCTTCTGTTTTATTATTTCTGTTAACTTTTATATTTAATTCATCTCCAATTTTATGAGAATTTTTAATTTCATTTAATTCATTCATTGAAGTGATTTTTTACCATCTGCTTCAACTATTACATCTCCAACCTTAACTCCTGCTTTTTCAGCGGCTGAAAAGTCTTCAATTGATTTTACATATACACCAACAACTAAGTTGTATACTTTGGCTGTTTTTTCATCTAAATCAACACCAGAAATACCTATATAAGGTCTTTTTACTTTACTGTATTGAATTAATTGTGAAGTTATGTCTGTTGTAGAATTTATTGGTATTGCAAATCCCATACCTTCAATTCCTGTACCAGAAAGTTTTAATGTATTTATTCCTATAACTTTACCTTCACCATTAACTAAAGCTCCACCGCTATTACCAGAATTTATTGCAGCGTCTGTTTGGATTAATGTGAATTTTTTACCATCTGAATCTGTAACTTCTCTGTTTACAGCACTTACAACACCACATGTTATACTACTTTGCATTCCTAAAGGATTTCCAACGGCCATTGCAAATTCAC
>VOFB01000861.1_pt1 | contig 10001 bp, 15 predicted proteins | sample 5384141 | NCBI WGS metagenome assembly VOFB01 (sample SAMN12384721, study PRJNA508395) | human gut metagenome | isolation source: healthy gut A | host: Homo sapiens
TCAGAAGACCTAAGATATATGTCAGAAACACTATCAAGATGTATAGCAATCGACTTTGTATTTATTTTAATATCATTTTTCTCTATACTTATGGGTTGGATGATATTGAAGCAAAAGCAAAGAATAAAGAAGATATTTTAAAAGACAAATAGTAGCAATAGAAAGTTTTGAAGAAAAGACATAAATGAAATTCAAGGTGAAAATGAAGAGCAAACAAATAATAATCAAGAAACAGCCAAAATAGAAGAACAAAAATACTAGCCAAGAAATTGCAAAAGCAGGAGAAAAAACTGAGGTTATAACAAATAACCCAATAGCATTAAAGTAAAAATAAAAATGAAACATCTTATGAATTAACAGAGGAAATGTTAGAGCCAAATATAGAAATAAACAATAAAAATATTTTATTATTTCATACACATACATGTGAAAGCTATACAGCAAGTGAAAAAATCCATACACACCAACAGGAAATTATAGAACAACAGATTTAAACTTTACAGTTGCAAAGGTTGGAGATGAATTAGAAAATAGTTTAAAACAATATGGAATAAATGTAACACATGACAAAACTTACCATGATTACCCAGCATATAATGGCTCATACACACATTCGCTTGGAACAGTGCAAGAAATTTTAAAAACAAATCCTTCAGATATTATTTTTGATATACATAGAGATGCAATAGGGAGTAGAAGTGACTATGCACCAATTGTAAAATAGGAGAAAATGACATTGCAGCACAAATAATGTTTGTAGTTGGTACAAATGAAGGTGGACTTTGGCACCCAAATTGGAAATTTAAAATATAATGATTGCTACAAATACGCAGTGGTAAGAAATATAATGTACAAATTATATAAAAATATAGAAATACTTGTAAATTATGAGCCAAAAATGCATTATTTTACAGAATGGTGGAAACAACTATTTGGCGAAAGTGAAGGAAAAGAACAAAAAGGAATATTCCCTGCAGGAGTTGACTTTACAACAGACTTGCACTCTATGGGACAATATATACAAGAAGGAAGAAGAAATTTATTTGAAACAGTAATAACTATAAAAACACCAGAGTCAAATATAACTGTAAATGCAGATGAAGATAATTTAGATGGGCTAAACTATTTAGCAGGAAAAAGACTTAGACTATATAAATAAAAAAGCTATGGAAGGAACAATAAAAGCACATGTTGATGGAGATGTTCCAAATGTTGTTATAGAATTAGAAAAACTAGATGAGTTATCAATTGGGAGCTAATATATTTCTTTGAAAAATCATGTGCAATGTCTTGTATGCTTCTTGAAGTAAATCCATTTAATCAACCAGGAGTTGAAGAATATAAAAAAGAATATGTTTAAATTATTAAAAAACCAGGGTATTAAAAGAAAGGCAAAAAAAATGATATACAAAAACAATTTGAAATAGGATTAAAAGATATAGGAAAAAACAATGAAATAACATTATTAGAAAGACTAGAAAATATTGCAGCATATCACTCAGATAGTGCAGGCTATGGAGTAAATACAGTAGAGCAAACAAAAGTAACATGGGTTTTATTAGAATGGAAACTTCAGGTTATAAAAAAGACCAAAATATGGACAAAAAATAAATATAGATACATGGTCAAGATATACTAACAAATGTTATTCTTATAGAGATTTTGGAGTTTATGATGAAAATAAACAATTATGTGCTATAGCAACATCAAAATGGTTATTAATAAATGTGGAAAAAAATAAAATTGAAAAAGTAGAAGAGAGTTTAATTGCAAAATATAATCAAGAAGAGGGTAAATCTGTATTCAATATTTTAGAATTAGAAAAATTAAAAGAACCTAATAATTATGAAAGTTTTATAAACTATAAAGTTAGAAGAAGTGATATAGATGTAAATAGACATATGCATAATTTACGATATTTAGATTTGGCATATGAAGCATTACCACAAAATGTATATGATGAGCAAATTTTTAATAATGTTAGGATTACTTATAAAAAAGGAAATTAAATTAGGGCAAAATGTTGTATGTAAATATGTAAAGCAAGATGAAAAATATATTGTTGCAATATATAGTGAAGATTTAAAGGTATTACATAGTATTGTAGAGTTGCAAACATGTTTTGAATTTTCTTCTATTAATTTTTTTTTTTGCCTTAGAAAAATTTTATGTCTTTTTTCTAAAGGAAGTGTAATATGGTTTTGCAAATAACTATTTTTACAATTCCTTCTCTATTTGGATTTATAACCATAAAATCATTATTTCCTTCATATACAGGAAGCATAATGGTTTGTTTCATGTTAATTAAGGCATCAACCATCATATCTTTGTCAACATGAACACAAATTGGTCTATTTAATCCGAGGGTAATCTATACCAATAATAATTTTTTGGAATTATCTTGTATGGTATTTGGTTTACCATTTTCGTTTTCGTTTATATAACCCCAATTTTTAAGTTTTTTTATTGTCAACAAAATCCATAATTATACCACATATTAAATTATTTTTTATTGAATAAGTATTTTCAGCAGCTATAAATCTTTCAAAACACATTGATAAATCATCTTCTAAGGAATTTGGAAAATTAGGAAATAATTTAGAAAACGTATGATTATAATCAAATGAAAATTCAGAAGATAAGGAATTATAAGATTTTCCCTGTAAATTTCTTTTTATATATATTTTTAGCTAAGTATTTTAATAAACGATATTTAGTAAGAAGTTTTTTTATTGTTTCATCATCTAATGATAAATTAGTATTTGGAAAATCTTTTAGTAAGTTTAACTGCTGAAAAACAAAATAGCCAAATCCAGTTGAATTTATTTCTTTTGAATATTTATTTTGCCAAAATATATTTAAAGCAGAAAGCTCGTCTATTGGAAGAGTTTTTAAAAATTCTTCTGAAAAAACTTTTCAATTCCAATATCATCTGGGTGGTTTTTATCTGGTTTTGTAACATACCCTAAATCTTCTAACCATAAAATTTTTAGCTGCTTTTCTTGACTGTTACAAAGAAGGTCTAAAGCTCCATGTTCATTTAAATAATTGTAGGTATATTGCAAAATTTTAATATTATCATCTTTTGAAATCTTAATAAATCATCTTTACAATATTGCAATGAGTTTTTTAAATATTCATATTCTTCTTGCGTAGTAGGATTAAGTCCATATTCTTTATATTTTTCTCTTAAGTTATATAATAAGCTTCTTACAAGTAAGTTTGTTGATTTTTTTAGATCATATGTATAAATTCCATCATCATCTGGTATTTTTTTATTAGAAAATTTTTGATATAAATGTTTTAAAAATTGTTCATTTTCTAATAGATAATCTCTTGCCAATAATTGAACTTTAATACCAGATAATCTATCTATAATTTTATAGTATTCTTGAGAAGCTTTATAAAATTTAATTCAGTAAAAGATAACAGTTGGTAACCATCTAAGCTAGGGTATTTATTATGGGCTTTAGAAAGAAAATTATAAGCACGTCCTATATCTTTTTGGCATCTTCTATATCTATTAAATTAATATCATTATATAAATTTTCTATATCCATAAATTTTAGCTCCTTACAATAACTTAAGTATACCATAAAATAAGGCAAATTACCAGAATTTTAAAAATTATCATATTTTACTACCATTTTTATTTTATTTATGATAAAATGGCGAAAGTAAAAAAATATAATTAAAAGGAGTTGTTAAAGTTGCCAGAACTAAAATATAAAAGAGTTCTTTTAAAATTAAGTGGAGAAGCATTAGCAGGAAGCAAAGGAAATGGAATAGATGCAAAAACAGTAGGAGAAATATGTGATAAAATAAAAGAAATAGTTGATTTAGGAGTAAAAGTAGGAATAGTAGTTGGAGGTGGAAACTTCTGGCGTGGAAGAAATGGACATCAAATGGAAAGGACCACAGCAGACTATATGGGAATGTTAGCAACAGCAATGAATGGGCTTGCACTTCAAGATGCATTAGAAGCAAGAGGAGTTTATTCTAGAGTACAAACATCAATAGAAATGAGGGAAATAGCAGAACCATTTATACAAAGAAAAGCAATGAAACATTTAGAAAAAGGTAGAGTTGTAATATTTGCAGGAGGTACAGGACACCCATATTTTACAACAGATACAGCAGCAGCACTTCGTGCTACAGAAATGAATGCAGAAGTAATACTTCTTGGAAAATCAATAGATGCAGTATATTCTGCAGATCCAAAACTAGACCCAAATGCAACAAAATTTGAAGAAATTTCATATATAGATGTGTTAAATAAAGATTTAAAAGTTATGGATTCAACAGCAACAGCAATGTGTAGAGATAATAATATTCCACTTTTAGTATTTGGAATAGCTGACCCACAAAATATTGTAAGAGCTGTTAAAGGTGAAAAAATAGGAAAATAGTAAGTTAATAAATTTTAGGAGGAAAGAATAATGGATTATAAAAAAATATAGAAGAAAGAATGAATAAAACAATAAGTGTATATGAAGAAAAACTATCAGAAGTAAGAGCAGGAAGAGCAAACCCTGCAATATTAAACAAAGTAAAAATAGATTACTATGGAACACCAACACCAATAAATCAAGTAGCAGGAGTTTCTGTTCCAGAAGCAAGATTAATTGTAATCCAACCATGGGATGTAAGTGTTTTAAAAGATATAGAAAAAGCAATACTTGCATCAGACATAGGAATAAATCCAAATAATGATGGAAAAGTAATAAGACTTGCATTTCCAGAATTAACAGAAGAAAGAAGAAAAGAGCTAGTAAAAGACATAAAGAAAATGGCAGAAGAAGCAAAAGTTGCAGTAAGAGCTGTTAGAAGAGACGGAATTGATGAAGCAAAAACAAAACAAAAAAATTCTGAAATAACAGAAGACGAACTAAAAAATGCAGAAAATGACATACAAAAATTAACAGACAAAAAAATAGAAGAAGTTGATAAAATACTAGAAAACAAAGAAAAAGAAATAATGTCAGTATAGTAAATTATTAAATTTAAGAAGGAATAAAAATGGATTTCAAGCAAGAATTAAGTAAATATCAAAAAATAATAAACAATGAATTAGAAAAATATGTAAAACATGAAGATTGTCCAGAAAAAATATTAAACAATTCTATGGAATATAGTTTAATGGCAGGAGGCAAAAGATTAAGACCAATTTTGTTACTTGCAACTTACAAATTATTTAAAAATGATGTTAATAACTGTATGACATATGCAGTTGCAATCGAAATGGTACATAATTTTTCATTAATACATGATGATTTACCAGGAATAGATAATGATAACTTAAGACATGGAAAGCCAACAAATCATAAAGCTTTTAACGAGGCAACAGCAATACTTGCAGGAGACCGGATTGTTAAATAATGCATATATATTAATAAGTGAAGATTTAAAAAATTCTAAAAAAGAAGAATTACAAGACAAAATTAAAATTTTTAATGAATTTACACTTGCAGTAGATAGAATGATTGCAGGAGAGTATGTTGACACAGAATATGAAGGAAAACCAATAAGTAAAGATTATTTAGAATATATTCATAAAAACAAAACAGGTGCATTTTTAAAACTATCAGTTAAAATGGGAGCAATACTTGCAAATGCACCAAAAAAAGACTTAGAAAAATTAACAACATATTCAGAAAAAATAGGTTTGGCATTTCAAATAAAGGATGATATATTATCAGAAGAAGGAAATGAAAAAATTTTAGGAAAACCAGTTGGAAATGACAAAGAACATGGAAAATGTACATATGTATCAAAATATGGACTTGAAGGTGCTAAAGAAATATTAAATAAAATAACAAAAGAAGCAATAGAAATAATTAACTGTTATGGAGAAAAAGGAGAGTTTTTAAAAGAACTTGCCTTATACATAGCAAAGCAAAAAGAAATAAAAGGTGATAATATGAAATTTAATAAAGAAAGCATGCCAAAACACATAGCCATTATAATGGATGGAAATAGAAGGTGGGCAAAAGCAAGAGGAAAACAAGCAGCTTTTGGACATAAAGAAGGTGCAAAAACTTTAGAAAAAATAGTTAGGTATGCAAATAGTATTGGACTTGAATATATTACAGTATATGCCTTTTCTACAGAAAACTGGAAAAGAGCAGAAGATGAGGTAAAAGCATTAATGTTTTTATTTCAAAGCTATTTAAATAATTATTCTAAAAGGGCAGACAGTGAAAATATAAAAGTAAAATTTTTAGGAGATAAAAAAGCATTATCAAAAGCAATGCAAAAAAGCATGGAAGAATGTGTAGAAAGAACTAAAAATAATACAGGAATAACATTTAACATAGCTATAAACTATGGTGGTAGAGACGAAATAGTAAAAGCAATGAAAAAAATTGCAACTGAATATAAAGAAGGAAAAATTGAATTAGAACAAATAAACGAAGAGGCGATTTCAAAAGAATTATATACAAAAGATGAGCCAGATCCAGACCTTGTTATTAGAACAAGTGGTGAGATGAGATTAAGTAATTTTTTACCATGGCAATCAGTATATTCAGAATTACTTTTTGTAGAGAAAAATTGGCCAGATTTTACTGAAGAAGATTTAGACAATGCAATTATAGAATATCAAAAAAGAACAAGAAAATTCGGGGCAAATTAACTAATTAGTTGAAAGGAATGAAAAAATGGATATAAAAAGAGTAACATCAGCACTACTAGGGTTTCCTTTAGTACTTGCAATATTTTTAATAGGAAATAAATATGTTGTAGACATAGCACTTGCTATAATTACATTACTTGCAATGGACGAATATTTTAATGCAGTATCAAAAGTTGCAAAGCCTGTAAAATGGGTAGGCTATTTAAGCTGTTTAAGTATTTCACTTTTACATGTAATTCCTAGTTCATATTTATGGGTAGTAGTAACACTTGCAATTCCAACTATATTATTAATACTTTTTGCGCAAGTAATTGCAACAGAGATGAAAACAAGTTTTAAAGATATTGCATATACATTTTTTGGAATAGCATATATTGTATTTTTTACAATTTTGTTGCACTAATAAATGGAATGAAAAATGGAAACATATTAATATGGTATGTAATATTTGCTGCATGGGGAACAGATATTTTTGCATATTTTACAGGAAAAGCTATAGGAAAACATAAATTTAGTAAAATAAGCCCTAAAAAATCTATAGAAGGATGTATTGGTGGAACAATTGGGGCAGTAGTTGCAATTGTTATATATACATATGTTATAAATACATATTTAGGCATGAATGTGTCATATATATATATTATAGGATGTTCAATTATATTAAGTTTAGTTGGTCAAATAGGTGACTTAGCTGCATCATCAATAAAAAGATATGTAGATATAAAAGATTACAGTAATTTGATCCCAGGGCATGGTGGAATGCTAGATAGAATAGATAGTTTAATATTTTTAGCACCATTTGCATATGCATTATTTATGATGATTTAGGAGGAGATAGTTTGTTTACTTTTTTAATATCTGCTATAAAAATAATATTTTTATTAGGATTTTTAATTCTAATACATGAGACTGGACATTTTGTTGTCGCAAAACTATGTAAAGTAAGGGTAAATGAATTCGCTATAGGTTTTGGACCAACAATTTGGAAAAAACAAGGAAAAGAAACTAAATATGCATTAAGACTTATACCACTAGGGGGCTTTATAAGTATGGAAGGAGAAGAAGAACTTTCTGATAAGGAAGGTTCTTTTTCAAAAGCAAGTATTCCCAAAAGAGTTGCAATAGTTGCAGCAGGGGCAATAGTAAATATTATATTTGCATTAATAGTTTATTTTATATTGGCTACAAGTTATAATTTTCAAGTAACAAATAATTGGAGTTCTGCATTAACATTTGCAGGAGAAAAAACAGGAACATTTATTACATCAACATTTGAAGGATTAAAGCAACTATTTACTGGAAAGGCAGGGCTTGACCAAATGATGGGACCTGTTGGAATATCAGAAGTTGTAGCTAAAACAAATGGAATGTTTGAATTTATAAATATGATTGCAATTGTTTCTTTATCTTTAGGGGTAACTAATTTGCTTCCAATTCCAGCCTTAGATGGTGGGAAAATACTTCTTTTAATAATAGAGGCAATACGTAAAAAACCATTAAGTCAAAAAAAAAAATAGAAATTAATATTCAACTTTTAGGTTTTCCTTTTATAATAATACTTGCATTATTTGTAACATGGAATGACATAGCCAGAATTATTTAAATTTTTCTATATAAAACGATATAGTAATATTATTTAGTGTTTTAAATAAAATGATATAACAAGAATTATTTAATATCCATATATTGACATGGTAACATAATTGGTAGTAAAATAAATATAACAATGTTTTGTGTACGTTGTTAAAACATTTTAATTTTAACAAAGGAGGGTACTTTTTATGAGTACTAAACTTCGGACCTATGTCGACATTATGGATTTGCACAACGAGGTAACTGGTTCATGCCATTTCCTTGTTATCAAATTCCAAATAATGAGACAGCCAAAATTGTAGTAGACTGTGGATTATTTCAGGAAAAGGAGAATGATAGCTATAACAGAGGTTTTCCATTTGATGCTGACAAACTTGATTGTGTGCTTGTTACTCACAACCATGTTGACCATACAGGTCGCTTGCCGTTACTTGTAAAACAAGGCTATCGCAATGAAATTTATTGCACTGGGGCAACAAAAATGCTTATGCCACTGGCATTGGTAGATAGCTGCAAGGTACTACGTGATTTATCACGAAGAAACAACCAAAAACAGCTTTATTCAGAAGGTGATGTAAATGAGTGTGTTTCACAATTAAAAGCAGTGGAATATGAAAAAACATTTAACATTCACAGGTTTGTAAAGGCAACATTTTTCAAAAATGGTCATTTGCTTGGAGCTGCCATGATTTTGCTTCAGATTCAGTATGAAGATGAGGCATCAATTAACCTTTTGTTTACTGGAGACATTAATTTTTCTAACATGTTTTTTGATGTTGATCCATTACCTAACTGGGTAAAAAGAATTGCCGCTTACGGTAATTCAGGAATCAACATATGGAGACATGGACAAAGAGGAAATAGTTCCAGTATTTAAGCAAAATGTTAAGGAAAAAATGGAAATTGGCGGAAACTTAATAGTACCGGTATTTTCTTTAGGAAGAAGCCAAGAAATTCTAAAAACTTTGCATGACATGCAAAAAGAAAATATGCTGGATTCATCAATTCCAATATATTTTGATGGTAAGCTTGCCATTAAATATACACACATCTATTTAAAAGATGGTTTTAAGCGGTGGCTATGGACCTGCACCACTCTATTTTCAAAATTACATTGGAAATTCCAATACTCTTATCCATTTTACAGGACTTTTGAGGGAAGCCTGGGAAGAAATCTTCGGGACACTCCATATGGAGATTTTGTAAAAATTAATGGATTAATCCTGAAAAAGTTTGCAAATGTAGAGTTTACATCTGAGTTTTCTGCACATGCAAAGGCTGATGAGATGATTAATTTTTTAAACGAATTTAAAAATCTTAAAGCAGTTTTGGTAAATCATGGCGAAATTGATGTAAAAGACAACTTTGCAAAAAAAGAATAGCAGAACATGTAAAAGTTAAAAATGTAGCTGTTCTTGACAGAAGTTACTTTTTTAGAGTAGGTCCATATGGTATTACAAAATCAGTACCAACAAAATTTGTATAAAGGAAGTGCATAATAAAAAAGTACACAAAACATACAAGAAAAATTAACAACAGTTCAAGAATTATCAGCAGACGACGGAAGAGTTGCTCTTCAAGGTGAAGTAATTTTATGGAACCACGAGAACTAAAATCTGGAAAAACATTACTCAGTTTTTGATTTGTATGATGGAACAAGTACCTTAACATGTAAAAGCATTTTTAAATAAAGACCAATCAAAAAAGGTACAAGGAAGAATTGCTAAAGCAAAAGGGAATAAAAGTAGCAGGAACTGCAGGAATGGATAGTTTT
>VOFB01000899.1_pt1 | contig 10001 bp, 7 predicted proteins | sample 5384141 | NCBI WGS metagenome assembly VOFB01 (sample SAMN12384721, study PRJNA508395) | human gut metagenome | isolation source: healthy gut A | host: Homo sapiens
GGCAGGGACGCCGCCTCGGCGGCCCGGGTGGTATATACCTCCCGTTCCACGGGATCATTTAGTTTACATAATGTTTCGGCAATCTCCCCCGCGTAGGCGATGCGGCCCTTGTCGTCCTTCAGGTCATACTTGGCCGCGATCTCAGACATCGTGAATTCAATGCCGTTTGCACTTCCGGAAAGCAGCTGCTCAAAGGCGTCCCTACCCTGGTATTTGATAAAGTCGTCGGCATCCTGCTTTACATAATGTCCATCCACCAATCGCTGCGGCAGACGCAGGACCTTCACGGTGAACTCGCTGTTCTGCAGCAGCTCCAGCGCCCGGTCCGTGGCCATCCGGCCCGCGCCATCGTTGTCGTAGCACAGCACCAGCTCCCTGGTGAAGCGGCTCAGCAGGCGTATCTGCTCCTGGGTCAGCGCCGTGCCCATGCAGGCCACCGCGTTGTCGAACCCCGCCTGATGCAGCGTCACCACGTCCAGGTTGCCCTCGCACAGGATCATGTTGGGCCGCTTGGTCTTTTTGGCCAGGTTCAGGCCGTAGAGCACCCGGCGTTTGCTGTACGCCACCGTTTCGGTGGTGTTCATGTATTTCGGCTCCGACTTGTCGATCACGCGGCTGCCGAAGCCCACCACGTCGCCCCGCACGTCGATGACCGGCAGCATCAGCCGGTTGCGGAACTTATCGTACAGCCCGCCGTTTTTCCCGTTGACCACCAGCCCGGAGGCCAGCAGCTCCTGCTTGGTGAAGCCCTTGTCTGTCATGGCGCGGAGCAGCGCGTCCCACTGGTCCAGCGACGCGCCCATGCCGAAGCGCACGAGGTCAGAGCCATACCGACGTACATAGCGATACCAGCGTCAAAGGTCTTGGGGGGAGGTGTTCTTGTCAGTGGAGGTTGGTGGTGGTGGTGGTAAGCCAAAAAAGAAAGGCCCCAGCAACGACCGGTGACACCATTCAGCTCAACCTTGGAACCAGCACGGGGAACCTTGGTCTTGTTGGTCACGTACAGTTCGGTCCGCAACTTGCAGTTCTTGCACTTCGCGGTCACTTGGAACCGCAGATACCGCAGACAGCCTCGGTAGGAATGACCTTGCCATTCTCAACCTTGGAAGCAGAAACGCTCCAATTGTGCGCAATCCTTCACCAGTCAGAAGCAGCGGAAGTGTTGTCCAGAACAGATTGATAGTATCGTCAGCATCAACCAGCTATGCCATCAACGGTATCAGAACACTAAGGGCACCGGTGTCGGCAGCCTTATAGACCTTGCCAGCATCAGCACCAGTGGTGATCTCATAGTACTTGCTGTTGTCGTTGTTCACGACCTGACCGCACTTGTAACCGAAATCGGTGAAAGCCTTAGCGACTGCAGTGTACTCGGGAGCTGCATCAACCTTGGTCACATAGTACAGAATGTCAGTCTTGCCAGTGACGGTAACAGCATAGTCCTGAACGGTAGGAGTAGTAGTCTTGACATAATAGCTAGTAGTGCCACTAGCGGTCAGGGACAGTACTCCAGATGGCCAGTACAACGTGTAATTGGCAGCAGCAGTAACGGTCAGATCGATATTCGTCAGGCCGTAGCAGCCGCCGTGGTGGTCTAGCTTGCCTGATAGAATTGTTGCTGTCCGCGAGATACAGATCGTACTTGTCAGCCGCCGCGAAAGCGGTGGTGCACAGTGCCAGAGCCATGACCATGGCCAGCACAGTTGCAATGATCTTCTTCATGTTTGTTTCCTCCATAAAAATTTGTTTGCGTCGGGTTCGGCTTCACCTCGCCACTCGAGACAGCGTTTACAACGTAAACATCATTATGTTGTAAAAATTTTTACGGATTTTATTGCCAGTTATTTCCATTTTTGAGACAGCGCCGCCACGCTGTTAAAAATCGCCCGAAATTGGAAATAATTTCCGCTTCTTCCATAATTTACCAGGAATTTACGCCATTTATCTGATCATCTATAAGGCGTAATTCCTGTGTAACGCAGCATTTATGCAATTCAAATCGAGATTTTCAAAAAATGCAACAACTTAGCTGGAAAAATTTTCCAGTCAAAATCGAAAAGTCATTATGTAAACTATATAGCCCGAAATACAGCCAAAATCCCGTTCATAATTCGGTTACAATTTACTCAGCGAAAGCGTTGCCTGTGTTTTTGTGCGTAAAAAGGGAGCTTCGCCGTCCCGGCGGCGCGGCCACTTGCCCCAGCCACGGTAGGGACGTTTTCTTCTCCCGGGCGGGCGATTATCAAATCGCGCCAAAGCCGCCCGTAGGGCGGCTTTGGGTGGTGCGCCCCCGGGCGCGGGTGTACATCTGTGAACGTTCCGTTAAGATACCGTTAAGAAATCGCCAATTTTCTTGAAAACCAGATTTCGGCAACAACCCCAAGCCGCACAATGTGCGGCTCACATCCCCCTTATCCATGGATGCTACGCCACCTCTTTACCGTCTAATTTTTCTGTAATTTTGCGAAAGTCGTTCAGAAGTTCTGCCACCTCATCTTCCTTCAGTATGAGGAGCAGGGCAATCAATGCCGGGGCGGAAAAGCAGAATTTTCCACGTTCCAGGTCGCCGTAGGCCCGCGCCGTGATACGAAGCTTTTCGGCCATTTCTTCCTGTGTAAGCCCACGGCGCTGCCGCAGTTGGCACACATAGCTTGACAGATGCTCCCGCACCGCGTCCTTATACTCCTGCATGGCAAATACCTCCGTTTCCGCTTTATAAGAAGATGATAGCGCAGCGGGAAGTTTACTTCCACGAAGTACGCTTCCATTTATTGGCTTTTTTGTCATGAAATAGCGAAAGCGGTACACGATGCAGCGGGACAACGCAGGGTAAAAAGGGCAAAAACAGGCTGACAAAACTATTGCATTTTTGGAGAAATCGTTGTAAAATACAGATGACAATCCAAGATTGGTAGCTGTAAGGAAGTGCTTCGCGCACGGGCTGAAACTATCACTCGGCGGACGCTTGAGTGTTTCAAACCCTCGGAAACAGGGTTTGGGGCACTTTTTGTTTACCGGGGAGTAGAGCCATATTGGGGAGAACACACGAACACTATCGGAAACAAAGGAGGAATACACATGGTTCTGGTAACAAATGGACGGCTCATTACCCGCGACAGCGAGGGCAAGGGCTACTATGAGCACGGCGCGGTGGCCTACGAGGGCGCCAAGATCGTGGAGGTAGGTGAGGAAGCCGCTCTGCGGGCAAAATATGCCGATGCCGAGATCGTCGACGCCAAGGGCGGCGTCATCATGCCTGCCTTCATCAACGCACACACCCACATCTACTCCGCACTGGCCCGCGGCCTGAGCATCGTGGGCAACAACCCCACCAACTTCTACGAGGTGCTGGACGGCACCTGGTGGGCCATCGACCGCCACCTGATGATGGACGGTACCCGCGCTTCCGCCACCGCGCTGTACATCGACAGCATCAAGCAGGGTGTGACCACCATCTTTGACCACCACGCCAGCTATGGCGAGATCCCCGGTACCCTGTTTACCATCAGCGAGGAGAGCCGCCGCCTGGGTCTGCGCTCCTGCCTGTGCTACGAGGTCAGCGACCGCGACGGCGAGGAGAAGTGCCTGCAGGCCATCAAGGAGAACGCGGACTTCATCACCTACTGCCAGAAGCAGAACGATCCCATGCTGGCGGCCATGTTCGGCGGCCACGCGCTGTTCACCATCAGCGACAAGACATTTGATCGCATGGTGGAGGCCAACAATGGCCGCACCGGTTATCACATCCACGTGTCCGAGGGTATGAACGACGTGTACGACAGCCTGCAGAACTACGGCCGCCGTCCGGTGCAGCGCCTGCAGGACCACGGCATCCTGGGTGAAAAGACCATTCTGGGCCACTGCATCCACGTGAATACCGCCGAGATGGACATCATCCGCGAGACCAACACCATGGTGGTCAACAACCCCGAGTCCAACATGGGCAACGCCATCGGCATCTGCCCGGTGCTGCAGCTGTACAAGCGGGGCATCCTGCTGGGCATGGGCACCGATGCCTACACCAACGATATGCTGGAGTCCCTCAAGGTGGCCCTGTGCTCCCAGCGGAGCCAGAACTGCCTGCCCAACGTGGGTTGGTGCGAGGTCACGGATATGCTGTTCAAGAACAACGCCAAGATCGGCGCACGGTACTTCCCGGACCAGCTGGGCGTACTGAAGGCCGGCGCGGCGGCGGATATCATCGTCATGGACTACAAACCGTTCACCCCGTTCAGCGACGAGAACATCGACGGTCACATGATCTTCGGCATGACCGGCCGCCAGTGCCAGACCACCATCGCCGCCGGCAAGGTCCTGATGAAGGACCGCGTGCTGGTGAACATCGACGAGGAGGCGGAGAACGCCCACATTCTCGAGGCCGCCAAGAAGCTGTGGGGCGACCTGAACCACCGGGTGTATTGATAAAACCAACGACAAGGAGGAAGACCCATGTCTGAAAAAATGTATCCGATCCCCTTTAAGTCCCTGATGAACTGGGTGGTCACCGAATATGCCAACTCCGGCGAGATCTTCGGCGTCCGCAAGGCGTACCACGCCACGGGCAAGAGCCTGCCCATCTTCGGCGAGCGCATCGAGACACCCTTTGGCCCCGCCGCCGGTCCCAACAGCCAGCTGGCCCAGAACATCATCGCCGCCTACATGGCCGGCGCACGGTTCTTCGAGGTCAAGACCGTCCAGAAGATGGACGGCGAGGAGCTGGCCGCCTGTGTGCCCCGCCCCTGCATCCTGGCCAATGACGAGGGCTATAACCAGGAGTGGTCCACCGAGCTGACCGTGCCCCAGGCTATGGACGAGTACATCAAGGCGTGGTGCGCCCTGAAGGTGCTGAGCAAGGTATACGGCTTCGGCGATCCCAACGGCTTCGTGTTCAATATGTCCGTGGGCTACGATCTGGAGGGCATCAAGGGCGACAAGGTCAACACCTATATCGAGGGCATGAAGGACGCCACCAAGACCGCCATCTTCGGCGAGTGCAAGGCCGTTCTCAAGGAGCTGTTCCCCGCCGAGAGCGACTATATCGACGCCATTGATCCCCGCGTCAGCCGCAGCGTCACCGTGTCCACCCTCCACGGCTGCCCCCCGGATGAGATCGAGCGTATCGCCAGCTATCTCATCACCGAAAAGCACCTGCACACCTTCGTGAAGTGCAACCCCACCATCCTGGGCTATGAGACGGCCCGCCGTATTCTCGACGGCATGGGCTATGACTATATTGTATTCGACGACCATCACTTCCGCGAGGATCTGCAGTGGGCCGACGCAGTGCCCATGTTCGAGCGTCTGCAGGCGCTGGCCGACAGCAAGGGTCTGGAATTCGGTCTGAAGCTTTCCAACACCTTCCCGGTGGACACCACCCGCGGTGAGCTGCCCAACAACGAGATGTATATGTCCGGCCGCAGCCTGTTCCCCGCTGACCATCGAGATGTGCCACCGCATTTCCCGCCAGTTCAAGGGAAAGATGCGTATCTCCTTCGCCGGCGGCGCGGAGTATTTCAACTGCGACAAGCTGTTCGCGGCGGGCATCTGGCCCATCACCGTTGCGACCACCATCCTCAAGCCCGGCGGCTACAACCGCCTGCTCCAGATGGTGGAGAAGGTAGAGCCCATGCCCTACAAGCCCTTTGACGGCACCGACACCCAGGCCATCTGCGACATGAGCACCGCCTCTCACACCGACGTGCACCACGTCAAGCCTATCAAGCCCCTGCCCAGCCGCAAGAGTGAGAAGAACGTGCCCTGGATCGACTGCTTCACCGCGCCCTGCAAGGGCGGCTGCCCCATCGCGCAGGACATCCCCGAGTACATGGAGCTGTGCAATAAGGGCCTGTACGGTCCGGCGCTGAAGCTGATCACCGAGAAAAACCCCCTGCCGTTCCTGACCGGCACCATCTGCGCCCATCGCTGTCAGACCAAGTGCTCCCGCAACTTCTATGACGAGTCCGTCCGCATCCGCGACACCAAGCTGCTGGCTGCCCAGAAGGGCTACAACGCCCTGATGGCCTCCATCAAGCTGCCGGAGCGCGTGGCGGGCAAGAAGGTCGCCATCATCGGCGGCGGCCCCACCGGCATTGCTGCCGCCTATTTCTGCGGCCGCGCCGGTATCGAGACCACCATCTTCGAGCGCGAGAGCTGCCTGGGCGGCGTGCCCCGTCACGTGATCCCCAGCTTCCGTATCGCCAACGAGGCCATTGAGAAGGATATCGCCCTCATGGAGAAGTACGGCGTGGAGGTCAAGTGCGGTGCGCCCGCCCCCTCTGTGGACGAGCTAAAAAAGCAGGGCTACACCCACATTCTGCTGGCCGTGGGTGCCTGGAAGCCCGGCAAGCTGGACATCGCCGGCGATGTGGCCGGCGCCATCCAGTGGATGAAGGGTGTCAAGGCCGGCAACATCGCTGTGGCCGGCAATATCGTGGTCGTGGGCGGCGGCAACACCGCCATGGACGCGGCCCGTCTGGCCAAGCGCAGCGGCGCCGAGAGCGTGACCCTCGTGTACCGCCGTACCCGCAAGTATATGCCCGCCGACGAGCACGAGCTGGCGCTGGCGCTGGCCGACGGCGTGACCTTCGCCGAGCTGGCTGCCCCCGTCAAGCAGGCCGACGGCGTGCTGACCTGCGAGAAGATGGTGCTGGGCGAGGCCGATGCCTCCGGCCGCCGCAGCCCCGTGGGCAGCGGTGAGTTCTTCACCGTCCCCTGCGACCTGGTGATCTCCGCTGTGGGTGAGCAGGTGGACGACGCACTCATGGCCGCCAACGGCATTGAGTTGGACAAGAAGGGCCGTCCCGCCTTCCAGACCAACGTGGATGGCGTCTACGCCGCCGGCGACGCCAAGCGCGGCCCCGCCACTGTTGTCGAAGGCATCGCCGACGCCGCGGCCTTTGCCGAGGCGGTTATCGGCAAGCCCTATACCTATGACATCCCCGAGCAGGCCTATGTCACTAAGGCGGACGCCGAGGCCAAGAAGGGTATTCTGAAGATGAGCGCGTGCATCTGCTGCGAGGGCGACCGCTGCCTGCAGTGCGCCACCGTCTGCGAAAACTGCGTGGACTCCTGCCCCAACCGGGCCAATGTCGCCATCCGCATGGCCGACGGCAGCCACCAGATCGTCCACGTGGACAAGATGTGCAACGAGTGCGGCAACTGCACCCAGTTCTGCCCGTACAGCTCCGAGCCCTGCCACGACAAGTTCACCCTGTTCCAGACTGCTGAGGACATGGTGGACAGCCACAATGCCGGCGTCTTGTTCCTGGGCGGCGACAAGGTCCGCGTCCGCACCTTCGGCGAACCGAAGGACTATGACCTGTCCGGCAAAAATGACCTGCCCGCCGATCTGGAGAAGCTGATCGTCACCCTGCGCGACAAGTACAGCTACCTGTATCTGTAACGTATATCCGCCCCGGTGTCAACCGGGAATGCAAAAAAGAACCGCCCTCGGGTTGTTTCTCACAGGTACACAAAGTGACCTGACCTTTTGTATGGGCAGGCAGTGGCGCAAGCCGCTGCCTGCCTGTTCTTTTTTCTGTCTTGATTTTATCTGTTTTGCGCTTATGACACCTGCGTCTGCGCTGCCATCTGCTGCACGACCATTTCCAGAGAGGGAATGAAGTGGACTTCGGCACTCTCGGCATCTTCTGCTGACAGGGCACTGTCTATGACTCCGATGTCGCGGTAGATGATCCGCACCTCCTGCGTACCGCTGCGGTTGTAGCGTCCGGGTCTCTCGCCAATGTCGATGCGTTCAATGAACGTCCACAGCAGCTCCGGCGTCAGCTCAGAGATTTCCGTGTACCGGCTGGCCTTCTCAATGAAGGCATCCACGTTGGCGGCGGAGGCTTTCAGCTTCTCCAGCTTCGCCTGCTTCTCCGGGATGGCTGCGGCCAGTTGCTTCTGCTCTGCATTGTAGTCGGCAGACAGCATTCGGAACTGCTCGTTGCTGATCTTGCCCAGCACGTTGTCCTCGTAGAGTCTCTTGAACAAGACTGACAGCTCCGCATTCCGCTTCACCATTTTGTCCAGTTCCCGCTGGGTGGCGGTCATCTCCTTGCGGAGCTGCGCTGTGTTCTTACGGTTGATGTAGGCGGCGAACTGATGCTTCTTCGTCCGTGCGAAGTGCGTCACCCGCCGCAGGTCATCCAGTACGATAGCATTCAGGTTGGCTTCCGTGATGTGGTGGGGTGTGCAGGCGTCCTTACCCCGCTTGCCGTAGGTAGAGCAGCGGAAGTAGTACTGTTCCGGCTTCATTTTCCCCGTGCGGCACAGCACCATGTACCCGCCGCAGTCAGCGCAGTAGACTAATCCGGCGAACAGTCCCGGCGCATCCATGTGCTTGGGCGGACGGCGTTTGTGTTCCCGAACGCGCTGCACCGTGTCCCATAGCTCTTGGTCGATGATGGCCTCATGGGTGTTCTTCACCAGCACCTGCTCCTCCGGCGGACGGTGGAATATCTGCTTGTTCTTGTAGGACAGGGTGCTACTCTGCATATTCAGTGTGTGACCCAAGTACACAGGGTTGGAGAGGATGTTCGCCACCGTTGCGCCGCACCAGTTATACGGGCGTGTGGTATCCAGCCGTGTGCAGGCTACGCCGGTCTGTTGGTAGTACTGGTTAGTGGGATTCAGCACATGGTCATCCCGCAGTATGCGGGCGATCTGGTTCGGCCCTTTCCCCTCAGCACAGAGCTTGAAGATGCGCTGGACGACACCCTTTGTCTCCTCGTCGGGTACGAGTCGCTTGCTGTCATCGTCCCGCTTGCGGTAGCCGTAGGGCGGCTTGCCGCCTAAGCGTTCTCCGTTCTCCGCCTGCATCCGTTTCACGGAACGTACCTTGCGGCTGGTGTCCTTGGCGTGGAGTTCGTTGGCCCAGTTGCGGATGGGGTTGAAGTCACTGCTGCTCTCCACCAGGGAATCCACGCCATCGTTGACCGCGATGAAGCGGACGCCTTTGGACGGAAAGTACAACTCCGTCAGTTCACCGACCTTCAGGTACTCACGGCCCAGGCGGGACATGTCCTTTACGATCAGGGTACGTACCAGCCCCGCCTCGATGAGCGTCACGATGTCCTGCCACGCGGGACGGTCAAAGTTGGTACCGCTGTAGCCATCGTCCGCCATGAATACGGGATTCTGGAATCCGTTGTCGGCGGCGTACTTCTCCAGATAGCTGCGCTGGTTGACGATGCTGTTGCTGTCACCGGCGTGGTCGTCCTCCTGACTCAAGCGGCCATATAGAATGTCCACCGGTTCTCCGATTTTGATAATGTTGGTTGTAAGTTGACTTGCCATGTTGCCTCCTTTCTTAAGGGCAATCCGATGCGGTACATACAACATACCGCAAGGCTCGTCCAAAGTCTACTGAAATCTGGCAAGCTCTTTCCCGTCTGCAAGTAGGTAAAGTATCAGCCGTTCCGCCTGTTCGGTTTTGGTGGCGGTGTTCCCGCCCGCGCCGGACAGCAGTTCGTCGGCAGTGATGTCGTATTCGCCTATCCACGAAAAGCCCTGTTTCCGGGTCAAGGCAAAAGGCGCTTGCCCTCCGGCGCAAGGGAAGATTTGTCATGGACGATAACGCGCACATTCGGCTCTCGCTTCACGCGCCCGATCAGCAGGACGCTCCGTGCGGCGGCTCGGAAGTCGATAGAACCTAATCCCCGGTATGCGCTCTGCCCTCCGGCAGCTTTGTTGAGATGTCCGATAAGGATAACGGCGCACCCGGTACGCTCGGCAACATCGGCAAGGCGGCGGAACATGGGGCGCACTTCGTTTGCCCGGTTCATGTCGGTCTTTTCGCCCATGTACGCCTGTATGGGGTCAAGGATAATCAGCCGCGCTCCGTTCTGCGTGATTGCCTTTTCTATGCGCTCGTCGGAGAGGGTAAGCTCCCGCTTGGCTTCATCAATCACAAGTACGCGGTCAAGGTCGGCTTCTGCTTCCATCAAGCGGGGCTTGACGGTATCGCCCAGCCCGTCCTCGGCGGTCTGGTAAATTAC